>R21__coassemble_174_pt1 | contig 55074 bp, 51 predicted proteins | sample R21__metabat2_high_PE_008 | metagenome-assembled genome bin R21
CGAACTACAAGAACAGTTCAAAATACCAAATGAAAGCACAGACCATCTGCCTTCCAGCTGAAAAATATCATAAAACAACGCAAATGGGGTGTCTCATTTTGAGACAACCCCCATTGTCATTTGTTTTAGTTTACCTTCCGGATGGCATTGCATTATGAACGGGTAAGCTTCATTGTCTTGTCGATCCCGTCTTTGCAGTCTCTCCAGGTAATTCCGTTCGTCAGGAAAGTGATCCTGCCCTGGCCTTTGGTGAAGATCTGTCCCTTTAATTCGATCTTCCTGCCGTTCGGAACATACTCTTTCTTTTCGCCGTTCGTGTAGTTCAGCACTCCGGTCCTGCGGTTAAGTTTTCCGCTCATGGTGTATTCGAAATAGCTCTTTCCGGACTTGACCCTGATGGTTACCTGGCATCTTTTCGGATTGGTTGCATCGATCTTTACATTGGTGTTATCGCAGACATAGACCACAGATGAATACTTCTGTCTGTCATATTCCGAGATCAGCTTACTCTCTTCTGTCTTCTTCTCCGCAGCAGGCTTTTCTGTCGTTTTAACTGTAGTTTTATCAGTTGACTTGGAGGGCTTGGTTGTCTTTGTCTGTGTTGTTTTCTTTGCAGCCGGCTTTTTGCTGCTCTTCTTTGCAGAAGCCTTAGCGACATCCTTGATGAGGCCAATGTCTTCTGCTGATATCTCACTGACGATTATTTCAGTCGTAGGAGTTGTTTCCGCAGTTGTTTCTGCTGTATCAACTGATGCTTTCATTTCAGCACTTCCCGGTTCAGTCTCAGATACGACAGCTGACTCAAGTGCAGAAATGACTTCATTTACGGGATTTGTTTTCTTTTGTGCAGCGCATCCGGCAGCTACGGCTGTTGTGAGGATGGCGCCTGTTGCTATAAGGGCAATGATCTTCTTATTCATTTCGTTATCTTCCTTCTACTCTTTATATTAATTTGAACCGTGATCATGAGTCTTTGCCGAAATGAATGTCATGTCTTCAGCGATATGCTCCTGATAGTCGTGCCAGGTAACCATACCGTTGCCGATAACCATCTTGCCCTGTCCATTGCTGTATGCAGTATTCTTTGCAGCTACATTGTTATTGCTGTCATACTCATAATTGACCTTGGTGCAGTTGGTGTAGAGGATTGCGCCTGTCGCAGGATTGTACTTGCCTTCCATCTTCCATACTGATGCTTTGGATAAGTCTTCAGAATCATGGATAGTAGCCGTGATCTTTACGCGCTGAAGATTTGTTCCGTCAATGGTGACATCAGACCACGGACCGTGATATATACCGGTGATCTGCTTTGCGGAATCAGAAGTGTTATTGGAAACTGTTTTCAAAATATTTGTCTTGGCTGTTTCTGCGGTGGTCTTCTTTACCGTGGGCTTAGCCGTAGGTTTCTTAGTAGGCTTTTTGGTGGGCTTTGCGGTCGGCTTCTTTGTAGGCTTGGCTGTAGGCTTTGCCGTGGGCTTGGGAGTTGCCGTAGGCTTGGCAGTAGTCGTTGTTGCTTCAGTTGTAGTTGTCGTAGCTTCAGTCGGAGCTTCTTTATAGACCGTAATTATCTTCTGAACGGTTGATTCAACAATGCTCGGACGTGTCGTCGTTGCTGCCGTTGCCGAAGATTCGTTTAATACGGCAGGTGCGATCGAAGCTGGCTTTGTGCGCTTATTGGCAGCACATCCGGCTGCCAAAACCGTTGCAAAAACCAAGCCTGTTGCAATAGGTACCAAAATTCTCTTGTTCATATCATTAGTGTCCTTCCTTGTTTGTTGTTTGATGGTTGTTGTTCTTTAGTCAACGGCCTGATTTAACCATCGGTATGTACTCAAAACAATGAACAATGTCGTTTGCTGATGTAGCAAAAACAACAGACTGAATGCGAAGTGTTGATTTGCACGAAAATGTCACACGAAAATAAAGGACATGTCTTATCCGGAATGGAAACACCAGACAAAATCTATTGATTATTTCTCATTTTTTTGTATAAATATATTTATTAATTTTCGGGGGTGACGAAATGAAGAGATTGACCGGATTTGTATCTTTGATCTTAGTTTGTGCTCTTGCAGCTTCTTTATGTTCATGCGCAAACAATACCAAGCAGTCTGAAACAACCACTGCTTCCGAAACAACTGAAACTACCACTGTTGAAACAACAGAGGCTGTGCCCACGCCTACACCGGAGCCTACTCCTACACCTACTCCTACACCCGAGCCCACACCATCGCCGACACCAACTCCTACACCGGTTCCCAAGACTTTTGCAAATGTCTTTTCGATGATGTCTTCGACGATGGGCAAATCCGTTGATCAGGCTCAGAAGATCGTTGAAAAATATGTCGGCGAGTCATTGGGAAATGCCCAGGTCTACGAGCGCAACCATAATTTCAATGTTGATTTCACTGTTGAAGGCGTTCACTTCAATGGTCTTTCCATAATGACAGGAACCGGCAAAAACAAAGACAAAGTAGTCTTCATCGGCATGAACAACTCGACAGATGAAAAAGCCAAGCTTCAGAGTTACTACACCAAATACTCGAAACTGTTGAAGAAAAAGTATAAGAAACCAACCGCAACTTATAAGAACAAAACCACAAAATATTCACTTTATAAGGTCAACAAGAAATATGAAACAAATTGCGGATGGCTCGTTAACGGCAACACCAAGAGTTTCTGGATCAACTATTACCTGAAATCAGCAAACAAATAACAAGATACCCGGAGCAAGTCCTCCGGGTTCTTTATTGATAGCTATAATACAGTTTAGCAATCTATCTGATAGTAATATCCCAGGTACAGTCATATAATGTGCTGTATTTATTTTGGAAGGCATTTATGGCGAGAAGAACTGACACTGACATGACAAAGGGCAACCCGATGTCGATCATATTCAGGTTCACGATGACGCTGCTCTTAGGCAATGTGGCCCAGCAGCTCTACAACATCGTGGACACCATTATCGTCGGCCATTATGTCAACCCTCAGGCGCTCGGTGCCGTAGGCGCGACAGGAACGGTCATGTTCCTGATGATCGGAACTTCCAACGGTCTGGTAACAGGCTTTACCATTGTAACCAGCCAGAAATACGGAGCAATGGACCACAAGGGAATAAAAGAATCCGTCACAAACGGATTCTATCTGTCATTGATCACGGCAGCTGTCATTACCATAGCCGGTCTTATATTCATGCGGCCTTTGCTTAAACTCATGAATACACCCGAAGATATCTTCGATTACGCATACGCATACATTTCTACTATATGCGCAGGCATTGTCTGCATGATCATGTACAACTACTTCGCTTCTTTGATGAGAGCGATCGGCAACAGCAAGATGCCGCTCCTCTTCCTGCTCTTCTCTGCCGCACTGAACATCGGCCTCGATCTTCTGTTTATCATCAGTTTCCATTTGGAGACTTTTGGCGCAGCACTCGCTACTGTAATATCGCAAGGCATCGCAATGGCGCTTTGCGTAATCTACATCTATGCAAAAATGCCTATGTTAAGGCCTGAGAAGCATGACTGGAAGATCAGTTCTTCATCCATAAAGCAGCAGCTTAAATACGGTATACCGATGGCTGTTCAGTACAGCATAACCGCATCCGGAACCGTCATTATGCAGAGTGCATTCAACGTATTCGATTCTGTCGCTGTAACCGCCATTGCAGCTGCGAGCAAGTTCCAGGGAATAATCACTCAGGGCATGTTCACCGTCGGCCAGACCATGGCCGCATATGCCGGTCAGAACTATGGCGCGCGCGACATGGGCAGGATCAGGCAGGGTGTCAAAGCCGCTTTGAAGATCTATGTGGTCTACTCGATAGCTGCGGCACTCCTGGCCGTTTTCCTTGTTCCCCATGTACTGTGGATCTTCTTCGATTCAGAAGTTGATGTCTCCGTTTACATTCCGTGGGCAAGGACATATATCATCGAGTGCGCCGTCTGCTATTTCTTCCTCGCAATGATCTTTATCTACAGACACACGATCCAGTCGATCGGATACGCGAGCATCGCAATGGTCCTCGGCTTCGTCGAACTCGCCGCAAGGATCATAACATCCTTCTATGCGATATATGCTCATAACTACTATATAGCCGTTGCTTCAGACCCGCTGGCATGGATCGCGGCAGGTCTTTGCGGCATGTTTATCGCACTTTCGATCTTCAAAAAGATCGAAAAAAAATGGAATTTGGCCGAACCCGAAAAAGCGTCCAAAGCCCTTTCCTGATTAGTTTTTAGACTTTTTACAGGCTCTCAAAGGCAAGCGCATTCCTTTCGCCACCGCGATCAATCTCTGCATCGCAATATGCAGATCAATCCGCAAAACCTTTTAGAAATGCTGAGATCTTCTCATAATCACCGTCGAAGACCCAGCCGTTAAAACCAACGGCTTTCGCGCCTTCAACGTTCTCTTCCCTGTCATCTATAAACAGGCATTCTTCAGCATTCAGGCCGTATTTTTCAAGGAATGTCCGGTATATCTTTTCGTCGGGCTTGAGCATCAGATGATCTGAAGAAACAAACACTCCGTCAAAGAAATCCAGCGGAAGCAGCCTGGGGAAATATTCGTAGAAAAGATCGCTGGCATTGGACAGCACATAAATCCCGTAACCGCGTTCTTTTACAGTCCTGCAGAATTCCTCCGCTCCGGGGAGCGGCTTCATGCATAGGTCCCACTTGAACGCACAGTTCCTTAATGCCTCATGATGATTTTCGGGTACGCGGACCTTAACGAGATCATATCTCTCGCGGTCCTTAATGTCCCCCTTGTCGCCCATCAGCCATTCCGGGCCGTCAAAGAGTTCTTTTCTGATTATTTCCTTTTCCTCAGCCGAGGAACAGAACATGTTTAAGATGACATCGGGGTTGTAATCGAAAAGCACATTCCCCATGTCGAGTACTATGTTTTTTATCATGCGGACCTCCGTGACTTATTTTGCCACTTTCGGTCCGTGATATTCGAGGCAAAGCATGGTCAGATCGTCAAACTGGGGCGCATCTTTAACAAACGCCTTAACAGAGGATTCCACATGGGTAAGGATATCCTTGGGTTCCTTGTCCTCCGCGCCGCGCAGAGCTTCGAGCAGACGCTCGGGTCCAAAGAGTTCCTGTTCCGCATTGGTAGCTTCCGGAACACCGTCTGTATAAAGGAAAAGCTTAGAACCCGGTTCGAGATAGAGTTCATACTGCTTGTAGTTGACGCCGGGCATGCCACCGATAACAAGGCCGTGCCTGTCCTTGACCATCTCAAATCTGCCGTCCGGCATCTTAAGATACGGATACTCATGTCCTGCGCTGGCAGCCGTCAGAGTGCCGGTCTCAAGGTCGAGACTGCCGTACCAGACGGTAACGAACATGTCTTCGGGATTGTTTGAGCAAAGCTGGTTGTTTACAAACTTCAGCGTTTCCTCAGGACTGTTTCCCATCATGGCGATATTCTGGATAAGGATCTTGGATACCATCATGAAAAGTGCTGCCGGAATGCCTTTTCCCGAAACGTCTGCCATTACGATTCCGAGGTGAGTATCATCGAGCAGGAAGAAATCATAAAAATCTCCGCCGACCTCTTTAGCCGGATTCATCGTAGCGTGGATATTGAAGTCTTCACGATCCGGGAATGCCGGGAAGATATTGGGCAGCGTCTCGGACTGTATCCTTGTGGCCATTGTGAGCTCATTGTCGATACGGTCCTTTTCGATCTGCTGGCTGTGGTATCTCGTGATCTGAATGCTGATGATAATAAAATAGAGATAAGCAGCACCGATTATCGATGCAAGGATGAAGAACTGGACGTCGGGCCAGATGATCTGAAGACCGATGCCTGCCAAAGGCAAAAGAATGTATAACCACAGCGCCGATAAAAGCTTCTTATCGATCTTTTCCCTGTATCTGATAAGTAGGAAAACATTCTGACAGAGCATCAGCATATGCATGATGAACGAGACCAGAAAGCCCTTCTCCCTGTGGAAGAAATTCGACTCATCAAATGAGTAAAAGAAATTCGAAAACTGATCTATTATCATGCTCACCACATGGAGTCCGACCAGGACCAGGAGCACTCTGTTGACCAGCTTCATGACCTTCTCAGTAGGGTTGGCAACGAAAAGCACCAGGATCGAAAACAGATAGATCATTACACCCGAAACAACCATTTCGGTGAAAGTAACGATATGGATAATGACTCTGATAACATTTCCGGGATGTCCCTCAAGCAGTATCCTGAACAGATACATGAAGAGGTAGATGTTGATCATGGTAAAGAATACCTGCAGGTAACCTTTGGCTTCCTTACGGATATGCATGCCTGATCCGACCTGAATCACGCTTACGCTGCAAATACCAAGACCCACTGCTACAAATATGACGTTGATTATGCCTGCAACACTCAGATAGATCATAAGGCACCTCTCAATGATTTTTATACATCAATAGTATCAAAATCATAAAAAAAGGTGATTAATAAATCTTGACCGAAATATAAATATCCGTTGTATTTTATTCTTCAAAAGGCTCGTCTGCAGGCTGGGTTCCCCAGATATACTGCTCGAGTTCGGATACACCGTCCTCTTCAATGAGAGCTTTGGAAAACTGGGTTTCATAGAGTTCACGGTAGATACCCTCTTTACCGAGGAGCTCTTTATGGGTTCCGCGCTCGGCTATGGTTCCGTCCTTGACTACAAGGATCTCGTCGGCTGCAAGGATCGTCGAAAGCCTGTGCGCGATAAGGATGCTGGTCTTGCTCTTTATGATCGGATCGATCGCATCCTGGATCTTCTTTTCGGAAATGGAATCAAGCGCTGATGTAGCCTCATCAAAGATAAAGATCGTCGGGTCCTTGAGTATTATCCTCGCTATCGATATACGCTGTTTCTCGCCTCCGGAAAGCTTTAACCCGCGGTTTCCGACCTCAGTATCAAGTCCCTTCTCCTGCTTTTCGATGAAGTCCCAGATATTGGCCTTCTTGAGAGCTGCGATCATGTCCTCTTCAGTCGCATCGGGTTTCGCATACAGGAGGTTGTCCCTGACGGTTCCGTTAAACAGATACGTTTCCTGGGAGACAACGCCAACCTGGTCTCTCAAAAACTTCAGATCGAGTTTTCTTACATCAACACCGTCAAAGGTTACCGTTCCGTTATCGACATCGTAAAGCCTCGGAATAAGGTTTACTATCGTACTCTTGCCCGAACCTGAAGGTCCGACTATGGCAATGCTGCTGCCTGCTTCAAGCGTGAAATTGATATCCTTGAGGATCTGCTTTGACTTGTCGTATGAGAATTCAACATGCTCGAAAACAACGTTTCCGGTAACCTTGTTGGGGATTACGGCATCAGGAGCGTTCTTGATCTCGACCGGGATGTCGAAATAGTCAAAGATCCTCGTAAAGAGCGCCATCGATCTGATCCAGTCGACCTGTATGTTGAGCAGGCTGTTTACAGGCATGTACATTCTTCCGAGAAGGGCTACGAGCACTGAAATGTCACCTATCGTGATGTTTGAATCGTATTTCATCATGAGGACGCCGCCGGCCAGATAAAGCAGCATAGGTCCGATGCTCGTAAAGGTGGTAAGGACTACACGGAACCATCTTCCGGCCATGCTCTCTTTGATGTTGAGGCCTATCATCTTTCGGTTTGCCTGCTCATATCTGTCGTACTCGTACTTCTCCTTGCCGAAAAGCTTTACCAGGAGCTGCCGCTGACAGACAATGTCTCGTTAAGTATTCCGTTGACTTCGTCATTGACCTGCTGTGACTCGTTTGTCAGTGACCATCTTCTCTTTCCTGCGCTTCTCGTGGGAATAGTGAACAAAGGAACGATAACGATGCCTACAAGCGCGAGGATCCAGTTCTTCTGGAACATCGCGATCATGGCGATTATCAGAGTGACCGAGTTGGAAAGGATGCTGCTGAAAGTGCTCGTAATAACAGACTTCACGCCGTCAATGTCACTCGTCATCCTTGTAATGATGTCGCCCTGGTTATTTGTCGTAAAAAACCTCTGCGACATGCTCTGCAGATGCGAATACATCTGGTTGCGCATGTCATACGTTATGTGCTGAGCTATCCATGTGTTTATGTATGTTTCTGCTACGCCTATGAGGCTCGCGAGGAGCGTAACTACGAGCGAAAGAACGATATAGTAGATCAGCGCCTTAAAGTCTCTTTTCATGAGACCGTCGTCAAGGATCTTGCCTGTGATCATCGAAGGCATGAGAGAGAAAAACGAAGATACGATGATGCAGATGAGAACGAGTATAAGCTGCTTCGTATAAGGTTTCAGATATGAGAAAACACGCTTCAGGAGCGCTTTCGTTACTTTCGGCTGATTGGCCTTCTCCTCTTCAGTAAGGAACTTGCCGCCCATAGGGCCGCCCATACCTCTTGCTCCAGGTGGCATACAGTTCTCCCCATCCTTCTTCGTTTTCTACGCTACTTTTACCATATATAAAGCAATTTTCAAAATAGTTACATCATATGAACGATAGCTTAAAACAACAGCCGTATAATAAACACGGAGTGAGAGGTAAAAATGCATAAACAGAAAATGATATAATTGACCCTATCATCAAAAAGGATAGGATGCATGATCGAAATAACTTTCCCGCAGATGCTCATCTTCATAACAGCGGCATGGATATTTGTGCGGCTTGTTTGTAATGTGAAGGGCAAAACATTTTCCTTAAAACGCGAAATACTCCTCCTGCTTGTATACATATGCATTGTCGTAATCGCGCGTTTCGTATATTTTGAGTTGAACCCCGTGCTCGGTTATCCTTTGCCTTTAAGGATAGTCTTCAACAGGAACTACAGGGATTTCATTCAACTTAAACCTTTCATTTTCATTTCTGACATATACGAAGGCGATAAACTGAACATCATCGGAAACATCGCGATGTTCATTCCCGTAGGCATAGTCTGGCCTGTTTGTTTCAGAAAGCTCGACAGATTTTGGAAGACTGCACTTGCATGCATCGGCTTTTCGCTGTTCATAGAACTCTCACAGTTGTTATGCGACGGAAGACACACAGATATAGATGACCTTATTCTCAACTCGATCGGATCGGTGACCGGAGCAGCTGTTGTTTTCGTTATCCGCAAGATCAGGGACAGACGGATAAAGGAGAACTGATCCATGGGAAATGTTTCTTTATATTGGCTTGGTCAGATGGGTCTGCTGATCGATACCGGGAACACCAGAATATGCATCGACTATTTCGCAAGCACGATCGACGGAAGGCTTACCCCTCCGCCGTTTCCGGCAGACGCATTGACAGGCATCGATATGTTTATCGGAACGCATGACCACATAGATCACATCGATCATGAAGCCTGGAAGATCTGGGCAAAGACAAATCCGGAAGCCGTGTTCATCTTCCCTAAAGCACATATGGATTCCATTCTTGAAGACGGCATATCCGGAGAAAAAGCCATAGGATTAAACGACGGCGGATCATACAGTTTTAGAGACATCACCATACATTCCATAGCCGCATCACACGAGTTCCTCGACCGCGATGCGAAGACCGGTCTTTATCCCTATCTTCAGTACATCATCGAAGCAAACGGCGTAAGGATCCATCATGCTGGTGATACGGTAAGATATGAAGGCATGCTTCCGAAGATCAGATCATTCGGCAAGATCGACGTCCAGCTTCTTCCGATAAACGGACGCGATGCGAAAAGATACCGCATCGGTTTCATAGGAAACATGACCTATCAGGAAGCAGCGGATCTCGCAGGTGAAACCGAACCCAAACTGGTAATTCCGGGACACTGGGACATGTTTGAGATCAACGGTGAAGATCCTTCACTTTTCGCAGATTATCTTGATGCAAAATACAATGGCAGGATAAAATGCGTGATCCCGAAAGTAATGGAAAAGATAGTTATCTGATCTCAAGGACGGAGGATTCCAATGAAGGTTGTCGTATTAACAAAAGGGCTGAAACAAAAGCATAAAGATCTGTTTGAGAAAAGGCACGAAGATTTTACCGGCCACAGATACATCACAAACGAAGGAACAGATTATCCGTTCTGACATCAGGAGGCAATATGGATCACAAAGAAAGAATGCTAGCAAATCTTCCTTATAAAGCATGGCTCAACGGCCTGAGCGAAGAACGTCTTGAAAACAAAAAGAAGATATTCAAATACAATAATCTTGAACCCGGCAATCCCGAAGAGAAAGACAGGCTCATCAAAGACATTCTCGGCAAGTGCGGAGATAATATCAACATCGAGCCGCCCTTTTTCTGCGACTACGGATACAACATCGAGATAGGCGAAAACTTTTTCGCAAACTACAACTTCACCGTTCTCGATGTCGGAAAAGTCAGGATTGGAGAAAACGTCCAGGTCGCTCCAAACGTATCCATTTACACGGCTGGCCACCCCATCCATCCCGAATCCCGTAACTCAGGTTATGAATACGGAATCGACATCACGATCGGCGACAACGTCTGGATCGGCGGAAACACATGCATCATGCCCGGTGTAACTGTCGGGAACAATGTTGTCATCGGTGCCGGAAGCGTAGTTACAAAAGATCTTCCGGACGATGTCATCGCAGCCGGCAACCCATGCAGGATAATAAGAAAGATCACCGAGGCGGACAGGGATTACTACTACAAGAATAGAAAATTTGACGTAGACGACTATAAATAATCCGCCTGAATGATTATAATTGCTGAAGCGGTTGATCATATTCAGCCGCAAAAGCTCAGCTTATCCGGAGTATCAGAATGCTTAACAAAGCCTTTTGCAAAAAACTTATAGCCGCGGTTGCAGTTTTGGGTCTCATGGCTTCTCTTTGCGCCTGCTCAGGCAGCAGCGAAACCGTCACCAGGAAGACTCTCAGCAGCGAAGAACTGGAACACGAAGCGTTAAAAAAGAACAGCGAGAAAGTCCGTAATTCCATAAAGGAATTCATCGGATTTCCGATCGGCGACGAGTATCTGGAAGAAGCAGAAATGCTTATGGATGTTACTCAATCCAATTCGCGCGGCAGCATATGCATCCTCGTAAGACAAGGCAAAGAGGATGCCCTGCTTGCTTATATCGAAAAGAATCTGGGCATGGAAAAGAATATCGGTCCGAATCTTATCCCTGCTGAACTTAAGGACCAATATGCCCAAGATCTGCGAAAGATGAATCTCATCAAGCAATGGACTTTGCCGAATTCGGTCAGCGTCTATATGGCAAGATACGGTTCTTACTCTTACATTTACATATTCGCATAATAAAAGGCCCGGATCGACCGGGCCTTCTTATCTTGTTCTGATCTGTTACAGCTGCGGTGTCTGGTTGTGCTGCAGTCTCTCCGACTTGTTTACGTGAATGAAGACGTTATGCAGCAGGTTGACCGAGGTCAGGATTACTTCACCCTGATTGAGCTTTCTGACGTGCTTTATCGAGTAATCGTCAAGGTGGCTCTCGACTGCCTTGATCTCATCGTTGAGCATGAGTCTGTGGATGAGAAGTGTACCGATCTGACCGAACAGGATGGGCGAAACGTCCTTCGGGTTCTGTGTTGTCAGATAGAGGAAGATACCCTTCTTACGTCCTTCTCTTGCAACCAGTGTCAGACCGCCGTGGAATTCTCTTTCGGAATACTGTGACTTGGCGTATCTGTGAACCTCATCGATGAAGAATATGAACGGGTTGATGTTATCCTGCTGGATAACGAAATTGCATACGAGGTCGATGACCATGCCTCCGATACCTTCCGCAGCACCGAGTGAGGATGTGTCGATGTAAAGGCTTACTTCAGGTGTATGGATGAACTCGTCGATAACATCGAGGAGGTTATACATCGAAGGATCATTCGAGAAGAATGAGAGCAGCCTTGTGTTAGTCATCTGATACTGGATCTTCTGGATCAGAGGGTTGTTAGCATTAGCCTTGAGCATGTCGTAGCAATACTTGAAGTTGTAGTTGTCGTCTCTTGCAGGCTCGGAAACTGCTTCAGCCTGGATCTGCTCAGGAAGGAGCGAGATATCGAACTCACAGTCAGCTGCGCCGACGGATGCCAGAGCTTCCTGAACTTCCTCGATGTCCTCACCGACCTTATAGAAGCACTTGTCCTGACCGGTCTTATGCATGTAACGGAGTGACGTGATGGCTTCGGCAAGAACGGCGCCCTGGCTGTTGCTCGTTGTCTCGAAAAGCTTCTCCCATTCCTGCATCGTAACCTTACCGGGAGAGATCGTGGTATCGATACCGAGTGTAAGCTTCGTGATCTCATCGTTCGAGAAAGCATCTCTGTACTCGCCCGTAGGGTCGATGATCAGAGCCTTGCGTTTTGTGGAAACCATCTTATCGAGAATGGAAAGTGCTGTTGTGGACTTACCGCTGTTTGTAGCGCCAATGCACATAAGGTGTCTGTTGAACAGTGTGCTCGGCTTAAGTGAAACCGGAGCCGCAGACCTGTTAAGGTATGTCGCAAATGCGGGAAGTCTCTCCTCAACATCCTGAGAGAACTCAAGTGAATGCAGGAAGATCTGATATGCCTCGTCGGGTGCAAGATATACCCTGTCAGTGATACCGAGCTGATGGAAACCTGCGAGATCGAACTTAGTTCCGTCAGGTCTCATGATGGCAATGGTATCAATGTTGATCTCCTGGTAATCGGAATTTTTCTCATCCGCAGTGGAGGACATCTCAAAGATACTCTTTCTGGAAGCCTTGTTCTCGAAAACCTCTCCGAGAAACAGACCCAATGTGGATTTTATGATTACGAAATAGTTGATCGTATTAGGGAGAAAAGATGTGCTGAATCTTTCTCTGTTCGACATGAGCTGAACATTATCTACCTGCGCAACGCAGCAGCTCCTGTAAACCTGTGTGATCTTACCGATGTAGAAATCTTCTACGTTACGACCGCTGTACAGCTCTTCAATTGTCATACGCTTCTCCTGCTCATTAAAGAAAAGTGCCTAAAGTCGGGACGGCATAGCCCCAGACTATTAACCTCTGAAATCGAGTATAGCACATTTTAAGTCGCTTGAAATTAACGGATTGGTGAATTACCTATAAACAGAGTCTAAACAGACTGTTAGGTCATTCACCGAAGACCAGGAAATGCGAGATCCCCAGCCACTCGCGTACCCAGTACGCCGGCAGGAGGTTGATATCCGTATAAGAAGGAGCGGATGTTACTGTACCTGCCCCCTCCTTCTTCGCAATGAGTGATGCCCTGTAAACATGGTACTCGGAAGTAGCTATGGTGATGTCCCTGGAAAGGCCCATAGAATCCGTGATGCTGAAAGCGTTCTTGATGTTTTCGTATGTGGATGTCGACTGGTCCTCGACGATTATGCGGTCTTCGGAAATGCCTCTCTTCATGAGGTATCTCTTCATTCCTTCACCCTCCGATATCACCTCGTCGTCACCCTGTCCGCCGGTAACAACGACCGGAACGTCAGGATATTTGACCAGAAGATCGTATGCCTTATCAAGCCTTTTCTTGAGCATGGGAGAAGGTTCCTCTCCCCACAGCTGGCAGCCCAGGACAACGACCATGTTCGGCTTTTCGGGGCGGGCAAAACATGTCCTTGCCATGTTGAACGAAAGAAAGCCTGCAAATGCGAATCCTAAGATCAGAAAAGCAAATACGAAAAAGGTTACCGCCTTCCCCGTTTTAGTCCCCCTGAAGCCCTTCATCCTGTTCCAGAAAACGGTCATCAGGAGAAGAAAAGTCATTACCGCAAGGCCTGCGATATTACCTGAATTAAAGACAGGAAATGTGCACAGGAATGAAAGCATCCCGATGCTTTCGATAACTATCAGGATAATCCTTAAGATCTTGTGTTTACCTGAGTTCGCCAAAATGAGATCCCCCTAAATACAGACAGATTCTAACATTCATCCGGATCTACTTTGCGGCAAAACTGAGCGTACAGTATGTTTTGACAGATAATGTCTTATAAATGTAATCTAATAAAAAAGCAGAAAATTTAACATAATGTTTTCTTAATGGGATTATCGATGTAACATATCTGATGTAACCTACATTCAGGTGAAGGATTATGAGGAAAAAGATTGCTGTATTTGTCAACGGTTACGGTCTTGAAGCCCTGAACTCTACGCTCAAGGGTATTAAGAAGTCTGAAACTTTTTCCGATTATGATTTCTTCATTTTCACGAGCTATGCATCTTACGACACTCCCGACAACTACAATCAGGGCGAGCTCAACATCTACGGCCTGCCCAAGTTCAAGGACTATGACGGCATCCTCGTTTTCACTAATGCGCTTAACAGTGTCGAGACCGGAATAGCCCTCGTCAAACAGGCTGTGGCCGCCTGCGTTCCCGTTATCAGTATCGGAATAGACGTGGAAGGCTGCGTATGTATCGATATCGACAACTTCACGGGAATGAGGGAGATCGTAGAACATCTCATCGAAGCCCATGACGTTAAGAGAGCCGCGTTCATAGCAGGTTATAAAGACCACCCCGAGAGCATCGCAAGACTCGAGACCGTTAAGAAGGTCTTTATCGAGCACGGTCTTAAGCTTCAGGACAGCGACATCTATTACGGCAACTGGGGAAATGTGCAAACGACCGAAGCCACGAAAAAGATCGCAGCAGATCCGTGCGGACTGCCTGATGCGATAATCTGCGCGAACGATATCATGGCACTCGCATGCTCAACTGAGCTTACACACCTTGGCTATAACCTGCCTGAAGATGTCATCATAACCGGATATGACTGCATTTCGAGCGGACAGACATTCTATCCCGTTCTTACGACCGTCACGTCAGATTACGAGAGCATCGGCTACAAATGCATCAAGGTATTTGATTCGATCTTCTCGGGAATGGAAGTCCCTCACAAGATCTTAATGAAATCAAAGATCGTCATCGGTGAAAGCTGCAGATGCCATAACGGCGCCGGATTCGATATAACACGCCGTGAATACGGACGAAAGACTTACGCCGAAAGCCTTGACCGTTCCAATCTTGAATCAAGCGAGAGGACTCTGACTAACATCATCACGGATTCTCCGGACTATGACAGTCTGTGCGCGAATCTTATGGATTATTATTCAAATGATCGTGAGCTGGTCGGAGATGACTTCTACATCGTCATGCATAACCTTTACATCAACAATGTAATGGCCAGCGATGAGGAGGTTCACGAGAACGGCATCAACAATTCCTCCACGCCTGTCATTTCGATTAAAGACGGTAAGATCACGGAGAAAGTAACTGCCGACAGGAGCAGGATAGTTCCGGGCTACGATCCTGATTCCGAAGTCAACCACATCTACTACATCATGCCCCTTCACACAGGCAAGTGGAATTACGGATACATGGTAACGCATGACGGAAGCCTTATCATGCGCGAACATCTTGACCTGAATGCTTATCTCGAGAAGTTCATGCTCGCTTTGAGGATCCAGAGATCCAACATCAAGCTACGCATCTATAATGACAGACTGCGCGAGATCTCCGAGATCGACACAATGACCGGTCTTTACAACAGATTCGGATATGAGAACAAGGCTATCCCGATCTATGAAGACAGTGTCCGCGGCAATACCCTGCTCATGGTAATGTTCATCGACATCAACCTGATGAAGCAGATCAATGACGTTTTCGGTCACATGAACGGTGACGCGGCCATAAGGATCACCGCAAGTGCGATCAAATCCAATCTCAAGAACGACTGGATCGGCGTCAGATTCGGCGGTGATGAGTTCCTAATAATAGGAAGCGTCAACTCAAACGATGAAGCCGACAATCTCAAGAACGCGATAAACGGCGCGATAGATAAAGTCAACAAGGACGGTGTATGGCCGTTCAGGCTCTCCATCAGCTCCGGCTACATCTTAAGCGACAAGGAAACCAAGAAGTCTCTCAGCGATTACATCAAAGATGCAGACAATCTCATGTATGAGACAAAGAAAAAACTCCACGCGGAGCAGGGTGATAAAAGATAGAAAGGACTGCATATGGAATATTGGAATGGCCTGAAGATCGCAGAAGAATTCTTCAATGAATACGGCAAACCGATGATCGACGAGAAGTTCCCCGACTACAAGGACATGATCGCTGCGGGTCTTGCAGGTCAGGGTTCCGAATGTTTCGGATACGATGATGCAGTCTCAAGGGATCACGATTATGCCCCGGGCTTCTGCCTCTGGATCCCCGAATTCGTAAACAAGAAGATCGGCGGCGATCTTCAGAAAGCATATGACAGCCTCCCCGTCGATGAGTTCCTGAAAAAGCACAAGGAAGAGATCGGCATGGAGCCGGGTTCGAGCCTCATGACAGGTGCAAGAAAGCACCGTATCGGCGTGCACAGCATCGAGGAATTCTACACCGAGAGAACGGGCATCGCAGGCTTCCCCGAAAAGACCGAGGACTGGATCGAGACACCAATGATGTATCTCGCCGAGGCAGTAAACGGTAAAGTATTTACCGATCCTCTCGGAAAGTTCACTGCGATCCGCGAAGCGTGGGCAGGCTTCTACCCTGATTCTCTTCTCAAGAAAAAGGTTGCAGCAAACTGCGGAATGGCCGGCAAAACAGGTCAGTTCAACTACGAGCGTTCCATCAAGCGCGGCGACATCCAGGCAGCGCACGACTGCTGCGAGGAATTCATCCACAAGGCATCAGCCGCGATCTTCCTTCTCAACCGCACCTACATGCCTTACTACAAGTGGCGCTACAGGGCAATGGAAGACTTCACGGTCTGCAAGGAAGCCGTCTCTCTTCTCGGCAAGCTGACTCAGCTCAACGAGTCCAAGCACGAAAAGAAGACCGAACTGATCGAAGCGATCAGCATGGACATCATCAAGGAACTTACTTCCAGAACATGGTCATGGGGTTACAGCGACTATCTGCTCGATCACGCTAAGAACATCATGACGATCATACCTGACCGCGAGATAGCTTCCTGGAACGTTTTCGTCGGAGAAGACTGATCAGATACCCGCTTTATCCATATTGTTCTGATCGTCGTTCACAGCGGCTCCTTTCATTTTGCCCTGCCATACCAGAGACAGTATCGAAAGCACGAACGGGATCGTTGAGACCAGAACAGCCATGATTATAGCCATTCCAAAGGCTCCGTTATAAATTGCGAAGATCACCAGCAGCACCGCGCCCAGCATGAGCATCGAATGAAAAACGATCCTGACTATGTCAGCGGTCCTGACCGCCTTTACTGACTTGGAAGGCTCTTCGCTCCTGCTTGCGCGTCTTACGGATACAAATCCGAAAACAGCCGGTATCAGAAGGTTAAATGCGATTATCAGCGCCACGATGCTTACTATCACCAGGACCACCGATATAAGCCCGGTCGCCAGCATACCGCCGGCTTTCATTATGGAGATCAGAGTGTTGAGGGCTTTATCATCGTGGCCGGGAGTCTGAGCGATCTTGCTGCCGACTTTTCCGGTGATCGTATTGCTCCAGATCATGCATTTGATGCCGAGCCAGGTCGAAGCACCGGCACTGATCGTATCGATCATTGAAGAAATGAGATTGAATCTTCTGATTGTCTCGAGCCTTGTCATTGTCCTATCCTCCTATTCCCTTTTCCGCATCCATTATATAGCACTGAGGTCACATAAGCACGGTTTTCGCGCTCTGTAACATTGTTACACGCTTCGTTACTGACTGTCACTTATAAAAAAACGGCGAAAAAACGGGCAAAAATTATAAGAATCGGCCGAATCTTATAAAAAAAGCTCGAAAAATACAGACTTTTTTATAAGCGGCATGCACCTATGGCATTCACCCTTGGCCAGGCCGGAACACTCCGAAAGATTAGTCTTGACAAACTGCCGGCGAAATAATATCTTTATCGCAATAGAGAAACCGTAGATTCGGAAGTAAAGATGTTTCGTGCACTTACAGAGAGTCCCGAGAGCTGAGATGGGATGGTACGCAGTTCATCATAATGGTCCGATGAGGGCACAGTCAAAGGAAGCGTTAAGCGACTGAGTATTCTGTGACGGGTGGCACCGTTAAAAGGCCCGGGGTATGTTGGTACTCAAGTAAGTGCACAAGAGATTGTGAATCAAGGTGGCACCGCGGATTATTGTTTGATTCGTCCTTGGAGAAGAAGCTGGTTCTTCTGCCGGGGACTTTTTTATTGCCCGGAAAAAGAACCTCCGAAACGTAAAAGACAAGGAGGAATACAATATGAAATTCTATCCGGGCAAGGACGAGATGAAGGCCATCCTCAATGGGACCTCATACAAGTGCGCTCCCGTCAGATGCGAGATCATGTCTGACATCAGGACGCCCATCGAAGTCCTGAAGATACTTAAAGGATTATCCTCACATACTTATATATTGGAGTCTGTAGAAAACCAGGAGAAATGGGGACGCTTCACATTCCTCGGTTTCGACCCTACTCTTGAGATCACGTACTCAAAAGGCGAACTGAAGATCTCCGGAGAAAACCGTGATGACGTATATGAGACAGACGATCCTCCGAAGTATTTCAGAGAGATCCTCGCCGACTACAAGTCACCCGTTATCGAAGGCATGCCTTCTTTCACAGGTGGACTCGTAGGTTATTTCGCTTACGATTACATCAAGCACGTCGAAAAGACGCTCGATCTCGAGTGCGAAGACGAAGGCAACTTCAAGGACTGCGACCTCATGCTTTTCGATAAAGTCATTGCATTCGACAACCTCATGCAGAAGATCGTGATCGTAGGCAATGTCCGTGCAGATGACATCGACAGCGATTATGACAACACTTGCAAAGAACTCGTAAAGATCGCAGACATCATCAAGAACGGCACGCAGACCGATGAGCCTTCAGGAAGGCTTCTTTCCGAGGTCAAGCCTCTTTTCGACAAAGAGACATACTGCAGCATGGTCGAGAAGGCCAAGTACCACATCAAGGAAGGCGACATCTTCCAGATCGTTCTTTCAAACAGGCTCGAAGCTGATTACGAAGGCTCAATGCTCAACGTTTACAGAGTCTTGAGAACGCTCAATCCGTCACCTTACATGTTCTACTTTTCCGGAACCGACGTTGAAGTTGCAGGCGCATCACCCGAGACGCTCGTAAAGCTCGACAACGGCAAACTTTACACTTACCCGCTCGCAGGAACACGTCCTAGGGGCAAGACATATGAAGAAGACATGGCGCTGGAAGCTGAGCTTCTCGCTGACGAGAAGGAACTTGCTGAACACAACATGCTCGTTGATCTCGGCCGAAACGATATCGGAAAGATAGCAAAATTCGGTTCTGTCGACGTCATCAAGTACCACAACATCGTGAAGTTCTCACACGTAATGCACATCGGTTCAACAGTCCAGGGCGAGATCAGAGACGACAAGGACGCATTCGATGCGATCGATGCCATCCTCCCTGCCGGCACTCTTTCGGGAGCTCCCAAGATCAAGGCATGCCAGCTCATCAACGAGCTCGAAAGGAACAAGCGCGGCATCTACGGAGGCGCCATCGGTTATATCGATTTCGGCGGAAATCTCGACACATGCATTGCGATCAGGCTCGCATACAAAAAGAACGGCAAGATCTATGTAAGATCAGGCGCAGGCATCGTTTATGATTCCGTTCCCGAAAAGGAATATCAGGAATGCATCAACAAAGCGGCAGCGGTCGTAAAAGCGATCGAAAGTGCGAACGAACTTTAAGGAGGGCATAAAATGATACTCATCATCGATAACTACGACAGCTTCTCCTACAACCTTTACCAGCTGATCGGATCCATCGATCCCGACATCAAGGTCATCAGGAACGATGCAATGACAGCAGATGAGGTCCTCGCGCTCGATCCAAGTGCGATCATACTCTCACCCGGTCCGGGACGTCCCGCCGATGCAGGCATCTGCGAAGAGATCGCCGTTAAGGCTGCAGGCAAAGTCCCCGTCCTCGGAGTATGTCTGGGACACCAGGCCATCACAGAAGCATACGGCGGAGTCGTCGGATACGCAAAGCAGCTCATGCACGGCAAGCAGTCCAGGGCCGAGATCGACGTAAGCTGCGACATTTTCAAGGGATTGTTCATCGAGATCGACGTTGCAAGATATCACTCGCTCGCTGCCGAAGAAGCTTCACTCCCTGAAGTACTCAAGGTCATAGCAAGGACCAAGGACGGCGAGATCATGGCAATAAAGCACAAGGATTACGACATCTACGGACTTCAGTTCCATCCCGAATCGATCCTTACACCTGAAGGCAAAAAGATATTACAGAATTTCATTAACATAGCTGAGAGGAGAACAACAAAATGATCAAGGAAGCAATCGAAAAGATCGTAATGAAGCAGGACCTTACTTACGAAGAGGCATACACCGTCATGAACGAAATCATGAACGGAGAGACGACACCTACACAGAACGCGGCATTCCTCGCAGCTCTTTCCACGAAGAGCGCTAAAGCTGAGACGATCGATGAGATCACCGGCTGCGCAAAGGCAATGAGAGAGCATGCCACACCCATGGAGCACCCCGGCGTAAAGACACTCGAGATCGTCGGCACAGGCGGAGACCGCGCGGGCAGTTTTAACATCTCAACAACTTCAGCTTTCATTGCGGCAGCTGCAGGCGCATATGTAACCAAGCACGGTAACCGCGCAGCATCTTCCAAATCAGGTACTGCTGACTGTCTCGAAGCACTCGGAGCAAACATCGCACTCGAGCCTGAGAAGTGTACGGAGCTTCTTAAGGATGCAGGCTTCTGCTTCCTTTTCGCACAGAAGTATCATTCATCAATGAAATATGTCGGCGCGATCAGAAGAGAACTCGGCTTCCGTACGGTTTTCAACATCTTAGGACCCATCACGAACCCTGCACATCCCGAAGGATATCTGCTCGGCGTTTACGATGAATATCTCGTTGAAGTCATCGCGGAAGTTCTTAAGAACCTCGGTGCCGAAAGAGCAATGGTAGTTTACGGACAGGATAAGCTCGACGAGCTTTCGATCTCCGCACCCACGACAGTAGCTGAACTTAAGGACGGCGTTATCACCAGGTATGAGATCACACCCGAGAAGTTCGGTCTTCCCCGCGGAACAAAGGACGAGATCGTCGGCGGCACTCCCGAAGAGAACGCCGAGACAACCAGAAAGATCCTTTCAGGCGAGATCACAGGCACTAAGCGCAACGTCGTTCTCCTCAACGCAGGCTGCGCTATCTATGTTGCCGGCAAAGCTGATTCCATCGAAGAAGGTATAAAGAAGGCTGCCGAGATGATCGATTCCGGCAAGGCACTTGAGACACTCAACAAGTTCGTCGAGCTTTCAAATAAGGTGTAAGAAAATGAGCGATATCTTAGAGACAATTGCGGAGAGTACAAGAGAAAGAGTCGAAAAAGCAAAACTTATCACTCCCGAAAACGTTATCCGTGATATGGCATCAACGCGCTTTTGCGAGCACGGCAGGAATCTCTCCGTGTCATTCAAAGACGCGCTCGCTGCGGAAGGAATGAGCTTTATCTGCGAGTGCAAAAAAGCATCACCTTCCAAGGGCCTGATCGCGGAGGATTTCCCGTATCTTCAGATCGCAAAAGACTACGAGGCTGCAGGCGCTTCTGCAATTTCCGTTCTGACAGAACCCAAGTGGTTCAAGGGTGAACTTAAATATCTCAATGAGATCTCTTCGGAAGTTAAGATCCCTACCCTCCGCAAGGACTTCACGGTATCGCCTTACATGATCTACGAAGCATATCTGAACGGTGCTTCCGCTGTCCTTCTCATCTGCTCCATTCTGGACAGAAAGACTCTCGAAGAATATATCGGCATCGCATCTTCTCTCGGTCTTGACGCGCTTGTTGAAGCGCATGACGCAGATGAAGTTAAGATGGCAATAGACAGTGGCGCACAGATAATCGGCGTGAACAACCGCAATCTGCGTACTTTCGAAGTCAATGCATCCAACTGCTTAAGGCTCAGAAAGGACGTTCCGGAAAACATCCTTTTCGTTGCCGAAAGCGGCATCAAGACAAGAGAGGATATTAAGATCCTTCTTGAAAACAAAGTAAATGCAGTCCTTATCGGAGAAGCCCTCATGACTTCAAGCGATAAGAAAGCATATCTGAACAAGCTGAAGTATGACTGACACGAAGATCAAATTCTGCGGATTAAGACGCGAGGAAGACGTGAAGTATGCGGCATCACTTGATGCCGACTTCATGGGATTCATCCTGTCTGACAGGTTCAAGCGTTTCGTAAAGCCTGAAGACGTTGCTTCATTCAGGAAATACGTGTCGTCAAACGCAAAGACCGTAGGCGTTTTCGTTGATGAGCCGGAAGATTATGTTATCAGTGCTTCAAAGACGGCAAAGGTCGACTTGATCCAGCTTCACGGCAGCGAAGATGACCGCTATATCGCAGATATCAAAAAAATGACAGGACTTCCAGTAATAAAAATGGTCAAGCCCGTCTCTGAAAGTGATATAATAGCGGCTCGGCAATGTGTTGCCGATCTGATCCTGCTCGATTCAGGCACCGGCACCGGAAAGGTTTTCGACTGGTCCCTGATAAAGGACTTTGACAGGGATTACATCCTTGCGGGCGGCCTTTCTCCCGACAACGTCAGTGATGCCGTTGCAAGATTAAGACCTTTTGCGGTCGACGTAAGTTCCGGTGTTGAAGAAGCAGGGATCAAGGACTTTTCGAAAATGAAGGCTTTTGCCTCGGAGGTAAGAAAGATATGACAAATCCTAACGGTAGGTTCGGAATACACGGCGGACAGTACATGCCTGAGACACTGATGAATGCCGTTATCGAACTTGAGGAAGCATATAACCATTACAAGAACGACCCGGAATTCAACAGGGAACTGACCGATCTTTTCAATAACTACGCAGGACGCCCGAGCCTTCTTTACTACGCCGAAAAGATGACCAAAGACTTAGGCGGCGCGAAGGTCTATCTCAAAAGAGAAGACTTGAATCACACGGGCTCACACAAGATCAACAACGTCCTGGGTCAGGCACTTCTCGCAAAGAAGATGGGCAAGACACGTCTCATCGCCGAGACAGGCGCGGGCCAGCACGGAGTCGCAACGGCAACGGCGGCCGCTCTTCTCGATATGGAATGCGTTGTTTTCATGGGCGAGGAAGACACCAAGCGTCAGGCCCTGAACGTATACAGGATGAGGCTTCTCGTAGCAACCGTCATCCCTGTTAAGAACGGCACTGAAACACTTAAGGACGCCGTTTCCGAAGCAATGCGCGAATGGACTTCACGCATTTCCGATACGCATTATTGCTTAGGTTCCGTCATGGGACCCCACCCCTTCCCTACAATCGTAAGGGATTTTCAGGCTGTCATTTCAAAAGAGATCAAGCAGCAGATGATGGAAGCTGAAGGAAAACTTCCCGATGTCGTCATGGCATGCTGCGGCGGCGGATCAAATGCCATCGGTTCTTTCTATCACTTCATCGAAGATAAGAGCGTACGCCTCATCGGCTGCGAAGCGGCAGGCAGAGGCATCGACACGTTTGAGACTGCTGCTACGATCAACACGGGCCGCGTAGGGATCTTCCACGGCATGAAGTCTTATTTCTGCCAGGATGAGTTCGGCCAGATCGCTCCCGTTTATTCGATCTCCGCAGGCCTCGACTATCCGGGAATCGGCCCCGAGCACGCATATCTCCATGATATCGGCAGAGCCGAATATGTTCCCGTAACCGATGAAGAGGCAGTCAATGCTTTCGAATATCTGTCACGCACAGAGGGGATCATCCCCGCCATCGAGTCGGCTCATGCCGTTGCTCATGCGCTCAAGATCGTTCCCGGAATGTCCAAGGACCAGACGGTCGTAATTACGATCTCCGGCAGAGGTGACAAGGACTGTGCGGCTATCGCGAGATACAGAGGAGAAGATATCAATGAGTAATACAGCTAAAGCATTCGAAAACGGAAAGGCATTCATACCTTTCATCACTTGCGGAGACCCTGATCTTGAAACGACCAAACTCGTTGTAAAAGAAGCCGTAAGAGCAGGCGCTGACCTGATCGAGCTCGGTATCCCTTTCTCTGATCCTACCGCTGAAGGTCCTGTTATCCAGGCCGCAAGCGAAAGAGCTCTCAAGGGCGGTGCCACAACAGATAAGATCTTTGCGATGGTGGAGGAACTTCGCAAAGAAGTAACCATTCCTCTCACCTTCATGACATACGCAAATGTCGTCTTCTCATACGGTGCAGAGCGTTTCATCTCACGCTGCAAGGAAGTCGGCATCGACGGCCTTGTCCTGCCTGATATTCCATTCGAAGAGAAAGAGGAATTCCTTCCTTACACCAAAAAGTACGGTGTTGATCTGGTAAGCCTCATCGCGCCCACATCCGAAGACCGTATCTCCATGATCGCATCCGAAGCTGAAGGTTATATCTATATCGTTTCAAGCCTCGGCGTTACAGGTGTGAGAAGCAAGATCACTACTGATATCGCAAGCCTGACATCACAGGTAAAAACAGCTTCACATGTTCCCTGCGCAATCGGATTCGGAATCTCAACACCCGAGCAGGCTAAGGCAATGGCACAGTATGCTGACGGTGTTATCGTCGGTTCCGCCATAGTTAAGATAATCGCAGAATACGGCAAGGATGCGCCTTCTCACGTATACGAATACATTAAGTCCATGAAGGATGCCATCAGATAATCTATGGAACAGCAGTCTTCACTCATTGAGCGTTTCTTAAGATACGTAAAGATCGACACGCAGTCTGACGAAGAGTCCGGCACTCATCCTTCAACGGATAAGCAGCATGATCTCGCAAGGCTTCTTGCTTGTGAATTAAAAGACCTCGGCCTTTCCGTCGATCACGATGAAGAACACTGCTATGTTTACGCTTATCTGCCCTCAAACTGCTCTGCAGATGAACAAGACGATATCGGATTCATAGCTCACATGGATACTTCTCCTGCGGTTTCCGGAAAAGACGTAAAGCCCTGTGTCATTCATTCCTACGACGGTCACGATGACATTCTGGATCCGTCTGAATTTCCCGAACTGAATGAGCATATCGGCGAAGACCTCATAAGGACTGACGGCACGACACTTTTGGGTGCGGACGACAAAGCCGGCATCGCAGAGATAATGGAGATGCTGTTTTATTTCAAGAACAACCCCGGCGTGCATCACCGCGGCATTGCAGTAGCCTTCACTCCCGATGAAGAGATCGGTGAAGGAACCCTGAATTTCAACCTTTCGAGATTCCATGCAAAGCAGGCATATACCGTTGACGGCGGCAAGTTCGGAATACTCGAATACGAATGCTTCAACGCAGCCGCTGCCACAGTTGAGATAAAAGGCAGAAGCGTTCACACTGGAAGTGCCAAAGGTCTCATGATCAACGCTTCACTTGTTGCAAACGAATTCATCAACCTCCTGCCTGAAGATGAAAGACCGGAGACCACCGAAGGTTACGAGGGTTTCTACTATCTGGACAGCATAAGGTCTGATTGTGAACACGCAAAAATGCAGTTCCTCATTAGAGATCACGATCTCGAAAAGTTCGCCGCACGCAAAGAATTCATGAGGGATGTTGCCTTCACCATCAATGAACGTTATAAGGCTGAGATCTGTGAGATCACGATCGAGGATCAGTATCCGAACATGGCTTTATATCTGAAGGATCACATGGACCTCGTAGAACGCGCTCAGGAGGCCGTCAGGAACGCAGGAGGCATTCCATCCTCAGAACCGGTCAGAGGCGGCACAGACGGCGCCATACTGAGTTCTAAGGGCCTTCCCTGTCCCAACCTTTCAACGGGCGGTTATAACTATCACAGCAGATACGAATTCGCATCAATACCAGAGATGGAGAGATCACTCAGAGTACTGATCTTTCTCGCCGGCATCTGATCAGACCGTAATTGTTATTATTCAGTTCTGCCTTGAGATCAATACTTGATCTTACCTTCAGCTACAGCCTTCAAATGTTCGCCATACGGACTTTTGCCGTAAGCTTTTGCGGATTCCATAAGCCTGTCTTTGTCTATGAAACCATTGATATAAGCTATTTCTTCAGGAGCACTAATGGTAATCCCCTGTCTGCTCTGGATCATCTCGATGAATTCACCGGCCTGAAGCAAGGACTGCATCGTACCGGTATCGAGCCATGCAAAACCGCGGCTTAATAGCTGAACATCAAGCAATCCGTCTTTAAGATACATTTCATTAAGTGTAGTAATCTCTAATTCACCACGTGCAGAAGGCTTAACCTGCTTAGCCTTGTCACTAACACCTGCAGGATAGAAATAAAGGCCTGTAACAGCATAATTACTCTTGGGCTCCTTCGGTTTCTCCTCGATAGAGAGTGCGTGACCGTCTTTATCAAACTCAACTACACCGAATCTTTCCGGATCAGGTACATAGTAACCGAATACTGTGGCTCTTCCCTTCTCTTCTGCATTGGCAACAGCTTTCTTAAGAATAGTTCTAAATCCCATTCCATAGAAAATGTTATCACCGAGAACCATTGCCCCTGCTTCGCCTGCCAAGAACTCATCACCAAGGATAAATGCCTGGGCAAGTCCGTCCGGGCTGGGCTGCACTTTATAAGACAGCTTAATGCCAAACTGTGATCCGTCACCTAAAAGCGCTTCAAATCTCGGAGTATCTTCAGGTGTTGAAATGATAAGTATCTCCCTAATCCCTGCCAACATCAAAGTAGACAAAGGATAGTAGATCATCGGTTTGTCGTAGACCGGAAGCAGCTGCTTTGAAGTTACCTTAGTAAGCGGATATAGTCTTGTGCCTGAACCGCCGGCAAGAATAATACCTTTCATCAAATGTCTCCTTACAGATACTTTATAGCCCATGAGAAGTCCTGGTCAGCAAAAGATTCATGCTTCTCATCTTTCTCACTGGTCTTGTACTCACAATCCAGCATAGGCCAATCTACGGCTATTGTAGCATCATTCCACGGAATGCCGCCCTCAGATGAGGGATCATAAACATCCGTACATTTATAGACGAATTCTGCCGTGTCAGAAAGTACGAGGAATCCGTGAGCAAAGCCTTCAGGAATATAGAACATATTCTTTTTCTCTGCACTAAGAGTAACGCCAACCCACTGACCATAAGTCTCGGAACCCGGTCTTACGTCAACAGCTACATCAAACACTTCGCCTTTGGTAACACGAACGAGCTTTCCCTGCGTATGCTCCTTCTGGAAATGAAGACCTCTGAGAACGCCCTTAGATGATGAAGACTCGTTATCCTGAACGAATTCTTTATCTATACCTGCTTCAGCATAGTCAGTCTTCTTATATGTCTCCATGAAGTAACCGCGGTTATCTCCAAACACTTTAGGCTGGATGATGATAACACCCGGTATCTTAGTCTTCTCAAATGTAAAAGCCATTACAGTTCTGCCTCCGCCAAATATCTTTTTACTGCATCTTTCCAGTCAGGCAAAGGTTTAAAACCGGCCTGAACCAATTTACTCTTATCCAGTCTGCTGTTAAAAGGACGAGCTGCCTTTGAAAGGCCATACTCTTCCGTAGTAACCGGAATAACCTTGGTATTAAGTCCGTACTGTTTATAGAACTCACAGCAGAAGTCATACCATGAAATAAATCCGCCCTCGTTTGTCGCATGGTAATAACCGTATTTGTCGGTTTCAACCATATCAACAAGAAGCCTGGCCAGATCTAAGGTGTAAGTAGGTGTTCCGATCTGATCGTTTACAACTCGCACCGTATCATGTGTCTTGCCAACATTGATCATGGTCTTGATGAAATTCTTTCCGTTAAGACCGAATACCCATGCAATGCGTACGATAAAGAATTTATCCAAAATAGATGAAACGGCAAGTTCTCCATCAAGCTTGCTCTGTCCATATACATTTAATGGAGCATAGCACTTATCATCAGGTTCCCAGGGACGATCACCTTTACCGTCAAACACATAATCGGTAGAAAGATAGAGCATCTTACAATCGATCGATTTAGCTGCTTCAGCAATATATCCGGTGCCAAGAGCATTAATGGAATGAACTTTCTCCCTGTTCTCCTCATCTTCAGCAGCATCAACAGCTGTCCATGCAGCACAATGAATGATGACATCAGGTTTGATCTCGGATATCACAGTTTTAACTGCTTCTTTGTCTGTTATGTCGAGCTGAACATAAGGAGCTGATGTTACTGCACTCCCGTCTGCGACGCCGGAATACTCGGGCTGTATATCTGATCCTACAGTTTCATATCCTCTGGCTGCTGCATTGTTTACAACATCATGGCCAAGCTGGCCACAAACACCGGTTACAAAGATCTTCATCTGCAATTACCTGTTACCATACATCTTGTCATAGTAGTTCTGGTATTCACCTGATATGATCTCTTCCCACCAGGATCTGTTGTCCAGATACCATTTGATCGTCTTCTTGATGCCGTCAGCAAACTTAGTTTCAGGGAGCCAGCCGAGTTCATTATGGATCTTAGTCGGATCGATAGCATAACGCAGATCATGACCCTTACGGTCAGTAACATAAGTGATCAAATCTTCAGATTTACCAAGCTCTTTGATGATGAGCTTAACAATGTCTATATTAGCCATCTCATTATGACCGCCTACGTTATATACTTCACCGATCCTGCCCTTACGTACGATAAGATCTATTGCTTTGCAGTGATCCTCAACATAGAGCCAGTCACGTACGTTCTTGCCTTCTCCATATACCGGAAGCGGCTTGTCATTCAAGCAGTTGGCAATCATCAAAGGAATGAGCTTCTCGGGGAAATGATAAGGGCCATAGTTATTGGAGCAACGTGAGATAGTTACCGGCAGGCCATAAGTCCTGTAATAAGCCATAACCAAAAGATCTGCTCCTGCCTTTGATGAACTGTAAGGGCTGGATGTGTGTATAGGTGTTGTCTCAGTAAAGAAAAGATCAGGACGGTCCAAAGGAAGATCTCCGTAAACCTCATCTGTACTTACCTGGTGGTATCTGACATTACCGAATGCCCTGCAGGCATCCATCATGGTAGCTGTACCAATAATATTTGTCTGAAGGAATATTCCGGGATCTTCAATGCTTCTGTCAACATGGGATTCAGCTGCAAAGTTGATTACAACGTCAGGCTTTTCTTCCTCGAAAAGCTTCATTACGCCTTCCCTGTCACAGATATCGAGCTTAACGAATCTGAAATTAGGATTATCCATAACAGGAGCAAGCGTGGAAAGATTGCCGGCGTATGTAAGTTTATCAACGCATATTACCCTGTCTTCAGGATGCTCCTTAAGATGGTAATGAATATAGTTTCCGCCAATGAAGCCGGCACCGCCTGTAACTATAATTGTCATATTAACTCACTCCTACCATTATCATTAAATTGCATGAAATAACTCTCAATTATATCAATATACTAAACCTGATTATTTCTAACTCTTTATTGTATCATAGACTCTTAAATGAGCGCAGTGTAGTTTGACTTATCTTAAAATATGACGCATACTTCAAAGGAAATTTCAGACAATAATATTCAAGGGATTTCAATTGAAAGGATTGGCATAAACAAATCATGAAAAAGGAACTTTTCATCTGTACTACACCTTTTCAGATTATTTCATCCATATCGATGTGCATGTCATTTGGAAATAACTCAGATATTATTATCGACCCTCAAAGCCGCAATTCAGATAAATACGTCTCCAATATCAGGAAGCTCTCTATATTCAACAATGTTTTCAACGCTAAAGAGATCGAAGTATTAAATAAAATACGCAATTCCAATAGAACAAAAAGGAAAATAATGATTACTCTGTCATATCTGTTCCTAAACAGCATAATCAAAAAAATGTTTCCTCATGGATTTGATTACGACACCGTTTATTTATCCAACAATACTTTTATCTCTAATCAGATCGTACAATATGTGAATCTACATAAAATTGATGTTGAATTCGTTTACTATGATGATGGCGAGGGCAGTTATGACAACAATATTGTCAACCGCGAAAGCTCATCAGACAGGTTTATCAAGACAGTTTTACGGCGTTCCGTTGTTCCCGCAAAAAGCTCGAAACTTTTGTATTCTCCGGAACTGTATAACATGATCCATCCTGATACGACAGAAACGATCGGACGTGTTCCTTATTTCAATGCTTCTGATAAGATCCAAAGCGTAATTGAGCAAGTCTTTGAAACGGATTCGATCAAAACGATCGAAGAACCGTTTATCATTCTTGATACAATGCCATACGAAGTAATGGTTAAAGAAGAAGCTGACAAGTATCAGGAACAGATTCAAAAAATATGCGATGCATTAAACGGAAAAGTCTGTGTAAAAAAACATCCGCGTGACAAGAAGATGAACCGTTACGGATGCAAAGAATATACGGACAATTCTGTACCTTTCGAGATGCTTTGCCTGTGCTCTGATTTTTCAAGCAAAACCCTGATAGTATTAAGTTCCACATCCATCCTTACGCCTAAGATCATCTTCAACCAGGAACCGCACATAGTACTGCTCTATAAGCTCTTCCCAATGAAAAGCGGATTCGATGATCAGCGCACTAAAATGTATGATTCAATAAAGGAGATATATGCTGATCCGTCAAAAATATCAATTCCTGAATCATTTGAAGAACTGAATGAATTAATCAGTAGTTTCTCCAAAATGTGAGAGCAATTCTCCGGTGATCCTTTCAGCACCTTCTCCATCAACAAGTTTCTGCATTTTTTCTGATAAAACACTTCTAAGTTCCACATCACCGACAAGTTTAGAAAGCTGAGTTGCAAGCCTGTTTATAAATCCGTCATCTCCACGGCAATCGCCGGCAGAAAGCATAATTCCTTGCTTATTAAATTGTTCTGCTGCTACCAATTGATTGTCAGCTAATGTGTATGTTAATGTTGGTAATCCCGTGGCACATAATTCATAAAGTGTCATTCCGGCTGCCGCTACCGCAACATCACATGTGTTCATCAAATCAGACATATGCCTCTCATTAATATGAAGAGCAACATTTTCAAGATTATCGGAAAGCATTTTGATCTCCCCGAGTCTCGGATTCAACGCACCAACGATCAGGTGAAATCTAACTCCAGGCATTTTAGGACATATTGCTGATAACACCTTTTCAGTAACACGTTCCGGATCAGAACCGCCTGCAGAAAAAAGGATATCAGTAACATCTTTTATCTTATGTGCTGAGCAATTTTTGAATTCATCCCTCATAGGAGCATATTGTGGATTCAGCAACAGTTTTGTCGAGGTGCCTACATATGATGAATAATCAAACACACTGGCAAAAATGTTGTAATTGATTATATAGTTTACTTTCCAGCAGTGCGCATTAAGATCATCAAAATATGCCGTGCATACTTTTTTACTTAGGTTTTCCATATATTGTTCTGTAACAAAGTATGAATCCACAAGAATGAGATCAGGGTGATATTTTTCTATAACAGAATCTATCTTCTCGTTTTTAGGATCAGACCATTCACTGTCCAGACAAACTGTTTGAAACCCTTGCTGATTTATCAAAGAATCACCTTTGTGGTCAGCCGTAACAAAAAGCAAATTCTCACCTTTGTTTTCAAACGCACGTGCAACAGAAAGGCATCTCATCATATGCCCGATTCCTATGTTCTCATTTGCATCAGTTCTTATCAGTATCAAAACTTATACCGTGATCCCGTAAATTTCAAATTGCTCATCCTCAGAAACTTTTTTAAATCCGAGTTTCACCACCAGTGCAAGTGATGGTTTATTATTTCTATGAATCTCTGCGACCACTTGTTTGCAATTCCACTTTTCTGTTGCATATTCAATCAGTTTAGACACAGCTTCTGCAGCAAACCCTTTATGCTGTCCCTCAGGAGCAAGCAAATAATTAATTTGCGCTTTGTCTCCATCTCTGATCAGGCCAAATACTCCAATCCGTCGCTTGCTCTCTTTTTCAATACAGATCCAGTCAAAACGTTCACTATTCTTCAGATAGCTGTTTCTATACCAGTTCATATGCTCGTCAAAAGTAATCTTATGCGGAGATTTAAAGAATCGATACACATCAGGAACAGAACGCCACTCAACAATAAGTTCCGCGTCACTTTCATCTATTCCTCTCAACAAAAGGCGCCCAGTCTCAATGGTATCAAATCCTTGTGCCACTCAATCACCCTGACCCTGCAATTCTTCTAAAAACTCTTGTGTTATCGGCTGACCAAACTTCACTGCTGACTTTGCCTTTTTGCCGATAATACACTTCAGATACTTAGGCGGGATTCCAGTACTGGGTCTGATGCTTCTGACATTTTCAGAAGTAATCACATCACCGACTTCGATATCTTTAACAGCAAAAAGGCTTCTACGGAACACCGTTGAAGACTGTTCCTTTGCTGACAAACTATAATCAGGACCTTGTGCAATCAGCCTTGCATTATTAGCATCACTAACCATTTTCGCAAACTCATCCATTGTCATGCTGAAAGCAGAGTCTGCACTCTCTATACCATCGATCTTTACGTGTTTTTCAATTACTCGAGCTCCAAGCGATACCGCTACCACAGCGCCAATACTTCCGAAACTGTGATCTGAAAGACCGACATGAACGCCAAAACGTTTTCTCATATCAGGAATATTACCAAGATGCATATCTTCCCAGTTTGCGGGATACTCACTGCAGCACTTAAGAAGAACAATCTTGTCGTTTCCTGCACGTTTGCAGGCATCTACAGCATCCTGTATCTCTTCTGGAGAAGCCATACCGCAAGACATAATCATCGGCTTGAGTTTAGATGCAGCATACTCTATCAAAGGAATATCATTAAGTTCGAAACTTGCTATCTTATAAGCCTCAACGTCAAGCTCTTCCAGAAAGTCAACAGCATTAGGATCAAACGGGGTTGAAAGGAAATCCACGCCGCACTTTTCACACTCATCCTTGATGGCCTTATGCCATTCATATGGAGTACCGGCATCATTATAGAGATCGTGAAGCTTATATCCGTCCCAGAGTCCTCCATGGATCTGAAAATACTCATTGTCACAATCTATTGTTATGCTGTCTGCCGTATATGTTTGGATCTTAACGCAGTCAGCACCGGCTTTAGCAGCTTCCCTGACTATCTGAAGGGCATTCTCAAGACTGCCTCCGTGATTCGCGCTCATTTCGGCAATTACATATACACCGTCATTATTAATCTTTTCAAACAGATGAAACATGGTTATTCTCCGTTATGCAGAACTGTATACTTAGCTTCAGCTATCAGCCAGTCAGAGACTGTATCGATATCCTGAACTTCCTCTTCAGGCAATATATAAGGCTTTGTATTCGGAAGAATAAGCGAATGACATTCAAGGAATTTTTCAGTTCTGCAAAAATAAAACTGTCCGCAATCATGATAAACAGGCTCAAGATCCTGACTTCTCGATTTCTCATATTGTGGGTACTGATAATTCAATTTTCCTTCTTTTATGATAAATGCTCTCTGCGGAGGAAAACTGTATCTGACAACTGATATAACGGCATCACTGCCATCATCAAGAATGCCAGCAGCTTCAGCCAATCTTTCACTGGTAATAAACGGTGCTGTCGGATAGATACATGCGAATGAATCAAATACCTTTCCTTCAGCTTTGTATGTATTCAATACTTCCTCGAGTACATCTGCTGTTGTAGCAAAATCATTACTGGTGTTTTCAGAGCGTAAAAAAGGAACTTTCGCGCCATAAGAACTGGCAACCTCAGCTATCTCTTCACTGTCAGTTGAAACCATGACCTCATCAAATACATTGCTGTCTATAGCGGCCTTAATGCTATAAGCAATAATGGGTTTTCCGCAGAAATCCTTAATGTTCTTTTTCGGTATCCTTTTACTTCCGCCCCGTGCAGTAATAATTGCTACTCTTGCCATAAATCAAATCCTGTAATAGTCGATAACTTTCTTTATTGCTTCAATGACCTTTTCCTGGTCTTCATCGGTCATAGAATAGAACAACGGAATGGATATAATGCGCTCATAAAGTTTTTCGGCGTTAGGACAACTTCCCATCTTATAACCGAGTTTCTGATAATACGGGAAGGTATATACGGGAATGTAGTGAACATTAACACCGACTCCCTCTGCCTGAAGTGCATCAAACACTTCTTTTCTGCCACACTTCAGCATTTCTGTATTCAGCTGAATGATATAAAGATGACGCACGGTATCAGACTGAGGTATTTCCTTCTGGACCGTGATCTCAGGCATAGCATTGAAAGCTTCATCATAGCGCTTAACCAGCTCTTTTCTCCTTGCGGCAAACATATCGAGCTTTGCCAGCTGAGAAGTCAGGAGAGCAGCCTGGATATCCGTCATACGATAGTTATAACCAAGATCGATCTGCTGATAATACCATCCGCCTTCGCTCGGCTTATCCATCCAATCCTGAACACGTGTAATGCCATGTGTTCTGAAGAGGAGAAGCTTCTTATACAATTCATCATCATCAGTCGTAACTGCACCGCCCTCACCGGCTGTACAAGTCTTAACAGGATGGAAACTGAATTCTGTCATATCAGCCAGGCTTCCGACCTGTTTGCCGTTATACTTTGTGCCAAGAGAATGAGCCGCATCTTCAATGAAGATAAGATTATGCCTGTCACAGATCTCACGGATCCTTTCAACATTAACGGCCTGACCTGTAAAATCGACTGCAACTACGGCTTTTGTCTTATCTGTAATGCACTTTTCAATGCTGTCAGGATCGATATTGTAAGTCTCCGGATCGATATCGGCAAAAACGGGCTTTCCTCCGCAATACAGCGCGCAGTTTGCAGATGCGGCAAAAGTAATCGGCGTGGTAATGACTTCATCACCTTCACTAATTCCTGCGGCAAATGCTGCAGCATGAAGAGCAGCAGTACCGTTTGCGATCAAGACTGCATGCTTGGCACCAGTTATCTCACAAAGCTTGGCCTCAGCCTCAGTAATCTTTGGACCGCAAGTAAGGAAATCACTTTTAAGAACATCGACAACAGCCTGAATATCAGCATCGTCGATATACTGATGACCATATCCTATCTTCTTTTCAAAAACAGGCTTTCCGCCATTAATCGCTAATTCCGTCATTGTCCTTACCTTCGGTTGTTAATTATATGCTGCCGATCTTTACGCGGTTCTTCTCGATCCATTCCTGAAGCTGAGGAATAGTCATCCATTCCTTGTTGTTATCGCTTGTATAGCTGAATCCTTCAGGTACTTTCTTACCGCCCTTGATCATGGCATCAAACGGTCCCCAATTGCAGATCTGGGGAAGGATCTTAAAGTGCTCAGGATACTCATATGTGTAATATGCATCTTCAACACCGATCATCTGTTCATGAAGCTTTTCACCGGGACGGATACCGATCTCAACCTGTTCAGCGTTGGGATCAACAGCAGTTGCAATATCACAGATATTCATGGAAGGGATCTTCTTAACATAGATCTCTCCGCCTTCCATGTCTTCAAATGCATGCCATACAAGCTCTACGCCCTGCTCAAGTGAGATCATGAAACGTGTCATGCGCTTGTCGGTAATAGTAAGCTTTCCACTCTTTGCAGTCTCAATGAAATAAGGAATGACAGATCCTCTTGAGCCCATAACGTTACCGTAACGGACTACAGCGAATTTCGTCTTTCCGCCTGTATAACTGTTACCTGCTATGAAAACCTTATCAGAGCAGAGTTTGGTAGCACCGTAAAGATTAACAGGTGAACTTGCCTTATCTGTGGAAAGAGCAACCAGACGCTTAACTCCGGTGTCAATACATGCATCAATAAGATTCATTGCACCATTTATATTGGTCTTAATGCACTCAAACGGGTTATATTCTGCAGTTGGAACGATCTTAGTAGCAGCAGCATGGACAACATAATCAACACCAGAAAGAGCTCTGTACAGTCTGTCCTTATCCCTGACATCGCCAATAAAGAAACGGACTCGCTTATCGCCTTGAAACTTCTTGGCCATATTCCATTGCTTCATCTCATCACGGCTGTAAATAATGATTTTTTTAGGGTTATATTTCGCCAAGGTCATGGGTACAAAGGTGTTGCCGAATGACCCTGTTCCACCCGTAATCAAAATCGTCTGGTTAGTTAACATTATCTTCTCCTCCTACATTACGGAATATAGCACTTTGTTAAACAAATAAGTTTAACATAAAACTGACCATTTTCATATTTTCTACCTATTTCCTTTTCAAAAACTTAAGGGCGATCTGCCTGTTTTTATAAGCTATGCACATAAAGATAACGAAGAGCACAGCGAACAAAATATATCTGACGATAAACATGTCGATGATAAGGTTCGAAGCAATAAGCAGCGCTGCAGTTACACCTGCTATCAGGATCACGTAAAGGTCCTTAAACACATTCATTTTCATCAGTTTTTTAACGATGAAGACGTGAAGGATCATCAGGAGCAGATAACTGAAAAATGTTGTATACGATGCCGCGTTATAGCCATACTGTCTGATGAATATATAGTTGGTAACGAAATTGAACAAAGCTGAAGAAACGCTCGCAATAGCCATTCCGACCGTTTTCTTATAAAACTGTTCAACGTTTACATACATGCAGTAAACAAACTGCATGACACATCCTGCAAAGACTTGCGGTACTACGTGTTTAGCTTCCAGATATCCCTCGCCGCCAATGATCAGTAATACCTCAGGAGTAATAAGAACTCCCATTACGGCGGCAAGCGCGAAAAACGCCACATACGGAACTGATACTTTTTTGCTCTTATCAAACTGACCGCCGTTTAGCTGTTCACTGAGCCAGGGGCTGAAAGCATTATTCATTGAACTGACCAACAAAGAAATAATGGTTCCTACAGTGTAAGCAAGGCTATATTTTGCCAGATCCTCAGAGCCGCAGATCTGCTTTATCATTACCTTATCCATGCTTCCAAGCAGGAACATCGACAACAGATGCGGAATGAACGGCAGCGTAAACGGCAGAGCGTATTTCCAGTATTTTGTCTTTATCGAAAAAGACTTTCTGAAAACAAGAAATGCGAGTACAAAACCGATAATGGCAACAGGTATTATCGTACCTATAATCCTGCCGGTCAGCTTATTCTGCATAAGCATTACAAGAATAACTGACAACAGAGCTGTTCCGATAACATAGAGCAACGTTACGAATACATTTGTCTTATATCTGTAGTGGTATCTTTCTCTTGTCTGGAAGATCTGGATAGCAGGATAGAACAGCAGATACAAGAACATCGCATGGATCTCAAACTGGCTCATCAGAGTGAGCTTTTCAACTGTAGAAATAAGCAACAACGTTACACCATACCAGGTGACGGTTGAGATCATGCTCAGACATACCATTGATGAAATGTAATCATCCAATTCATCTTTATAATCGTATTTGGCTCTGATAAGCGAGGCATCCAGATTCAGGGAAGTTACGTAAAGGAAAATACCGATCCAGGTATGAAAATTGTTATAATCACCAAATTCAGCCTTGGTCAGGATCCGCGCAAAGATTGGAGTTGTCAAAAATCCGACAGTCTTTGTCAGCATATGACAAACTGTAAACCAGACTCCTGATTTAACAGCCGCTACAGAACTATTTTGCTGACCTGCGCTTTGTCTTTGCACTCTAAACATCCTCCAGAATACCAGAACATAATAAAACTGGTTGCTTATTAAGCCTAATCATGTGATTTCTTTTAATATTGCCACTGTATGAGAGAATCCTCTCCTTGCATCAAAAAGACCTCGCCACCCCAAACCATATAGTTCCGTACTGTCAAGTGAAGAATTCGACATAGGATTAAAGCCTTTCTTTTCAACATCGGTCGGAATTTCGGTCATAAGATCAACCTCCCCAACAGAAGAAAGGATCTCTGCCATCTTTCTGATACTGATAACAGAATCCGGATTTGAAATATTATAGGCTTTAACACTTTCTCCCTTCAGCAGCACCGTCAGTATAGCCGAAGCGCAGTCAAGGCAATAACAATAGCTTCGAATCTGCGAACCGTCACTCTTCATGACGATGTTTTCGCCGTGGGAAACCATATAAGCCCAAGCAGAAGAAACTCTGTTATCCGACTCTGAAGCTGTCGGACCGTATATATGTCCGGGACGGACAATAACTGAATCTACTCCATATTCCGTATAATATGAAGCGCATAATGTTTCAGATGCTCTTTTTCCGACCGCGTATGAATTTCTCGGATTCAATAGATCTATATAACCATATTCGTCAGTTTTAAAAGGTTCACTATCATTCTTCTTCCCATACACTTCTGAACTGGAGATAAAAAGAACTCTGTTAACTTTCTTATCTTTTGCATAATCAAGAAGATACTTCATTCCGCAAAAATTGCTGAGCATTGTCTCAACCGGGTTGCTTACAAATTTGTTTGGAGAAGCATTGCTTGCTCCATGAATAATATAATCGCAATCAAACGATAATGAATTATCAGATTTTTCGGAATCATAGAGTGCTACAGAAAAATACTTCTTGGATGAAAACGGAGCAAATCTTTTTTCTATCTTTTGCGTATCTCTTCCGACCGCAAGAATACCAATTTTCTCTTCATGGGTTTCATTCCAGCGAATGAGAATATCCACGATTGCCGAACAGATAAGGCCGGTACTTCCGGTGATCAGTACCTTCTTTTGAGCTAATTCCGACAAAACGTGCATCGAATCAATGATCTCATCAAGATCAGCTATCCATGTTTGACTTGAATTAATTGATTTCAATTTCCATCCCTCACATTCAGATATGCGTTCAGTTTTTAAGCCAGTCTGAACGTTTAGCCGCGAGCAGGGCTTTGAAGATATCTATATCTTCTACAGTCGTAAGCTTGATGTTCTTTTCAGAACCGGCGGAAAAGTACACCTGTTCACCCATCTCGATCATCAGTGTGCATGAAGCAACGGAATTTGTTATTCCCGCTTCCAATGCACGTCTGTGCAGATTACAGATATCTCCTATCTTAAACGCCTGAGGAGTCTGGGTTCTCTTCAAACGGTCACGAGGATAAGAACCGACAGAAACTACGCCGTCATCTGTCTGCATCATAGCTTCGGCACAAGGGATTACAGTTGTTGCATTACCAAATTCACGTGCTACTCGAATGTTATCAGAAATGATCTCAGCACTCACCATTGGCCTGATGGCATCATGGATCAATACAAGATCATCATCGGCGAAGTGCTTTTCAAGTTCAAATACACCATTACGGATAGAATCCTGTCCGTTCTTTCCGCCCGGAACAACATATTGGAGTTTTGTGATGTTAAACTGCTTTGCGTATGCCCAAAGCACTTGATCCCAGCCTTCAATGCAGACTACGGCAATAGCATCAATCTCCGGATGCTTTTCAAAAGCTTCAAGAGTATAAACAATGACCGGACGTTCATTTACAGTAATAAACTGCTTGGGAATATCCTGATGCATCCTGTTGCCGGATCCGCCGGCAATGATCAATCCGATGTTAGCCATATAGCCCCCTATTCAATGATTTCCAGTTTTGTTTCATTCTCTATTTCTTTTCTTGAAACCGGTGTCATATAGTCCCCATATCTTTTAGTCAGATATTTATCTGCATCACAAGGTCCGTAAAACTCCCGGTCTTCAAACTTCATGTTCACAGGTTTACCAAACCATTCCTGTTTATATGTAATAGCACTGCATGCTTTGATATCCAAGCCGTAATAGTCCGCTATCTCGTTACTGGGTCCCGTATAGCAGAGCTGGCGTTCAATTTTGCTGATCTTCTTTTCCCTTCTTTCTCCGGGATATAAAGACAAAACTATTTTTGCAATAAGCTTGGCAAGTTTCCCGTGATTCTCAGGAATACCTCCTACCAGCATTTTCTGTATATGAGATCTCCAAATGTTGAACAACAAACCTGCCGATGACTTAGGGCAATTATAGAACGGGTATATATCCAAACCTATTCTAACATCATCTTTTATTACTTTGCCGTTTTTCACCAACCGGCATTTGATCTCGTTATTGATGATCAGTGATTTGACTGTCTTATTCTCAGGATCAGTTCGTCTGCTGGAAATAAAATATTTATCACTAAACTCGTTCTGATACTTTTCAAGTTCAACAGAATCCTTAAACGGCATGAGAACATCAACATCATGATCCCACGGTATAAACCCGCTATGTCTGACAGCGCCTAAACATGTACCATATGCCAAATAGTACGTCAGTCCATGTCTTCTGCAAACTTCATCGAGTTCGACCAACATCTTATACTGAATACTCTGAATCTCATTCATCTGTTACTTTATTCTCCTAACTTTGGAAAACAGTATTTATTGTACGCGGATACTTTGGTCAAACCGGCTGTACACAGCATTGTTGATTGCTGAATCAGCTTGATAACCGATCTTTTCGCCGCTTAATAACCGCAACATCATTACAGGACTGTCTGCACCCGCCTTAATGCTTAAAGGCGCACCTCCGCCATAACGCGGATTTATCTCGATGTAATAATCCACACCCGTTTTATCTTCTCTTATTAACTGGATGGTAATGGCGCCGCGGGGTTTGAACTTTTTGATCAAAGCCTTTGTCTCATCTATTATCGTACTGTCCAGATCGATCTTGGTCTTTAATACTTCACCCGATCTGACTGCCAGACGTATTCTTGGAGTGATGTATATAGGATTACCTTCAAAATCACAAAAAGCATCGACAGTGTATTCTGTACCTTTTATAAACGGCTGGACAATATAATCCGGGACCATTTCCGCCAATGTCTTAAGCTCATCTGAGTTTTTTACAGTATAGGCATTAATACTCGAACTGCCATCCTTAGGCTTAATGAATGCAGGAAAACCAAGATCATATTTCTTATAATCGTCTGCAATTTCCGGATACTGCAGACCACACTGCGAGAAGAATAAACCTGTTAATCTTTTATCTCTGCAAAGCGCAATTTTATCATGGTCACTGATAACGACTCTCGTTTTCCCAAAACGTTCCCGATTCTCAGCTAACAGCAATAGATCAGTATCTATCGTAGGAATAAGCGCATCAATACTATTTTGATCGCAAAACTGAATCAATGACGGAATATACTTCTCATCATTGATTCTAGGAACAATAAGCTGTTCATCGCAAAACTGCAGGGCCGGCGCAGTTTCAGTAATATCGGCACCGATAATTTGAAGTTCAATTCCGGTTTTATTTGCTGCATCCTTATATGCTTGTATTAATTCAACTCTGCGTCCGACGCTTGTAAACAGTATTTTCATCATTTCAATCCTTCCGATTTATCTTCTCTTAATGATCCCGATCATTGATGAAAGGAGTTTAAGAAGCAAATACCACTTATGATATAAACAAAAGGCAATCGGCTTTCTGAATCCTTCCAGGTTCTTAAGTGAATATTCATTCCGGAACATATCATCATTTGCCATTTTCGCGAGCAATTCACGCTGTGATATTCCTGAATCCGGAGACAGACTTCTAACCTTCATAGCCGCTATGCAAATGTCTGTTACATAATTAGACTTAACGAGTTCATCCGTCTTGGCCGTTTTATATGGCCATTTATCAGAATACTCAATAACCCTCTTATGAAGTGTCCTGATGCTGTAAAAGAAATTAGTAACATCATAATGCTTGCTGGCACTTGAAAGATTTTGTATCCGCCAATAATAAAACACATCATCGAGATACAAAACCTTGGTTGCTTTGGAAATAACGGGCAAAATAAGAGACGGACCATCTCTCAACATTCTGAACGGTTCATTATATTCGTATTCCCAATCAAACAGATTCCGGTCAAAGACCATCATCCAAATGTGATGAAGATTCTTCGTTTTAAGAAACTCGTCATAAACAGCAGCCAGTTCTTCTCCTTCGAATTCCTGTCCGCTCTTAAAAGGAATATTGCAAAGTAAATGTTTGGCAGCTATATCATCTACCGCATTAAAAATAACCAGATCATAAGCTGAACGGGTGATCAGTTCTTTCAGTCTTGAAAACATCTCCGGATCGGTTATCAGATCATCGTTATCCATTATATAAAGATATCTTCCATGTGAAGCTCTGATGCCGTTTCTTTTGGCTATATAGACTCCTGTATTCTTCTGGTGAATAACACGGACTCTGTCCGGATTATTCATTTGCCATTCATCACAAATCGACGGACTGGAATCTTTGGATTCGTCATCAACAAGTATCAACTCAAAATCACTGCAGGTTTGAGCAAATACAGATTTGATACAATCATCCAGATATTTTTCACTGTTATAAACAGGGATTATCACTGAGAAAAAAGGAACACTATCCATCATTTCGGCTCCCTGTAAATTCTTTAAGAATGACTTCATCCTTGCCGCCGATTCCTTCTCTTTTCAGAACAGCTTTTATGGTCTGGAAGATAATTTTCACATCCATACCAAAACTCATCTTATCAACATACTCTACATCAAGATCAAACTTCTGTTCCCATGAAAGAGAATTTCTCCCGTTAGCCTGAGCATAGCCTGTCAGCCCCGGACGGACCAGGTGGCGGCGTCTCTGATGATCGTTATAAAGAGGAAGATACTTGACTAACAAAGGCCTTGGGCCAACAATACTCATATCTCCTTTTAAGATGTTGATCAGTTCCGGCAACTCATCAAGTGAAGTGGAACGCAGTTTTTTGCCAAACCCTGTCAATCTGTCTTTTGAGGGCAATAAATTGCCCTCAGCATCCTTTTCATTTGTCATGGATCTGAACTTAAATAAAGTGAATATTCTCTCTTTACCAGTTTTAGGATCTATTTTTCCCGGGCGTTCCTGAGAATAAATAACAGGTGATCCGATCTTAATACGAACGAGAATGGCTGTGATCAAAAGCAGTGGAGATAACACTACTAAAGCTAAGCCGGAAAGAATAATATCCAATAATCTTTTGACGAATTTTCTGTACATATACCTGTTTTGCTTTTCGACAATCGTTTTTATTCAAAACACCTATGAATAATATCAATTATTACGTCTTGCTGATCGGGTGTCATTTTGTTATCGCTTGGCAAGCATAACCCGCGCATGAAAATATCAGCACCAACATCCACACAAGACATGGATATATAAGCGTTGCTCTGTGCTCGGCCGTCACCATTACTTGTAATAAACGGATTAAGTCTGTAAATTGGCTGCATGTGCATCGGTTTCCAGATTGGGCGGCCTTCGGCATTAAATGCGGTCAGCGCATCGAGTATCTCCATCGGAGAACTCTTTCCTTTCTCAGAAATGTACAGATAATCCTGCTCGCCTCTGACCTCGCGGGACATAGCAGATTTATCTATCAGCATACAGCTAAGCCAATAATTCGGGCTGCTTTCGGCTGAGAACGGATTCATTTTTACAGGAAGATCCTTTAACCCGTCACGATACCTCTCATAAACTGCATGTTTCTGGTCAATATGCTCTTGCAGATACGGTACCTGACCGCGGAGGATGCCGGCGATGATATTGCTCATTCGATAGTTATATCCAAGTTCTTCATGCTGATACCAGGGTGCTGCCTCGCGGCTTTGTGTTGACCATTTTCTGATCCTGTCAGCTTCATCCTTAGAATCTGTTAAAAGAAATCCACCGGAACTGCCTGTGATTATCTTATTGCCGTTTCCCGATAAAACTGAAACATCTCCAAACATACCGGTCTGAACACCTTTATATGACGCTCCGAAAGACTCTGCTGCATCTTCAACAATAAGAGCGCCGTGAGCATCGGCAATCCTTTTGATCTCATCGATCTTTCCGGGTGTACCGTAAAGATGTACAAGCACGATTATCTTGACTTCAGGATACAAAGAAAAAGCCTTTTCCAAAGCGACAGGATCCATATTCCATGTATCGTACTCCGTATCGATAAATACCGGAATACCACCCTCATAGCAGACCGGGTTTACAGTAGCATCAAAAGTCATGTCGCTGCAAAAAACCCTCTTGCCCTCTAAAACACCATGCCCGACAGACGGTTTTCCATAAAGCTTCTCACCAACGAGCTTAATGGCCAGATGCAGCGCTGCCGTGCCGGAAGACAATCCCACAGCATACTTACGGCCTACAATCTCTGCGACCTGTTTTTCAACTTCATTAATATTTGCACCGACTGTGCTCACCCAATTGGTCTGAATTGCTTCATCAACCCATTTCTGCTCTTCAACATGCATTGTCGGTGAAGAAAGCCAAACCTTGCTGGCAAATGTTTTTATTCCTTTGAATCTGTCATCTGATGTGAAATCAAGCATTGATCATTACCTCTTTCAGACCTGTTAACCTGAACCGATCATTTTTTCAAAAAAACGCTGTTATTTAGTGGTAAATCAGTACGTTCCTACCTTGTATGTCGGTACAACTTCCTGAACATATTTCTTTATGTTCTCATCATCTTCTTTACTGTCACGGTCCAATTCTTCAAGTTTCCCCTTGAACCAAACATCGTCCATCTCGATCGGTTTTCCAATGTAGATCAGTTTATTGGCTGTAGTCTGCATTCCTTCTTCTTTCATGAGCTTCTCTTCATATAGTTTTTCTCCGGGACGCAGTCCTGTGTACTCGATCTTTATATCAACATCAGGTCTGAGTCCGGATAACTTAATGAGATTTCGGGCCATGTCATCGATCCTGACAGGCTCACCCATATCAAGAACAAATATCTCTCCGCCTTTAGCGTAATACGAAGCCTGAAGGACCAAAGATACAGCCTCGGGAATGGTCATGAAATATCTTGTTATTTCTTTATGTGTAACAGTAACCGGTCCGCCTTCAGCAATCTGCTTTTTAAACAAAGGAACAACAGAACCGTTGGATCCTAAGACGTTGCCAAACCTGACAGCAACGAAAGAAGTACCGGGTGTCTGGCGATCCATCATCTGAATGATCATCTCGCAAATGCGCTTTGTGGCACCCATGATATTGGTCGGATTAACAGCCTTGTCAGTCGAAATAAGAACAAACTTCTTGACTCCAGCTTCAGCAGCTGCAGTTGCAGTCTTATAAGTACCCATAACATTGTTCTTTATTGCTTCATTCGGGCTTTCTTCCATGAGCGGTACATGTTTATGGGCAGCAGCGTGGAAAACAATATCAGGCTTATATTCCATCATCACCGATGTAATCCTGTGGGTATTGCGCACAGAACCAATAAGCGTAACAAGATTAAGGCCCTTATCCTTGTATTTTCTTAGCAGATCCTGCTGGATCTCGTAAGCGTTGTTCTCGTATATGTCGAAAATGATAAGCTTCTTCGGTTTGTGTGAAGCGATCTGACGGCAAAGTTCTGAACCGATCGAACCGCCGCCTCCGGTAACCAGTATGGTCTTGCCGGTGATCATATTGAAAACCTCTTCATTATCAACAGTGATGGGTTCACGTCCGAGAAGATCCGTAAGATCGACATTACGGACAGAAGTTACGCTGACATCACCTTTCGCGAGCTGGTAAACTCCGGGAATGGTTCTGAGTTTGCATCCTGTTTCCTTTGCTATGTTGAGGATCTCTTTGCGGTTTGAACCTGACGCTGTAGGGATAGCAAAAATAATCGTATCAATATTGAATTCTGCAGCTTTGGAGATTATTGATTCTCTTCCGCCGACAATGGGAACTCCAAACAATGCCCTGCCGTGTTTATTCGGATTATCATCAATTACGCATACCGGAAGAAGATTTGTTTTTGTGGAGTGCTGTAATTCCTTGACCAAAACAGATCCTGCATCTCCGCCACCGATTATCATGACCCTGTCAGCGTTGGAATCCTTTTCTTTAATACCGGATCCCATATCATTGTTGACTTGCTTTATCAGCCTGTACCCGAATCTTGTCACTGCATGTCCGACGGCTGAACCGACTATCCCGATCATATAAAAGGATATCGGCATTCTCATCTTCAGTAACAAAGAAGACAGAATAAGCAAAGGAGTGATGATCAGATAAGCTTTTATGAGCAGTATCGCCTCTTCCATGCTGACAAAGCGCCAGATACTGTGATAAAGGCGGGTGAAGTAGAATACAGTTACCGTAATAGCACACCATAAAGGGAGCAGTTTCAAATACCCGTTCAAGTATACAGGCGGAATAACTCTGAAAGAAAAATCAAATCTGAGCAGCAGAGCAAGAAAATAGACAACATACATGACAATGATGTCAGTAAGCATGACAATCAGTGCATTACGGATCCATTTTTTTCCGATTGATGTTTTGATACTTTGCTTGTTGTTACTCATAATCAGCCTTCAATTTATTTCGGTGCCTTAGCGTTTCTGTATGCTGTCAGAAGAGGTGTCATATCTATCTTTGGTTTAACATTGACTCCCGGCGCCGTTGTAACTTTGTAAGTAAAAGTTACTGTCTTCTTAGGCTGAAGCTCGAACAAAGGACACCAATACAGATTAAGGTTTTGATACTTAGTCTTCCTGCTCTCTAATTTGCTGTTGTTCTTAAAGCTGGAGATCTTTCCTCCGGACGGAGCAAAGAAATAGATAATAGAACGCATAGTTCCGCCATGGTGACTGGTAAGATATCCGCTTGTTCCGCCATCTCTGATAGTCTTGCTGTCGATGTTATTCTTAAGTTTGACGGTAACAGGATATGTAACCGAGCCGTCCTTATTGACCTTTTCTTTTCCCATAGTAACTTTGATATCAACATAGTTACCAAGTCTGTTAGCATCTCTGATGTTGAAATACACACCGATCTGCGGATTCTGAGGGTCATAATTCAATGAACCTGAACAGCCGAGACTCTTAACCTTTTCCTCCAATGCACTGTCTGCCATCCACATTTGGAATACACGGTCTTCACTTGACTGCTTGATTATATCGAGAAGCTTCATTATCGTTTTCAGGTCAAGATTTGACATGACTCCGCTGATAACCTTTTTAGCAGCTTCGGCAAACATCTCGTTCGTCTTGTCGTTAGCCTTGTCATGAAGCTTCTGATTGCTCATTGTCTTCTTGGTAAAGTACTGGAAATATACATCTCTTTGCAGATATTTTACTGAGTACTTCTCATCAAGTTTTACGCCATTGGACAATTTTATCGGTCCGGTAATCGACATCAATCTGCCGACAATTGCAGGAGTCATGGAAATGATGCCGTCGATTTTCTTACCGTGCATCTTTTTGTATCCGTTCGCCAATAATTGAGCAGCTTTAGGGAAATGAGGATTTACAGTTGCAGCCGTAAGCTTCTTGCAGTACCATCCCTCATAAAATATTTCTTTTTCAACCTTTGTGAATGGCTGCTTAATTCCTTTATTGAAAAAAGGAAGTACTTTTGTGTAAGGCAAAAACTTGCCGATCTTGATTATTCCATCCTTGATGGTAACCGTACCGATAGAAGCCGGAAGTCCTCCTGCAGCACGCATTTCAGCGCTGTTCTGAGCAACAAGAAGGTAAGTTCTGTCTGAACCGTCACCAAGAAGAATATCAATATACGGAACATATGCATCGTATTCCTTTAAAAGATTCTCTGCCTTGTCCAATTTAGCAGTGACCTTTACCAACTGTTTCTGATGATCATTCAGGAGCTTGTTCGTCTTGAGGAATTCCTTGATCCTCCCAAGATACGGCTTTGCCGTTTCAACAAGCGAAAGGTAATCTCTTATGATCTTGGAATCGATATCACCCGACTCTGTCTTAAGTTTAGAAATAGGTGAACGTGTCATTACAGCAGCAGCCGGACGCATAACACCGGAAGAAATCTCACGTGCAAACTTCAGGAGACTGATGATATCCGCCTCACTGTCCTTTGCGAGTTTTCTATACTTACTGAGCTTGTTTTCAACCTTGTCGATCTTAAATTCAGGAAGTGTATTAAACTCTTTGAGAGTCTTCTCGACAATGGGTGTAAGCTGGTCGATACCGTCTGCGAGTATGCTGATCTGGTTTGACAGCTCGGGACCGACCTTGTCCATATCAACATCGATTTTCAAAGCGGAACCGTTGTCGATAAGGAACTTTGCCACAGGCCTGACAAATGTATCAGATGTCTTTTTAGCGAATCTAAGATAAGTAACGATATCATCACCGTTATCTTTTGCGAGTGCTCTGTATTTGCTTACCTTTGATTCGAGTTTATCAATCTGGAATGTGGGAAGCTTGTTGAAATCCTCAAGAACCTTCTCCACTGCCGGAGCAAGTTCATCGATGAGATCCGCGTAAGCATTAAGTGTTTTTCCAAGTTCAGGATCGATCTTGCTGAAAGTGGCTTTGCTGGGAAGTCCTTTCTCGCGCAGGAATTTTACGCCGGGTTTCAGTATAGTGTTCGACGCTTCATCTACAACATCAAGGAAAGCCGATGCTGTCTTAAGGTCCTCTCCATACTTAGGAGCCTTTTCCTGAACAAGCTGCCAGCGCTTGTCACTGATAGTCGTACGCATTTGAGCCGAAAGGTTGTCTATCTTTTCTACAGAGAGATTCGCAGCCTCATAGTTTCCCTTCTCAACATGGGTGACAAGAAACTTGACCTCTTTCTTGAGATCTTCAGCCTGACGGGCAAGCGTGGTGGCTTCATTGTAATATATGAATGCCTGGTATCCGCCAAAAGCGAGACCGGCCACAACAACTGCAAGAACAACCAGTAAAACGACCAGTTTTACCGGTTTGCGATTTGCTTTATTCGTATTAGTTGTATTTTTCATCATCTGATGCCTTATCTCCATATATATTAATTATATTATTAATATTAACGGTATATTGTAACATTAGGAGATATATCGTTCAACCGAAAATCAAGTGAAAACCGCCCCTTACACTTTACATAACGGTTTCGTACAGTAAAAAAGCTTCAAGAAAACAAACGCTGTAACGAAATTACCCTTCAGCCGGCTTTATCCCGTTATCCTTGTCGCCGTCCCTGCTCAGGAACGTCATCGGAGGCAGTTCCACCGCATTGCCCGCGGCATCAACAGCCTTGATGAAGAAGGTCATGCCCGGGTGAGGAGCGCTGTCTATGGCCTTGAGATCGTGGTCGTAGAGCTCGGCGACCTTAACGGGCGCCATGTAGCCTTCGGGCATCAGGACATTAAGTTCATCGCCTCTGTAGAGCTTATTCTTCTGCGTCACTTTTATGAGACCGTTTGCGGGGTCATAAGAATCGACTTCACCTACGACAAATGCAGGCTTGTTGTATGTTTTCTGATAGTCGATCTTGGCATCATCCATGGGACTGTCAAAGAAGAATCCCGTGTCGTAATCACGGTGAACGACCTTATCCAGGATGACCAGATGCCTGGGATCCGCGTGATAGTTTTCAGGGTCTGCAAAATAAGCATCCACAGCCTCCCTGTAGACTTTTGTGGTCGCCGCGGCATAGTATTCGCCTTTTATCCTGCCCTCGATCTTAAGCGAGTTCACACCGGCTTCTATGAGCTCCGGGATGTGCTCTATCATGCAAAGATCGCGTGAACCGAAGATATAGGTTCCCCTGTCATCCTGTTCGACAGGAAGAGGCATGTCGGGACGCTTTTCCTCAACCACTGAAAAACTCCAGCGGCAAGGCTGCGCGCAGGCTCCTCCGTTGGATCTCCGGCCTGTGAAATAGTTTGACAGAAGGCATCTTCCGGAATATGAAACGCACATAGCGCCATGGACAAAAGCTTCAAGTTCAAGGTCTTCGGGGATCGCAGCCCTTATGGCCCTGATCTGCGCGAGACTCACTTCTCTTGCGAGAACAATTCTTTTCGCGCCCTGTTCCGCCCAGAAACGGCACGCTGCGCTGTTTGTAACGGAAGCCTGTGTGGATATATGAATATCAAGATCCGGACAGAGTTTTCTGACCTTCGCGAAAATACCGGGATCAGAAACCAGTACGGCATCGGCACCCGATTCGTTGCCTACGAAAAGAATGGCGTCATCAAGGCCCGCCAGGTCCTCTTCAGTAGGCATGACGTTCATCGTTACATAGCACTTTACGCCACGAGCATGGGCATAAGCTATGCCCTCTTTCATCTCTTCTCTGGTGAAATTTCCTGAAGAAGCTCTGAGACCATACGAGGTTCCGGACATGTAGACTGCATCGGCTCCGTAATTTACGGATGTCTTAAGTTTGGAAAGGTCCCCAGCGGGAGATAACACTTCAACGCTGCTGCGGCCGTTTATCCTGTCACTTTTTATGCTCGCCATAGCCATCAGTTCTTCATGTCAGTTGTTATCAGCGGGCGGTGTATCTTCATCGGGTTCTCCGCCTGCATTCTGATCGTCGATATCCTCGCCGTGAGGCTCCTCTTCGGTTACGTCCTCATGCTTGGTCCAGTTGTCCTTATACTTGGCGATATTCTTATTGTGCTGCTTGAGCGTCGTGGCAAAGGCAGTTCCGCCGTCACCGGTAGCGCAGAAGTACAGATAACCGCATCCTGCTTCAGGATAAAGTGCGGCAGAGATCGCATCAAGACCGGGCATGCAGATAGGTCCCGGAGGTAATCCTTCATGCTTATATGTGTTATACGGTGAATCTATCGCGAGTTCGTCATCTGAATGGAGCAGCGACGTCTTGCCGCCGTTCTTCTCAACCAGATAGTTTATGGTCGCACTCGAACCGAACTTGCGCAGAGACTTGTCCTTGGACTTGAGCCTGTTGTGGAAAACGGCAGAGACATACATCATGTCGCGCGGTTTGCCTGTCTCCATCTGGATGATAGAAGCAAGCGTGATGACCTGATCCATGGACATCTTCAGTCCTTTGGCACGGGTATAGTACTCGGAATAAAGCTTGCTCCTCATGTTGCTCAGGAACCTGCGGATTATGGTCTCAGGCTTTGCATTGACGTCGAACATGTATGTGTCGGGATAAAGATATCCGGCAAGGATGTAATCACGGTCTTCGCTGATGTCGATGTTGGCAATGAAATCAAAGTCGACAAACATGTTCGGGGAATTCATGCACTGGTCGAATTCCTCGTCATTGAAAGTAAGTCCCGCCTTATGGAGGATCTTCTTGACCTGAACATAAGTGGCTCCCTCAGGGATCGTAACCGCTACGGTTGCAGGCTCAAGAGTCATGAAGAACATGATCTCATCATAGGAATAAGTCTTGAGAAGATAGTGCGTACCTGCGACATATGCGCCGTCAAAGCCGTTGATCTTGCTCATGAGCGAGAATACGAGCTTATTCTTGATAAGTCCCTTCTCGTAAAGCTTATCTGCTATGTCTGATGTGGAATCGCCGCTTTCAACGACGACGGTAACTGCATCTTTTGTCTCTGCGGTAACCTTGTATTTGCCTTCTGCAAGGCCCTTCTTAAGCGTGGAAAAGCGCGTATCCTGCGAAATGACGTAGTTAAAACCGCCGAAAACACCGAGAACGGCAAAGCCGAACAGGAGCAAGAGTATTACAAGTATGCGCAGAGCGACCCATATCTTCTTTGAAAGCATGGATTAGTCCTAGGGCGTCCTCCGAAAAGCCTTTTCTATCTATTGCTCTCCGCAGGAATCATTCCTGCGGGGATCAGTCTTTCTTCATTTTTGCAACGGTCTTTGCACGGAGATCATTGTTGAGGATCTTCTTCCTCAGACGGATGTTCTTCGGCGTTACCTCACAGAGCTCGTCGTCTTCGACGAATTCGAGGCACTGCTCGAGCGAGAAGTTGAGCGGAGGTGTGAGACGCATTGCGTCATCAGCTCCGGCAGAACGCATGTTGGTTACATGCTTCTTCTTGCATACGTTGACCGTTATATCCTCGGGCTTGGGATTTATGCCGACGATCATGCCCTCATAGACAGGTGTGCCTGCTCCGATGAAGAGCGGTCCTCTGTCCTGGGCATTGAACAATCCGTAGGTAACTGCGGTGCCTGTCTCGAATGCTACGAGAACTCCCTGGCCGCGCGTTTCGATGTCGCCTGCGAAGGGCTCAAACCCGCTGATAACGCTGTTCATTATACCATTGCCCTTAGTGTCGGTCAAAAACTCGGTGCGGTAACCCAGGAGTCCTCTGGACGGGATCCTGAATTCAAGCCTTGTGTATCCCTTGGTCGGAGGAAGCATGTTAATGAGCTCACCGCGGCGTCTGCCGACCTTTTCCATGACAGGTCCGACGAAGTCCTCGGGAACGTCGATAACGAGGTCCTCGACAGGTTCGTGAAGAACACCGTCGATCTCCTTCATGATGACCTTCGGCTTGCTGACCTGGAATTCATAACCTTCACGGCGCATTGTCTCGATGAGGACTGAGAGATGGAGCTCTCCTCTTCCTTTTACGATGAAGGCCTCTGTTGTATCTGTCTCTTCGACTCTCATGGAAACGTTTGTCTCGATCTCCTTGAAAAGTCTTTCCCTTAAGTGACGTGATGTGACAAACTTACCGTCCTGGCCTGCAAAAGGGCTGTCGTTGACGGAGAATGTCATCGCGATCGTAGGCTCGTCGATCTTAACGAACGGGAGAGCCTCGGGAGTATTAACATCGCAGAGCGTATCACCGATGTTGATGTCAGCGATACCTGCAACACATACGATCTCGCCGATAGAAGCTTCAGAAACTTCCTCACGTCCCAGGTTATGGAATCTGAGGAGCTTTACTACACGTGCGTTTCTCTTGCCGTCCTGGCCGTATGTAACGAGTGAAACCATCTCGCCCTGCTTGATGGTACCTCTCTCGACTCTTCCGATACCGATCCTTCCGATGTAAGGATCAGAGTCGATGTTGGAAACAAGAAGCTGAAGGGGTGCATCAGGATCTCCTTCAGGGCACGGTGTGTACTCAACTACGGTATCAAGGAGAGGAGTGAAGTCGAGTTCCTTGCCCTCCTCATACTCCTTAAGGTCGAGTGTTGCGATACCGGTCTTACCGGATGAATAAACGATAGGGAATTCGAGCTGCTCTTCATCAGCACCGAGCTCGATGAAAAGATCGAGTACCATGTCGACGACTTCCTTCGGACGTCCGTCGGGACGGTCGATCTTGTTGATGCAGACGATAGGCTTGAGACCGAGTTCAAGAGCCTTGTGAAGAACGAATCTTGTCTGCGGCATAGGGCCGTCAAAAGAGTCAACAACGAGGAGAACTGCGTCTACCATCTTGAGAACACGCTCAACCTCACCGCCGAAATCGGCATGGCCGGGAGTGTCAACAACGTTGATGCGGATACCCTTATAATCGATCGCAGTATTCTTAGCGAGGATGGTGATACCTCTCTCACGCTCGAGGTCGTTGGAGTCCATTACCTGCTCAACGACTGCCTCGTTCTCACGGTAAACTCCTGCCTGCTTGAGCATTGAGTCGACGATGGTTGTCTTACCGTGGTCGACGTGTGCGATGATGGCGATGTTTCTTAAATTCTCGATCTTCTGTGATGCCATGTGTCATTCCTCGTTAAAAATCTTAAAAATGCGCGTAATATAAACCGCCTAATATTTTGCTACTCGCGCGCGTATATCAGGCACTGTAATTTTTCACAAATATATGGGGATATCAGTCCTCTGTGCCGTTCTTATTGCGCAAAAGCAAACGTATGGGCACGCCTTCAAAGCCGAAATTACGGCGGAGCTGGTTCTCAAGATACCTCTCGTATGAGAAGTGGGAGAGTTCCTTGTCGTTTACGAAAAGCGCGATCGTAGGAGGTTTTACTGCTACCTGTGTGCCGTAGTAGATCTTTAGATGCTTACCCTTATCCTGGGGTGTGGGCACCTGGGTGACAGCCTCAGAGATCATCTGGTTGAGGACAGATGTCGAAAGGCGCTTATTTGCGTTTGCATAAACCGTATTGATGAGGTCGAAAAGCTTGTCTACACGCTGTCCGGTCTTTGCGGAAATGAAAAGAACGGGGGCATAAGTCATGAAGCCCAGCCTTTCGCGGATGACCTTTGTCGCACGCTCGACGGTGCCCGTTTCCTTGGGCGCGATGTCCCATTTGTTTACGCATATGATGGAAGCTTTTCCGGAATCGTGAGCAAGTCCGGCTATGCGGGTATCCTGCTCTGTTACGCCCTCCGTGGCGTCGATCATGATGACGCAGACGTCAGCTCTGTCGATGGCTGCGAGCGCACGGACCATCGAATAACGCTCGATGACGTCCTCGATCCTTCCCTTCTTGCGCATGCCTGCGGTATCAACGATCGTGAAATGTCCTTTATCGTTGACGATCTCGGAGTCGATGGCGTCTCTCGTCGTTCCGGCGATATCGGAAACGATGCTCCTGTCCTGGCCGGTCATCTTGTTTGAAAGTGAGGATTTGCCTGCGTTAGGACGGCCGATAATGGCTACCCTGACCGACTCCTCGGCACCCTCGTTTTCTTCTTCGGGCGGGAAGTTCTCATAGATCATGTCGAGCATCTCGCCGAGGCCCAGCCTGTGAGCGGCTGAGATGGCGCAGACGTTCTCAAGGCCCATATTGTAGAATTCATAGAACTCCGGCGGTGCATCACCGACGTAATCTGATTTGTTGACGGCTACAACGACAGGGCGTCCTGCCTTGCGCAGCATTACCGCGATCTCCTCATCGGCTGCAGTAAGTCCTGCTTTGAGGTCGCACATGAAAAGGATAACGTCAGCCGTCTCGATAGCGATCTCAGCCTGCAGACGCATCTGGGTGAGGATAACGTCCTCACTGTTGCCGGGCTCGATACCGCCGGTGTCGATCATGAGAAATTCGCGGCCCCTCCATGAGGTTTCCGCGTAGATCCTGTCGCGCGTGACACCGGGAGTGTCAGCTACTATGGACAGACGTTCACCGTAAAGTGTGTTGAACAGGCTCGATTTGCCCACGTTTGGGCGGCCTACTATCGCAACAACCGGTTTGCTCATAATGATCCTTTCATGGCTCTTGTCATAAAAAAAGGCAGTGCCTTAAGTTAAAACACTGCCTTGATTTACTATTAAGTCTTGTTCAGGCCTCTTCGCCGACTTTGATAACCTGTTTTCCATCCAGGTAACCGCAGTTCTTGCAGACCGTGCGGCGAAGCATCTTAGCATGACACTGGGGACATTCAACGAAACCCGGCATGTTAAGCTTGAACAAGCTTCTGTGGCGGGCTGTTCTTGCCTTCGACCATTTACGCTTGGGATGTGCCATTTATCTTCACCTCCAATTCCTTTCTCAAACAATGCTTGAAAATGATACATTATCCTTCTGAGTTTTGCAAGAGCCTTTTTATCGAAAATACATTTTTCACAGCCTCGCCTTCGTCTGGGTCCATAGTATTACCGTATTCCAGGGTCGCGTGTAGT
>R21__coassemble_180_pt1 | contig 54147 bp, 49 predicted proteins | sample R21__metabat2_high_PE_008 | metagenome-assembled genome bin R21
TTGATATATAGTATTAGTAATATTTTGGGAAACTCCGAACGGTGTTATTAACAGGGAGCGTTTATGACGGCTATCAAAAAACCACATGACGATCTGAAGGCCATCGGGCTCATGGTCATATGCATCACTCTCAATTTCGTCTTAAGTCAGGTCGTAGGCCAGCTCGGGCTCCCTTTGTATTTTGACTGCATCGGAACCATACTGGCGGCAGCGGTCGGAGGCTTCTTGCCGGGCGTTGTAGTCGGTTTTGTTACCAACGTCCTGATCTTTTTCTACAACACGAAGATATTGAATAACCCCGACGACGTAACCCTTTACTACTGCGTCGTCAGTGTTCTCATTGCGCTCGTTGCGGCGGTTTTTGCACAGAAGAAGTATTTCAAGAAACTCTCCATCAAGCTCCTGCTCCCGGTAGCCTGCTTCATCCTGATAGGCGGAGGACTGGGATCTGTCATCACGTGGGGCCTTTACGGCAACACTCTGGGAGAAGAGCTTGCTTCTTCACTCGCAGGCAGGATCTACATGAACGTAATAAACAACGCATTCTGGGCACAGCTTTATGCGGGACTCATAATGGATGTCCCGGACAAGCTCTTCAGCACCCTGATCGCGTTTGTACTGTGCAAGGTATATCCGAGAAAGCTCAGGCCGTCGAAAGACAGGATCGATCTTGCGTCGTTTGCGAAAAAAGGTTTCTCCCTGAGCGGAAAGATAATCCTGTCGGTCACACTGATCTTCGGCATAGCGGCGGCGGTTGTAACGTTCGTCTCTTTCGATCAGTTCAGAAGCACCATGGTCAAGTCCGAGGGCGAATATGCAAGGGACTCCGCGACTTTTGCGGCAACCCTGATCGATGCCAACATGGTCGATGAGTACCTGAGGATCAAGGACAGCGCTGAAGGATACAACAGGATCAAGAGATACTACAGCCTGATCCTGAACAGTTCGGACAGGATCCGGTACCTGTATGTTTACCAGATACAGGAGGACGGCTGCCACGTCGTTTTCGATACGGATACGCCGGATACGCCGGCTTCCGAGACAGGCGAGGTCATTCCTTTTGACGAAGGCTTTCTCAAGTACAAGGATGAACTCCTCGCCGGAAAAGAGATCCCGCTCATCGAATCCAACGACTCATACGGATGGCTCCTGTCATCTTATGTCCCGATCTACAACAACCTCGGCAAGTGCAAGGCATATGTCTGCGTTGACGTTTCGATGCCTAACATCGCTGACGTCGAGAGAACGTTCACGTTCAAGATCACGACTATCCTGATGGGATTCTTCCTCATGATCCTCACCATGAGCGTTTATTTCGCAAAGCGTTTCATCGTAAGCCCGGTCAACAGCCTCGCAAAGATAACGAGCGACTTTGCCTACACCAACGACGAGGCGCGCGAGGGCACGCTTGAGAGTATCAGGGAGCTTGAGATCAAGACGGGCGACGAGATCGAGCAGCTTTATAAGTCGATCGCGAAAACGACCCGCGATACCGTAAACTACATCAACGAATCACAGAGAAAGAACGAAGCGATATCAACGTTCCAGTCCGGCATGATCAACGTCATGGCTGACCTCGTTGAGAGCCGTGACCAGTCCACGGGCGAGCATATCAAGAACACTTCGGCTTATGTCGAGATAATCTGCGATGAGCTCATCAAGGAAGGCAAGTTCGCGGATGTCCTCGACGAGGAGTTCAAGAAAAACATCGTTTCGTCCGCGCCTATGCACGACATCGGCAAGATCAAGGTATCCGACACGATCCTCAACAAGCCCGGCAAGTTCACGGATGAAGAGTATGAGATCATGAAGAGCCATGCCGCAGAGGGCGCGAAGATCATAGCTTCAGTCAAGAAGACGGTCGAGCACAAGGAACTCAAGGAGAACTATCTGGGCGAGGCCGAGAACATGGCGCATTACCACCACGAAAAGTGGAACGGCGAGGGATATCCGTGCGGACTTAAAGGTGAGGAGATCCCGCTGTCGGCAAGGATCATGGCGGTTGCAGACGTATTTGACGCTCTGGTCGCAGAACGTGTATATAAGCCCGCGATGCCTTTCGAAAAGGCGATGGGCATTATAAAGAAAGACGCGGGCACGCATTTTGACCCGGTCATTGCACAAGCTTTCCTGAATGCTGAAGAGAAGGTCCGCGCCGTTACTTCAAAGATCCACTAAAAGTGATTACTGACGGTAAACGAGATCGGGATTGTCCTCGTAGCGAAACGGGAACCCTTTACACTCTATGTACAGTATCTCCACAAAGCCCGTCACAAATGCATAATGGTATAATCGTTGATATATTTCATGAAAAGGGGTGTTCTTCATGGAAAGGATCGAATTCTGGAAAGACGGCGAATATACTTACCCGCTTGCATTTGACTTCAGGCCAAACCTGAGGAAATACCTGATCGAAGACGGAAATGTCCACCCATGCATGCTGATCCTTCCCGGCGGCGGCTACGCAGTCGTCGTTCCGCCCGAAGGCGAACTGGTCGCGAAAAGATTTAACGAGCTCGGCTACAACTGCTTCGTCATGACATACACGACAAACCAGCTCTGCCGAGAGCCCGTCATGGACCAGGCAATGAGAGACCTCGCAAGAGCGGTCCGCTTTGTAAGGAAGAATGCCGCCGAATACAGGATAGACCTGAATAAGCTTTATGTCTGCGGGTTCTCCGCAGCCGGTCACGTCTGCGCCTCCCTCTGCGACTATTGGGATGAGATCGAAGAGACAAATCCCGAGTATGAAGGCATCTCCTGCCGCCCCGACGCGGCGATCCTGTCGTACCCGGTAATAACGTCTGGAGAATATGCTCATCAGGATTCTTTCAGGTTCCTCCTGGGAAAGGACATCTACGACAGAGAAGACGGTGAGGCCAAAGCGCTCCTTGACCGCTATTCTCTCGAGAAGCACGTCAAATCTACGAACCCGCCATGTTTCATCTGGCAGACCGAGACCGATGACTTAGTCCCCGTGCAGAACAGCTACCTTTATGCGGATGCCTGCAAGAAAGCGGGAGTTAAATACGAACACATAACATTCCCCGAGGGTCCTCACGGCCTGTCGATCCCCAACCTCGACTGGGCGAAAGGCAATCACGGCGAACCATATTCGGCAGAGCAGAGCTTCGCGCTCGTGAAAGCGATAAAAGAAGGCCTTATCGAAGGCCCGGCCGAAGGCGCGGAATCGCTTCTCGGGTTCCTTGGACCATTCCCGAACGATCCGGATTTCATAGGTTTCCCCAAGATCTGCGTATGGCCTGAGAAGGCGGATAAGTTTATTAAGAGCTTATCAAGAGAGGTGATGACATGAAAAAAATACCGGTAACGATCCTTGCAGCAGCCTGCGTATTGTCTTTATGTGCATGCCCGGCAACTGTGAAACCGGAAACAAGTATTGAAGAAACAACCGCAGCAACTACTGAAGAGACGGAGACGGAAACGACGGCAGAGACAACGGCGACAGATCCTGCTGATACCTCAGGCACGGAGGAAACAACGTCAACGGCTCCCGAAACTACGCCTGTTGTTACTCCGACAGTCACACCTGCTCCGAAGGCCACGGTTACGAGCCAGGTCAAGAAGACATTCAAAAAAGACGGTACGAATTATAAGTATGAGATTCCTAAAGTTACCATACCGGGAAAGAACACAAGTGCCGTAAACAAGAAGATCAAGAAGGCTTTGAGCAAGTATTCATACAAAGGCAGCGAGCCGTATGCGATGAAATACACTTACTATGTTAACAGCAAGATCGTTTCGATCCTGGTCAACGTATACAACGCGGTGATAGATTCCGATTTTGAATACTATGCTTACAACATATCCGTAAAGACCGGCAAACTCATTAAGGACAAAGAGGTCTTAAAGCTTTACGGAGTCTCCGGCAAAAAGTTCCTCAGCATGGTAAAGAGTACATATAAAAAGGGAGGCTACTGGGCCGGCAAAGGTTCTGAAGCAAAAAAGAACATAAAGAAAAGCCTGAAAAAGGTTTCTTACAAATACCTGGATCCTTATGTCGGATCTAACGGGCACATCTGCTTTTTGGGATATGTATACTATTATGGCGGCGCCGGTGAAGGCTACACCCCTTTTGATGCAGTGAAAAAGAAACAGGTCACAGGTTGATATATGGACATAAAAGACAACAGAATAGATGCCGGCAAGGCATTCGACTGGGGCAGGACCTCAGAATATTACGCTAAATACAGGGACATCTACCCGGATGTCTTCTATCAGAAGGTTGCTGACAGGGGTCTCTGCGTAAAAGGCCAGAACGTTCTTGACTTAGGTACGGGCACAGGTGTGCTCCCCAGGAACATGTATAAGTTCGGCGCGAAATGGACCGCAACGGACATCTCTCCAGAGCAGATAGAGCAGGCTGAAAAGCTCGCAAAAGAAGCCGGCATGGACATCGATTTCAAGGCAGTATCCGCAGAGAAGATCGACTTCCCCGATGAGACCTTTGACGTGCTCACCGCGTGCCAGTGCTTCTTCTACTTCGACCATGAGAAAGTCGCTCCCGAGTTCGCCCGCATACTGAAGAAAGACGGAAAGCTCGTGATCTTATACATGGCGTGGCTGCCTTTCGAGGACGAGCTCGCGGGCAAGAGCGAAGACCTTGTGCGCAAATACAATCCGACATGGACGGGCGGCGGCGAGGCCAGGCACCCGATCCACATTCCTGACGTGATGTACGACTATTTCGACATGGAATATCACGATGAATACGACCTGATGGTGCCCTTCACCAAAGATTCCTGGCACGGCCGTATGATCGCCTGCCGCGGAGTAGGCGCATCGCTCACGCCCGATGAACTCGCGAAGTGGGACAAAGAACACAGGGCTCTTCTGGAGAATTATCCGGAAGAATTCGTAGTTAAGCATTACGCGGCGATTGCCGTACTCAAGAAGAAATAATATGGAATTCAGAATAGCAACGAAAGAAGACATTGATCTCATGATGAGCAGCCGCCTTGAGATGCTCAAGGTCGTCAACGGTCTGCCCGCCGATTACGAGTACACGGAGCAGTTCGTAAATGAAAGCCGCGACTATTTCCTTAACGGCGACCAGATAACGGTCCTCGCAATAGATAACGGCGAAGTCATAGGCTGCGCATCCATGAGCTTCATTCGCATAATGCCTACGTTCTCGCACCCGACGGGAAGGCGCGCACACCTTATGAACGTCTACACGAGAAACTCTTACCGCCGTCAGGGGATCGCCAGGAAGATGTGCGAAATCCTGATAGACGAGACCTGGAAAAGAGGCGCGACCGAGATCAGTCTCGATGCGACCACGATGGGAAGGCCCCTCTACGAGAGCCTCGGATTTGCTTCATCGACCGAATGCATGGTGCTTACGAAACAATAATGAGCGTTACGTTAAGGAAAGCAGAAAGAGAAGACCTCCAAAAGATCTGGCAGATGCAGGTCGAAGCATTCAAGGGCCTTCTGGCTAAATATCAAGACTACGACATGAGTCCCGCCGCAGAGGGCATCGACAAGATAGTTGCCAGGTTCGAACAGCCGTGGACTACGTATTTCTTCATTGAAGCAGAAGGAGTGGACGTCGGCGCCATAAGAGTAGTCGATATGAAGGACGGCTCAAGAAAGCGCATCTCTCCGCTGTGGATAATGGAAGAACACAGAGGCAAAGGCTACGCCCAGGATGCTATCAGGGCAGTCGAAGCGATTTACGGCGAACACCACTGGGAACTCGACACGATCCTTCAGGAAGAGGGCAACCTTCACCTGTACGAGAAGATGGGCTACCACAGGACAGGCAGGGCGGATAAGATCAACGAACGCATGGACATCGTTTACTACGAGAAGGACTAAAGACAATGTTATTAAGAGCATACGAAAGAGAAGATTCACCGGTAATAGCAAAATGGTTAAGGACAGAGACGGAGCTCTACCAGTGGTCCGCCGACAGATACGGCTTCTTCCCGCTGAAGGATTACAGTATCGATGAGAACTATGCTCCCGCGATACCCACGGGAAGGTTCATCCCGCTGACCATGACCGGTGACGACGGGACCATTACGGGACACCTGATAATCAGATATCCGAAAGAAGATGACGACTCATCCGTAAGGTTCGGTTTCGTAATAGTCGATCCGGAATTAAGGGGCAAAGGCTATGGCAGGGAACTGCTGAGCCTTGCTATAGAATATGTAAAGAACAACCTCACAGCGAAAAGGATAGACCTCGGCGTCTTCGCAAACAACCCGAAAGCACAGAAGTGCTACGAAGCAGTCGGCTTTAAGGAATTCGGCGAACATTTTATCGACACGCCGTTCGGCAACTGGAGATGCGTGGATCTGGAGATGTATCTTTGATGGAACAGCCAAAACGGACGAAAGAACAGATAAAAGCGGACCTCAAAGCGACAGGGTACGGGAACCAGGGAGCTTGGGTAGTGGGCATCCTCCTTATTGCCGCACTGGTGTTCGGAATAGGCTTTTACTTCCGCTATAAGGACATAAGAAAAGGCGACAGCTACGAGTATGTCAAAGGCACGGTGATCAAGTCTTATACGACGAGCACCAAGATCGGCCGCAGGACAAACAGTGACCATCACATAGTAGTCAGATACAGACCAAAGGGATCAGACAAGGATTACACCGCAAGCGTAGACGATACATGGAACTTCCTGGGAAAAGAGCTCAGGGTCTACTATAAGAAAGACATCCCAGAAGACGGATATGTCGCAAGGGTAGACTGGCTCACCGGAGAGTATATCCCTGACGGCAAGAACTACGATGTACCGGTAGCGATAACGGGAATACTTCTGCTTTGTGCGCTCTATCTGTTTATCGATTCCGTAAGGGCGAAAAGCAGAGCCAAAAAAGGAACTCTCAAGATAAAGAAACCTGTACCGGGCGAGCCGGTATACGCGGATCCCAATCTTCACGAAATGGCGCGCATGGCAAACCACAAGCGCAGCTGGGCCGGCGCCTGGTTCGGCTTCGGCATGCTCTACGCCCTGTTCATGGCCATGGGCATCTCATGGGTAGTGATCTCACTCAAGAACCCTGCCAAGGACGGCTCATTCCTGATCCCCGGCATAATAGTATTGTTGATCGCGCAGGGATGCCCGCTCACGATCTTCCTCACCGCAAGACGTCTCTCTGTAAGGAAGAGAAACTTCATAAAAGCATTCATGGCAGACGAATTCACGGCAGTATACACCGACCGCAAAAACGCTGCCAAGAAGCTTTGGAAATACGTTAAGCGTTTCATGGAATCCGAACCCATCGGAAGCAAGTACAGACTCGAGTACCAGAGATACTGGGTGGAGAAATACAAAGATTACCTGGAAAGGTTCAGATAAGATCCGAAACTTAAGTTAACCGAGCCTTCAGCCTCTGCTCTGAGGGATCGGAGGGATGGGTCCTGAAACTGGAAGATTGGGCCAATTTGAATCCGGCTTGCCGAAACCCGGGTGTGACTGGTTTCCAAGAGGAGTCTCTTTCTCAGGAGACTTTTTGCCGATGACGTTTATCTCCTCATCATCCTGGAAAGCAAGGTGTGCCAATGAACCGCCCGTAACCTTATCCATCTTCTTCGCATCGAGCTCATAAGTTTTGTTGGTATACATAGTCAAAGTCCTTTCGTGATGTTTTTCTTTATGCACCCCGATTATGTCAATACCCGTGACACCGTACAATCACTAAATAAAGGCCAATATGATGCTTAAGCAACATATCGGGAGGGGAGTGTTGGGTTGTCGGGAGCGCGCTTACGTACTAAAGCGATTATGATGGATTGTGTTCGATTATGATTAAACAAACTCTTGTGCGTAGGCACACAAGAGCAATCATATTGGATTGTGATTAATGATGATTTGCATAGCGTGTCAGAATAGTAGTCTTAATTGTCAGATTAATTACTAGATTTCAAATACTCGTTCAACCTTTTACACTTGATCAGATAATTGTGTTTTACCACGGATTTACCTTGCTTTGAAATGTCATTTAAACAAACGATATGGACATAATGCTTTTATTGCTTCCCTTGTCATGCCGATACGTTCAAGAACAGAACAGTATACGATGACTTGTAAATAAAAAGCCGTTTCAATAATTGGTGTATTTAATGCAGCAAACCCACGATGTGTAACTGCATTTCTATAACGAACTAATTCTTGTATGGTGCTTTCATTAATTACTACAGTAGATTCATTAACTAATAAGATTTCTTCTGAGTAGCGTTGATACAAATATATAATTCTATCGCGAAGTGACAAAGACCAATTTTCTTTTATCTCTCTGAGAATATTGTCTGATGAATGCTCAACTATTGGCATATTACATTTGAATTCTGAACGTTTTCCGGTTAGTTCATCGTACTTGCCAAAATGCTGATCTACGAGCTCTTTATCACGTGAGAATTGTTCTAGTCCTTCTTCGGTCAAAGCACCCATTATTCCTGACTCTGTCGGATAATCCCTATTCCGTATTCGTGTTAAGGCTTCTGTAACTCCGTTTATAATCTCATTTTGCTTATTTGTTGGAAAATGAGAAAACTTTCGTGACAAAGGATCTGAGAGTTTGTTATCGTGCAAGGTATGAGTTACCTCTAAGTATCTGCCGTCTGCGTATTGTAAGTCAGGCAAGCTATGACCTGCCTGGCCTTTATCAAAGTGTTCCTCATTGAATTCGATGCCTTTTGTCTTTAATATCTGTAATGCTTCGTCTTCACCTTGCTTACGCTTACTGGGTTTCATGTTACATCCTCATATATTTGTTTGGTTACACGATAATGGAGGTTATGTATATAGGCAAGATATCAATCAAAAACTGTCCGGAAAAGTAAAGGCCTCAGTGCAACTTGTCAATTTATGCAGTTTGAGTGTTATTTTATTATTCAAGGAACGGGTAATTACCTCTAAGCTGAATGTTATATTCCATCCATTCTACTAGAGAATTAACTTCTTCTTCCGTAACGATCTTATCTTCAATAATGCTCGTTAACAGATCTTGAAGCGCTTTTAACTGAAGGGTTTCTTCGGTGTAATGCGGTTCTTTTCTCTTACCAGAACATTGACTGTCGACTTTATATGAATAACCATCAAAAGCACGCTCTCCGAAAACATCATTTATCTTGTCATATGCAGCTTTAGTAAGGTAGCAGTCCTTTAAGGCGCGATCTGCAAAAGAACACTAATAACTGCATCATAAGATAAGTGTTCGGTTACATACGAGAATTCTTCAAAATACTCATCATCTGCAAATACAGTAATGCTCCTAATATCGAAGTCAGGATGTGTTTTGGCATAATCCATCATTTCTCGATATGGCATCAGAAATCCATTTTCTCTGCTATCACGTATTGTGTGTCCCAACATTGTTTCCCACAACATAGAGCGCAATTCGCCAGGACCTTCGGTTCTATGTTCGGGAGGTTCCTTGATTGAAGAAACGTAACCTATACCCATTACAACGCGTTTTGCATCATCAATAAATGGGACTTGTTTGGCATATGGAATCACTAATGATTGATTTGGGATTACTTCTTCAAAAAATGATTTAAGAATTGCTCTGTGATTTCTTGCGTCTTGCACCCAATAAGTGTCAAACGGTAAAACCGGCTCGTTTTTGGGGTTATATTCTATGCCATATTTTGAAATAAACTTTCCAATATTCTCATTGGCGGTTTTGCTTTTTTTGCTGCGAAGCATCCAAGCATATGGTATGGCCGGCAAAGAATATGGTGGATAAATTAGTTCTGTTGGACGGAAATGGCCGTGAGTTTTTGGGCTTGTGTTCTTATATGGATGAGTCTCATATGTTTTATATGTTTTTTCGGACATGAAGCATGCCCCTTCACTCAGACAGGGTACTTGTTTTTCGTGCCCTAGAATAGGTTCTCCTGCCATTCCGTCTTCGAAACTGTCATCTCGGCTCTTTGCAATGTTTTTTAGGCGTAAGCAAGACGTGTTGTAACAAGGCTTATTGCAGACACACCCATAGTAGCCATTGTCTTTCCATGGAATCCTTATTGACAAGTGTTGCGCCATTTTACACCTCCAGAAGCCATCCAAAACATATTAATATTATATATCTGCAGAGAGTTGAGTATGAGTTATAAAGAAACCAGCAAGTATATTTCGCTTATATTGCGCCATAAGCCGGAAGTCATTGGAATCTCGCTTGATGAGCACGGCTGGGCAAATGTTGATGAGCTGATAGCAGGCGTTTCAAAGACGCATCCTTTAGACATGGCTATATTGGAACAGATAGTCGCTGAAGATGAGAAACAGAGATATTCTTTCAATGAAGATAAGACGCTCATAAGGGCAAATCAGGGACATTCCATACCGGTTGATGTAGAGCTTGAAGAGAAAGAACCGCCGGAGATCCTTTTCCATGGAACCGGCGGAAAATATGTTGCCTCCATTGATATAGAAGGATTGATCCCGAAGTCCAGGTTATATGTTCATCTGTCTTCAAATGAAGAGACTGCATATAAGGTAGGGCAGAGGCACGGAAAGCCCGTTATCTACAAAGTGAAGAGCGGAGAAATGTATAGAGACGGATATAAGTTCTACTGTTCGGTAAACGGAGTCTGGCTTACGAAGACGGTTCCGGTCAAATATCTCGAAAGATGATTACCTGAATTCTTTCATATCATCCATCATATTCTTCGCCATAAGCTACTGTAGGAGTATGCCAATTCATCCCGGTTATATGCGTATATTTTGGGACATTGGGTGATCTAGTATTGTTGATAGGAAATAATATGAACCAAGGAACAGAAAGAAAGCAGGATCGAACATGAACTAAAAGTATGATTGGAGAGCTGTTTATGTTTACAAGGAGAAAGCTTGATTTTCGATAGATAACCCATAAGGAGGTTTCTATTGATGACAGAGATTTACTATTACACTTGGAACGGACTAAAGTATTATTACAGATATGATCCCGTGCCGTACTGCGGCGTATATCGCCTCAGGAAACCAATACCACCATATAATACCAGGTGCGCTTTTATTCGAGTTCCTATTCAGGACGAAGAATACCGGCATTTCAAAGATCCGAAATACAAAGAAATGGTCAGTCTTTATGGCTGGGGGTGCCGGCATTGCTATAGACACTTTTGCTATTGGAAGCGCCACATGGACAGATGCTGGAAAACAAGCTGTAAGTGCAGGAAACAGTGGATGAAGCATCAGAAGAAGCATCAATACAAAGCCTCTTCAAGCGTAGGTAACTAAAGTCTTAAGATGGAACGTTCTTAAATGGTAAAGTCGTGCCAAAAACGCAGTAAAACTTGCAAAAGTCCTATGACTTCTGCTAAAATATCTGCAAAAAGGATAGGAGTTTACCTATGCAGCGCGACATAATGAATGATCTGATCAAGTGGAAGGGCAGTGCAAGAAGGAAACCCCTTATTATTACCGGAGTCAGGCAGTGTGGTAAAACCTTCATCATTGAAGAATTTGGCCGCACGCAGTTTACGAATCTGGTTACGATCAATTTTGAAGAGCAGCCCGGATTGAAGGCTGTATTTGATTTTGACTTCGATACGAGGCGCATTATCTCTGAAATAGAGAAGCTGACCAGGGAAAAGATCGTTCCCGGACAGACTCTTCTCTTCCTTGATGAGATACAGGAATGTCCTAAAGCGATCACGGCGCTTAAGTATTTCTGTGAGAAGATGAAAGACCTTCATTTGGTGTGTGCAGGTTCTCTTCTCGGAGTAGCATTGAGAAGCGAGAACATATCTTTTCCGGTCGGCAAAGTAAACAGACTCTATCTTTATCCGATGAGTTTCAGGGAATTTGCGATAGCATCAGGTGAAGGATCACTGATCGAGATGCTGCAAGACTGGAATGTTGACAGACCGGTCCCGGATTACATCGATGTTCCGATGAAGAAACTGTTGAAAGAATTCTTTGTTGTCGGAGGAATGCCTGAAGCAGTAGATGTTTGGGTGAACACCCGCGATTATTCAGAAGTTGAAGCTGTACAGCGTGAGATCCTGAAAGACTATGCAGATGATCTCTCGAAACACGCTCCCATCAGTGAACTCCAAAAGATAAGGTGGATCTGGGATTCTATTCCTGTTCAGATCGCCAAAGAGAACAATAAGTTTGTTTTCTCTCATGTTAAAGAAGGTAAACGTGCTGCAGATCTTGAGGACGCACTGATGTGGCTTCAGAATGCAGGGCTTATATACCGGCTTGAATTAGTCGAGAAGCCCCAGCTGCCTTTGTCTGCATTTGCGGATAAGACATACTTCAAAGTATATATGTCTGACATCGGACTTATGAGGGTGAGAGCGAATGTTTCTTCTGACACGATAATAAAAGAGAGTGAAAGGTATGTGAATTATAAGGGTGCTTTTACGGAGAACTACGTCAATAACGAACTGGTTGTTCAGGGAAAGGATCCTTATTTCTGGCGCTCGGGTAATACGGCAGAGATCGATTTCCTGTACGAGAAAGAAGATGAATTCTATCCAGTTGAAGTAAAGTCAGCGGATAATACCCAGGCGAAGAGCTTTAAACAGTTTTGCTCCAAGTACAGTCCCAAGAAGGGCATCAAGCTTTCAGGAAAGAACATCGCAAGGAATATGTGCAGCGAGACTGAGGCTTACAGCATTCCGTTATACATAGCCTGGAATATAGATCATTTAATTTTATAGTGCGGATAGTCGTTTTCTTACGCCTTTTACGAGGGCTTAACTTGTTTTGCCAAATGTTTACAGTATGGTAATTGAGTATCAAATGCCTGCTGGGCAATAATAGCAGTATCTTATTCCTGATAAAGGAGAAGCCTTTATGAAAAAGATAACTGCTGCTATGCTTGCTTTTTCGATAGCGTTTAACGTGTTGCTTTCAGGATGCAGCGGCAACGCGGGCGGCAGTGTTGCAGGCAGCAGCGTCAGCGGTAACGCCGGCGGCAGTGAGAGTGTTTCTCCGTCAGAGCCTGATGAAGGTCCTACACCTTCGCCCAAACCGGTCGAAGGTATCAACTATATAGGTGTCAGAGTAGAGACCGGGCATAACGGCGGGAACGTGGCAATGGATCTTTACATGATCTGCAACGGTGACATCATCACTGACTGCGGCACGAGCGAATACACGCCGGGATTCCGTAAAGAGGAGTTTGTCGGAAAGACCTATAAGATAGGCATCCGTGATTTCATAGGTCTCATCAAGGCTGACCCGAATCTTAAGATTACCGGCCTTGGCGCCATGATCGCGGGTGATGAGGATTACGAGAGTTACCGCAATGACTTTGAAGAGGGGAAGAACGAGCACTGCCGTGAGATAGCCGTTGAAGGTGCGGCCCGTGAGACCGAAGAGAAGTTCATTGAGATGTGCCGCATGTCCGACGAGAAGTATGAGGGCGAGTGGAAGGCTCTGGTCGACGGTGAAGGCGGAGGCGGAGCTCCGGACGGCGGGAATCCCGGCGGCGATAATCATCCGGAACAGCCTCCCGTAAAGACTCTTGATGAGCTCCGTGAACAGGTGAAGTCAGGTATAAACCGTGTCACTCTCGCGGGCGACATTACGATCGATGTATCCAAGGACGATATCTTCGGAATAGCCATTAACTGCGATAAGCATGCGGTCACGATAACGGGTAAGCTGGACGGAAACGCGGCTTACAAGAAGGCAGGCAAGGACACATTGTTCGAGCTGGAAAATGCTTCAGCCGTTAAGTTGTCAGGACTCTCTGTTTCCACGAAGTCTTTTACAAAGGATAATTTCGCGAAGAAGGAAGTCAGGATCGTCGTCATCCACGATACGAACAAGAAAAATGTTTCCTGGCCGAAAGGCATTTCCGGCAATGCCGATACAAGAAACCTGTCTCCGGTTGCTGATTATATCGGCTATAATGTCAGCTCCAAAGGCAATTTTATTGACCTTACGTATCACGGACCGAATACGTCTTACGCAGATAGAAATAAGCTCGAGACAGCTATGGTCAAGGCGATACTTACCAAGGGCAAATCCAGCGTCAAAGATGACAGAGGCAATAAGATCGACTGTCAGATCTGGACGAAGGTCACCGTCAATGTCGGAAAGGCCAAGATCCCAAAGGTTGAACCTCAGGAGATCACGATAATGAAAGGCGGCAAGCTGACAGTCAAGGGTACTATTGCGGTTACCGGCGGAAGACTGAATTTCACGATCTACGGATCTGACTGCCTTGACATCAGGAATCTGAAGCTTACCAAGAAGCACCCGTCTCCCGACATGGTCAAGATCCGCTTAGGCAAGAATGTGAAACCCAACATGAAGCTTCTTAAGCCCAAAGCCACCAAAGGCAAGGTAAAGGTTGCGAAGGGTTCCGGGTCAGTGGATATTACTATCTGGTGATTGTATTGATGTAAGAGAGTGCAAATTCGCTGATGAGTTCACTTTTAGTTGCTCAACCAGCGAACTGATCTGCGAAGTTTTTATTTCAAATCAATAATTCTATGTTGATGTCTATGTAAAGGCATCTGACATAGACCTGCACATAGAATACAGATAGTTTTCGGACAGATTCTATGTCATGGTCTATGTATCATGCTCAAACATGGACGTACACATAGACTTTTGTGACAGGGAACAGTCTCGTTCTTTTCTTCTGTCGCGGCAGGTGTAATCGCAAATTACATCAGCAAATGGTTGGACAGATTGAATAAATAGCAGTCAGCCTGAGGCATAAGCCACCTCGCTAAAACGGCAAAGAAAACCCCGAAGTCCACAGCTTCGGGGTTTTCGTTTTGATGAAACATTGACATAAAAATACCCTCCTTGCTGTTGTCCAGCAAAGAGGGTACATATCATTATGGCGCCATATTTGATATGTTTTCACGGGCGGGTGCCCGGTCCGGTTTTCGAAAACTCAGAACACCTTGATATTAAAGAGGCTGGACACGATCGAGAACAGGCACAGTGCGAAGAAGACGACTACTGATGCGCTCAGGTAGATTGTCTTGAAAACGTCCTTCTTCTGAATGCAGTGCTCGGTGTTGTTATTCAAGACAAACTTCTTGTTCCTGATCCACTTGATGAGGAAGATGATGCCCAGAACGTTGGAGACTACCATAGCGCTCAAGAGCAGGCCGACTACGGCGATGAGTGCAGGAGACCTGCCGCCTTTTTCCATCATCGGGAGCACGTACATTGCGGATGTTCCCATGAAATTGAAGACAAAGTGCATGATCATGGTGACGAACACATTCCTTGTCTTGATGTAGACATATCCGAGGATCAGACCGATGCCGAATGTATATAAGGACTGGGTCAGGTTCTCGTGGAACAGACCGAAGCAGATTGCAGAGAATAAGATTGCATTTGTCTCGCCGAATTCGGCTGTCCTGTCAAGGAGCATCTTTCTGAAGACAAGCTCCTCAAATACGGGTGCCAGCATGAGAACGATGATAAATCCGCCGATATTGCCGGTCGAGATTATACCTGATATCTGGTCTGTCGGCGTCTGGGTTCCTGCAGGCGAGAGCATGTTCATGCCGATACCTATTATGTTTGCAACGCTCGAAAAAGCATACATGATGAAGAACAGCTGCAAGATCGTGCCAAAGCCCATCTTGCTGCCGGGCTGGCGCTTGAACGGTATTGCCCGTACTATGAGCCAAAATGCGATGACACCGATCACTCTGGGAACATACATAAGCAGAAACGCTCCCGCAGGAGTGATCACACTAACGAGCTGCTTGAGCTTCTCAGCATCGCTGAACGGCCTGAAAATGAGAAACGACGCCAGAATAGAGATCAGCATCTGTGCAATAAATGCCAGGCCTATTATCAGATACGTTTTTTTGGCAGTAAATGGTGCCACACTGTCTTTCATAATACATCCTCCGAAAAGTTGATTATCTCGCTGACCTGCCGGCCAGCATTTCCGGTTATCAGTATTGCACCCGGGAGACGGCAATAATATGGATAATCTTGCGTGCATCTGTTGATTTAGCAACAGTTGGACGGGCTGGTGTCGGTTTTTGGGAATGTTTGGAGAAAGAATACCGCAAGGTATATGAGTGGCGGGGATGACTTTGACCGGCACACCGCTTGAACACTAATTCGCCAAAATGCTCACCACTTCTGACGAAAATGTCGAGTTGATCTGAGAAGGCAAGATTCTATGTCATGGTCTATGTATCATGCTCAAACATGGACGTACACATAAACTTTTGTGACAGGAAACATACGTGATGCTCAATTGACACGTCTGACTGTGTGATTGACTTCGGGGTTTTCTTACGCCTTTTTACGAGGGCTTTGTTCAATTGCATTTTGGTTCTATCCAAGGTAAAATATCAACATAAAGAGTGCCACCGGAAGACGGTTGACCTCAGTTAGCTTGAAAAATAAGCCGTAACCTTAGCCTGGGCGGCTTATTTCTTTGTCTTAAAACAAAGAGCAATAATCGATTTTTACAAATCGTGTTGAAAACAGAACACATCGTGTTATAATCAAGGCACATGGATATGATCGATTTCTTTCATTCAGAAATCAAAAACCCCGAAGTGGCGACTTCGGGGTTTTCTTACGCCTTTTTACGAGGGCTTAACTCGTTTCGGGTTCGTTGTCTTCAATCTCTGTCGAACCACTTGCAGATGTAATGTGAAATCACACCTGATGTAATTAGTTGCTGTTAATCGCAGGACGAAGCCGCTGCTATAGAGGCAGTCATCATGCAGATGATCAATGCCATTTCCTCGGCGATCGCCATCATTATCGCATTAGAAACAATGACAGAAGCATCTGAAGACGGTTCAGAAGCAAAGACGCTGTTCGCTAAGAGTGATGCGTACATGAGTCTGTCCTTATTGTCCATATAAAAGCTTCCGAAACCTTTGAATTTTTTTAGGTATGTAGAAGCTTCGATTACCTCTGCTACGAGTTGCTCCTTGGGCATTTCAATGTCAATGAGAGATGCAATTGCAGGGAATTCTGTGGATGAACCGAACTTGGAGCCCTGTGCCTTGAATTCATTAAACAACGATGTGACCTTGTCACAATTGGATCTTATCTCTCCTTCGCCGAGTGCGAGGATCTGGGCCAATGCCTGAATGGCATTTGAATCAGCCTTTAAGCGCAGTTCTTTTTTTGCATAGTTGTAGCACTCCTCCATGTCGCCGATAATGCGCTCAACGCTGTGATCCGTCATAGCAAGTAGCGCAGAAAGTGCCAGGTCTTCCGATCCTGTCAGGAGCGGATGTTTGTCCGCCATAGCCTTCATAATGGCGATGGTCTTATCCTTTATGGCAGCAACATTGTCTTTCTGTCCGCGGTCCTGGATGATCATGGCGGTCAAAAGCACGTAGGTGTCCTGATAAAGCGTCTTTTTACCAAATTCTTTGTATATAGAGATGAGTTCATCGATGTATTGCTCCGGATAGTTCTCAAGAGCCATGCGAGCAAGAACGATGAGCTCAGATGAGTCTCTAAACGGAGAGAAGATCCCTGCTTTCTTCTTTAAGATATCGTGGCATGCCTTCATCCTGTTTGTGTCAGCAGTTCTGCCTGCATTTGTGAAGATAAGGGCAGCAGCAACCTGACTTGCGCCGAGTTCCAGCTTGAATGCCTTATCAATGGCTTCCTTGTTCGAAGCAAAGAGTTCCAGTTTCTGTGAATAATAAAGATCCATAAGATCTTCTGATTCTACTTCTACCATAAATGCTGAGACTTACGGCAGATTTTCTATAGTCGGATCTATCGCTGAAATGGACGAGCATTATGGAACACCCTCGTATTTGGTTAAGGGTAACACAAGTGTTTCGTTCAAGTATATTTACAACGATTCAAAACTTTCTAAAAATGACCAAGGCGATGTTAATTGGCATATTACTAATGACGGCAACAAGAAAATAGATAACGATGCGATTGATCTTGGAAATAAAATAGATAGTGGTGCAATTATAATCCAAACATCTCTAGATGGCGTAAAGTGGATGAACGACATGATCTTAACCGATGTGTTTGCCAAGACACCTTTACAGACAAATTCTATTTTTTCAACTAATGAGATTCAATTGGTAAACGGAACATATTATAGATTTACTGTTGTGTATCGCGAAAGAAAGCTCATAGGATCTTCAGGGTGGCTTGTTTTCCAATCTTTGAAATATGACTATAGAGAAAGAGTTGAAGTTTATAAAGTCTACCTTGAGAGCGAAACTGAGTTTTATCATAATGGTAGCATTTCCTATTATGTGTTATCTGTTATTTCACTATGTTCGTAGAAATATGATCTTTAAGATTATTTCATTCATTAATATAATTGCAAGTGCAATTTTGTACTTGTTAACATACCCATTATTTCAAAATTGGCCATTTATCTGATTGAAAATCTAATACAATTAACATGAAAGAAACTTAATTGTTGGTAATCTAAATACCTCCATGAACAACAAATACTTAAAACTCAAAAACATAACCAGACCGCAGTATCCTGACTTGCCGCCCATGTCGATTGAAGACAGGGCGGCACAGTTTTCGCCGTTTGCTGCTGTGGTCGGGTATGACGATGCTGTTGAAGAGACGGCTCGTTTTACTGACAGCATGATCGAGCTGAGTGAAGATGAGATCGTTCTGCTGAATGGTGCGCTGGCAAGATTAAGAGAGACTATTGGTGAGAAGCCGCAGATCAGGGTTACGTATTTCGTTCCTGATGCTAAGAAAGACGGCGGCGAGTATGTTTCCAAGACCGGAATAGTCAAGCGTATAGATGAGTACGAGAATGTGCTTATCTTTACTGATGGCGACAATGTTGCTGTTAGCAGCGTTATCAAGGTTGAGTTTGTAGATGCGGAGAATGCTGATGGATAGAACGTATCTGGCAATCGACCTGAAATCATTCTATGCATCCGTTGAGTGCGTTGAGCGGGGATTGGATCCGCTCAATACCAACCTGGTTGTTGCTGACAGCAGTAGGACTGAAAAGACGATCTGCCTTGCGGTGTCGCCTTCTTTGAAGAGTTACGGGATACCCGGAAGGGCGAGGCTTTTCGAGGTCGTACAGACAGTAGAGCGAGTCAATAACGACAGAAGATATGCTGCTCCGGGACGCAGGCTTAAAGGAAAGAGTCATTTCGGTTCCGAGCTCAACGCAGATAAGACGCTGGCGGTGGATTACATCGTTGCTAAACCGCAGATGGCGAAGTACATGAGCACGAGCGCGAAGATCTACGGAATATATTTGAAGTATGTGGCGCCGGAGGATATTTTCGCTTATTCGATCGATGAGGTTTTCATTGATGCAACATCATATCTTGAGATCTATAAAACGGATGCTCACGATTTCGCGAGGATGCTGATACAGGACGTCCTTAAGGCGACGGGCATCACAGCGACGGCCGGAATAGGCCCGAATATGTATCTTTGCAAGGTGGCGATGGATATCGTTGCTAAGCATATTCCTGCCGATAAGGACGGCGTTCGCATTGCATCGATCGATGAGGAACAGTACAAGGAACAGCTTTGGGACCATAAGCCGATCACTGATTTTTGGAGAGTTGGCAGAGGTACCGCTGCAAGACTTGAGAAGTATGGAATCTACACGATGGGCGACATTGCTTTGTTTTCTGCAAACCGTGAATACATCGGTGTTTTGTATAAACTACTTGGAAAGAACGCTGAGCTCCTGATCGATCATGCGTGGGGAATAGAACCTACTACAATCGCGGATGTAAAGGCATATAAACCTGACTCGAACAGCCTCGGAGCAGGGCAGGTCTTACAGCACCCAACAAGCTATGAACACACCAAACTCATCGTGTGGGAAATGGCGGATTCATTGTCTTTGGACCTCGTCTCCAAGCGCCTGGTTACTGACCAGCTTGTGCTCACAATTAACTACGATCAGGTGAGCCTTGAGAGCGGTGAATACGACGGTGAAGTGACTGTTGATTACTACGGACGCGAGGTCCCTAAACACGCGCACGGAACGATCAATCTTCCCAAGCACACGTCTTCAACGAAAAAGATCACCGAGGCGGTAATGGAGCTGTTTGACAGGATTGTCAACAAGGAACTCAAGTCGAGGAGACTTAATCTTACTGCATGCAACGTGTTGCCCGAAGATGAGGTTCCCGAGAAAGAAAACTATGAGCAGATGAGTATTTTCGATCTGGAGAAGCCGGCTGAAAAACAGGCGGACGATAAAGCGCAGGATCAGAAAGAGCGCGCACTGCAGGAAGCGATGCTCGAGATAAAGCAGAAGTACGGGAAGAATGCTGTGCTTAAGGCGAAGAACCTGCAGGAGGGCGGGACTGCCATTGAGAGGAATCAGCAGATCGGCGGGCATAAGGCGTAAGGGTTATACGATCAAGATACGTCAAATTTAATCGTTTTGAAAGCTATGCACCTTACCAATGAAGGTTGGTAGGTGTTTTCGTATACGGACATGTTTATTCGGCGAGAACCGAGTTGGGTTGTTTCGAATAAAATTGTTTACAGCACATCATTTCGAGATTATAATGAACTTAGTTCGGTTGCGACCGAGTCGGAAGGAGTCGAATAAAATGGACTTTATAGGAAGAACACAGGAATTATCAAAACTTAAGCGGCTGATGGCATCCGATGATATGAGCATGGCGCTTATCTATGGAAGACGCAGGGTCGGAAAGAGTGAATTGGTTAAGCAGGCACTGAAGGAATCCGATATTCCGGCAATTTACTATGAGTGTAAACAGGTTGCAGAGGAAAGTAACGTTAAAGGAATATGCGAAATAATCTCCGAGGTTTTGGGTTTTCCAAAGCTTGGCTTTACGACTATCGAGGATGTTACGAAGTATCTCTTTGAACAGGCAAAAGACAAGAAGATGATCTTTGTCTTGGATGAATATCCGTATATCCGTGAGAACACAAAAGGATTGGACAGCATTTTTCAATCGCTGGTAGATAAATATAAGGATTCCTCAAAGCTTACATTGATCCTTCTCGGTTCATATGTAGATGTAATGAAATCGCTCCTTGAGAAGTCGAATCCCCTATATGGCAGGGCAGATCTGGTTATAGATCTTCAACAGATGGATTATTATGATTCTTCGCTGTTCTATCCTGCATTCTCAGAGGAAGATAAGGTCAGGATATATTCTGTTTTTGGTGGTATTCCTTACTACAACAGACTCGTAGATGACAGTAAAAGCGTCAAGGAAAACATTATTGAATTGATAGCATCTCCGGGAGCGAGGCTTGAGAATGAAGTCTCCATGCATCTTAACAGCGAGATCTCGAAAATAGTAAATGCGAACGAAGTTTTCGAAGCATTATCACATGGCAACACCAAGTACAAGGACATATTATCCAAGTCACACGTGTCCAGCGGGCCTACCCTCATTGATGTGTTGGATAAGCTTATAAAGATGGAGGTCGTCGAGAAGAAAGCTCCCATAAACGATGAGGATAACAAGAAGAAAGCAGGATATTATATCAGCGATAACCTGTCATTGTTTTACTACAGATATATCTTCAGATATTCATCGCAGATGAAGATAATGGATCCGAATGCATTTTACGATAAATACATCGACAAGGATTTTGAAGAGCAGTATGTTCCAAAGAAGTTCGAAGAAGTATGCAGGCAATATCTTATCCGTCAGAACAAAGCCGGCAAGATAGACCCTGTTATAGAGAAGATCGGCAAGTACTATTATGATGATCCGAGGAATAAAACAAACGGAGAATTTGATGTTGTTACTTTGGATGAGAAAGGATATGTATTTTACGAAGTCAAATTCAGAAAGAAGAACATATCGAAATCAATGATCGATGAAGAGATCGAGCAAGTAAAGCTCACCGGGCTTGATTGTTATAAGTATGTTTTCTTCGCAAGATCTGGTTTCCGGGCAGAAGAAACGGAAGATATAAAGCTTATACAGCTTAAGGAATTATACAAGGTCTGACAAGGGATGTGCGGGGTCTTTTAAGATTTCGATATGAAGAAATAGAAAGAGCAAAAAAATATAGAATGCCGCCCTTTATATTAGTTATAATTAATAAACTCTCCCAAACCAAGCAAATCAAGGCGTTTGGCGGAAAAGTTTTTTCGAAAAAGTGCTTGCACATCGAAAAATGATGTGTTATCTTATCGCTGATGAAGGAAGTGCCTGTCCGACATCCAACTCAAAGACTGAGATGGATCGTGCAGCACTTCTATTTTTTTGCAAATAAAACGAAAGGACAAAAGACAATGGAAACTTGTATGTTGAAAAACAGCCTGAATCTTCTCAAAACGTTCAATCACAGAACGTTGGTATCCATATGCGCTTTTGACCTAGATTCGTTTTCGAGCAGCAGAAAAAGCTATAACCGCAACTATGGATCAAATGGGCGATTACGATGTTAATCAGGCTTTTGTTTAGGCACAGACAAATCTGTTTTTGATATCAGGATCGTCCGACGAAAAACCGGGCGATCCTTTTTTATTGTCCACGCAGCTTGACAACTTAATCTTACACACCCCCGTAGCTCAACCGGCAGAGCAAACGGCTGTTAACCAGGAGGTTGAAGGTTCGAGTCCTTCCGGGGGTGCCAAAAAAGACACTGCAGAAAGGCACTTTTGCATGTGTCTTCCGGGGCGGCTTTTGGGAAAGGCACTTCCTTGAAGCAGCCCTGAAACGGGAAGAAAGCTAATCCGGTGAAAGCGTCAGGCCCAAGCCCTGCGAGTCTGGTCCGACACCAGATCTTCCCACCAACGGATCTGTGGTGTAACGGTAACAGACCGGACCTTTAATCCGTGAGATGAGGGTTCGAGTCCCTCCGGATCCACCAAATGGATGTGTAACTCAGTTGGCAGAGTAGCAGACTCTTAATCTGAAGGTCGCAGGTTCGAAGCCTGTCACATCCACCAAATGTCTCTATGGCGAAATTGGCATACGCAGGCGGTTCAGAGCCGCCGGACTCCCGGTTCGAATCCGGGTAGGGACACCATTTCTCCCGGTGTCGGAATTGGTATACGAACTGCTCTTAAAAAGCGGGGACTGCGGGTTCGAAACCCGCTCGGGAGACCAATAACCGGCAATGGCGAAATCGCGAATGAAGCGCGTCGCGATGAGCCTTGCTAGATATGTCCGTGTAACCGAATTGGCACAGGTACTGCACTAAGGATGCAGGTTTTGCGGGTTCGACTCCCGCCACGGACACCATATGCTCCTATAGCACAACGGAGAGTGCAACGGTCTTCTAAACCGTGGATCAGCGTTCGATTCGCTGTGGGAGTGCCATTTGTCTGATTGACGCAATTGGTAGACGTGACTGATTCAAAACCAGTTTCTTCAGGGTTCGAGCCCCTGATCAGACACCAACATGTGGTTCATAGTGTAACGGCAGCACGGCAGTTTGTGGCACTGCAGGTTAGAGTTCAAGTCTCTGTGTTCCACCCACCATCCCGGTGTAATCCGTTAAAGAGGCGGGACGGACCGTAAATCCGTTGTTTAATACTCGAGTGGGAGCGTTACTCTCGACCGGGACCAACATTGGAAAGTAACTCAGCCGGTCAGAGTGCCGTTCTTATAAAGCGGTGGTCGTGAGTTCAAGTCTCACCTTTCCAACCAGCTTCCGTCGCCGTCGGACGGCGTAAGGGCCATTCCCGTATATCTGAGTTCGAGTCTCAGCGGAAGCAATAAGATCGCATAGGCTAACGGAAAGACCGTTCGGCTACGAACCGGAAAGTGGGGGTTCGATTCCCTCTGTGATCGCCATTTTCTAATACGCCGTGTTACCTTAGCGGGGAGGAGGGTCAGTCTTGAAAACTGTTGGGCCCTAAAGGCTCTGGGAGTTCGAATCTCTCACACGGCGCCACATGTCGGCATAAGCCTAATTGGTAAGGCAGCGGTTTGCTAAACCGTGAGTAACCGTATTAGCGGTGTCCGGGTTCGAGTCCCGGTACCGACGCCAAAGAGGATAATAACACGAGTTTACGCTATACCCGTTTGACATATACACGCAAAACGGGTATAGTGAAATTATGATAAGGAGTTTTGCTGACAGAGAAACAGAGAAAGTCTTCAATCAAATCTTTTCAAAAAAGCTTCCGCAAAGTATTCAAGGTGTTGCTTTGAGAAAATTGATTTTGATTAGTAATGCAAAAAATCTGGATGATCTGAAAGTGCCTCCGGGAAACCGACTTGAAGCACTTCATGGCAATAGAGAAGGGCAGTATAGCATTCGAATAAACGATCAGTATAGGATCTGCTTTTCGATTGATGGAGATAACAATTTCAATAATGTTGAAATTGTAGATTATCATTGATAGAAAACAGTGTGTTGAAAGGAGACTATAATGGCTGATTACTATATAAACACACCGACGATGGGTGAGATATTAAGAGAAGAATTTATGAAACCCGCGAATCTGTCAGCATACAGACTTGCGCAGGAGATACATGTACCTGTTTCGAGAATACAGGCGATACTGAATGGTAGCAGAAGGATAACAGCTGACACGTCGCTTCGCTTTGCTAAGTTTTTCGGAGTGTCGGACAGATACTTTTTGGATATACAGAATGACATCGATATCCGTAATCTTAAGATAAGCATGGCAAAAGAGATCGACGAGATCAAACCAATCAGCGATGAAGCAATCTGAACTATAAGGAGCAGTCATGATCAAAGGCATTCACCACATTTCGATGAAGTGCAAAACCGAGGAAGAACTTCGCAAAGTCAAGGAATTCTATATTGAGATCCTGGGTCTTAAAATCTGCCGCGAGTGGACCGGAGGATTCATGCTCGATACGGGAAACGGAATGATCGAGGTCTTTACGAATGCTGATGGTGAACACAGACTCGGTGCTATCAGGCATGTTGCTTTGCTCACTGATGACGTAGACGGAACTATAGATAAAGTTAAGGCCGCGGGGTATGAAGTTTTCGTGGAGCCGAACGATAAGGTCTTTGATTCAGTGCCGCCTTTTAAGATAAGGATGGCGTTTTGTTTCGGGCCGCTTGGCGAGCAGGTGGAGTTTTACAGTGAACTCGGGTGATGTCATGGACTACGAGATAGTAAAAGCTTCGGCAGATGATAAGGACGAAGTGCTGGCTCTTTACAGGGCGCAGATAGGACGCGAGTTCTGTCCGTGGAATGAGGATTATCCGTCTGAATATGAGATAGATTTCGACCTGTCGAGAGACGCGCTTTTCGTGTTGAAAACGGACGGTCAGATCAAGGCCGCTATCTCGCTTGAAGAAGATGAGGACGTTGATTCTCTTGAATGCTGGAGCGCTGATCTGAAGCCGTCAGGATCGATCGCGAGAGTGGCGGTCATGCCGGATCAACAGAGCAAAGGTTATGGGCGCATCATGCTGCAGTATGCGATGGATGAGCTGAAGCGCCGCAGATTTAAAGGAATACATTTTCTCGTGAACAAACACAACGTCAAGGCGATCAGGTCGTATGCCGTTTTCGGGTTTAACGTGGTCGGAGAGTGCCACATGTTTGAACAGGATTTCCTGTGTTATGAGAAGAGGCTGTAGCGTAACTTAAACCGGTTACGCTTTTTTTTGCAATTCTCGCTTATAATTCTATGTTGACGTCTATGTTTGGGCATCTTACTTAGACGTGTGCATAGAATTTTGTGCTTTAAGGGCCATTATTCTATGTTGTTGTCTATGTTTGGGCATCTGAGTTAGACATGAACATAGAAATTTGCTGCTATGCGCCGGGCGGGACGGTTTGCCCGGTTTTGAACCAAGGGTTAAGTTAACGTACATAAAGATTACACACCGGTCGTCTATACTCGCAGTATCGGATATTCGAAAACTCTACGGGCGATCGGAGGAATACCATGAAAAAGACATACATTAAGGTGGCCGCGCTGATATGCGTGCTGATGCTGGCGGTGGCTGCACTTGGGGGCACGCTGTTCACGTTCTATCAGGTGAACAGGATCAATACGGAATACCTCGGAGAGATCCATAACATGACGCAGATCGATCCGATGGAATATGTTGATGACGATAGTAAAGATATTAATGCTCTTCTGATCCATTATAACGGTCGGAAATACTATTCAAGCCTGAAGAATGAGAATATCGGTTATTACTCAAATAACTCATGGCTCATGACCGGTGGAACAACCGGAAATTTCATTGATTCAAAGGATTTCCAGTCTTTCTCAGCCGAAATCACGAGTCAGGGTAATAAACTGGATGTCAATTTTATCGAGCCTAATGACAATAAAGGCAATGTCATCGTATATGTAGCAAAAGACGGGGAAATTAATTCTTTCATTTTCGGAGTCCCCGTCAGTGAAGGGGTAAAATCGGGTTCGGACCACGTAGTCGTATCTTATAAAGGCGAACTTTCAGAAGACGTTGAGAAAAATGCTGCAACAGACCCGAAGAAGCAGCTTTTGAATCAGGAGGCGGAAGAGAAATACAAGAACATCTTTTTCGAGGAAGCTGCTAAAGAAAATGTGAGGATGTCTCAGCTTGGTATCACGAATTCTTATGTTGCATACAGCGCTAACTTTTCCATTTTCGGTATCGGCATAAAACAGCATGACGTGTTTGTTTTCCATCCGCTTAATATCGTTCTGGAAAAGTATTCCATGGTGTACGGGATCGCGCTGTTTGTACTTGCGGTACTTGTTTTCGCAACGGTATTCCTTACAAGAAGGATGTACGTGAACAGGCTGAGTTACGAAGTGCGCACGCAGGATCTTACGAGGAGTTTTGCGCATGAGCTCAAGACCCCGCTGGCAGTTACCAAGACCTATGTCGAGAACTGGGACATCATAGATGAGAAGGACCGCGCGGATGTGACGGCGAAGATCAATGAGGAAGTCGATCACATGACCAAGATGGTCAACACGCTCCTTAATCTGTCGCAGATGAATTCCGGCGACGTGAAGCTCAATCTCGAGGAAGTCGAGCTCTACGAACTTACGGCTGCCTGCTGCAAGCAGCTTGAAAAGATATCTGACGAACGCGGCATCAAAGTCGACGTCTCGAAGGATGACGAAAACGGAAAGTATGTTGTTTCTGCGGACCTCGACATGATGAGGATAGTCATCTCGAATTTCGTTTCCAATGCGATAAAATATGGAAAGGAAAAGGTGAGTGTCAGCCTTGCAGCGTCAGGAAACAGCGTTGTTTTCAAGATCAATAACGACGGCGAGCCGATAAGCGCAAAGGACCGGAAGAAGATCTGGGATCTGTTCTACAAGAAGGACAAGTCGGGCACGGACAGGCTGGGAAGCACGGGCGTCGGGCTCGCCGTAAACAAGAGCATACTTGATCTTCACAAGGCGAAGTACGGCGTGGAGAGCACGAAATCAAACGGCACGACTTTCCATTTCGAGATGAAAAAGGCGAAGGAATGACAGAAGGCAACTATAAGATACTGATAGCTGAAGACGATGCGTCCTTGAGACACATCGTCTCGGCTTTTTTCGTGAAGAACGGGTTTGAGGTCGACCAGGCTGCCGACGGCGACGAGGCCTGCAGGTCCGTCATGCAGAACCGGTACGACGCGATAGTCCTGGACATCATGATGCCCTATAAGGACGGCAGGGAAGTCTGCAAGTTCATCAGGACCAGATACGATGTCCCGGTCATTTTCCTGACTGCGCTCGGAACTGAGAAAGACATCATTGAAGGATACGAATCGGGCGCGGACGAGTACGTGACAAAGCCCTTTTCGACAAAGCTCCTGCTGGTCAAAGTCAATGCGCTGATAAACCGTTACAGGGGGCTCCTCGTAAAAGACGGGCACGTTACCGTGGACGAGATAGTGATAGAGCCTTCGAAAAGGCAGGTCAGCGTCTCCGGAAAGCGGATCGAACTTTCGCCGAAAGAATACGATCTGCTCCTGTACTTCATCGAAAACAGGGAACGCGTACTGTCACGCGACAAGATTCTCGACTCGGTCTGGGGCGACGATTTTGAAGGATACGACAGGGCCGTCGATACCTATGTCAAAAAGCTGCGCGCATCATTGGGCGATGCGAGCTATCACATAGAGACCGTGATTAAGAGCGGGTATATCTGGAAGAACAAGGGTTAGATAAACGGCCGGATTCCCTGCGTGGTATAATAGTCACAGATCTTTGATAAAGGATTAAGGGAAATTCATATGTTGGGAATGCTGGCGTTCGGTCCGTCTGTTTTTGTGGTCATCATCGCCGCGGTCCTGCTGATCGTTTTGCGGAAAAAGGATCAGGCCAGGCTTGCGGTAGTCTTTTCGGTCATTGCATTCGTGTTTGGAACCCTGCATATCTTCTGTGAATTTTTCCCTTTTGAATATACGGGTCCCGACGGGATCGACTACATAGGCCAGGCGATCGTCTGGGGACTTATGGTCCAGTCAATCCTTTACGGAACCCTTGCTGCCTACATCAGTTTTGCGGTTGTTGCCACGGTCTCTGCGGTCAGGGCGCTCAGGAAGGGGAGACGTGCAAAGGGAACGGTATCCCTTATCCTTGCCTGGATCTGCGGCGCGGTCATATGCTGCCTTGTCGTCACGAACATCGTGGCGGATAAGAATTATAAGAAGAGCATAAGGATCGAAGTCAAAGAAGTCTCACAGGTTACAGATACTGAAAGTGATCCTGCTGTATTGATAATGTTCGAGATCTACAATGGCACGAAGAGAGACATAATGTATCAAACATCCGTCTATACCGAGGTCTCCCAAAACGGAAAAGAGATATACCATACCACTGTTGACGGATGGAAAGAATACGAGGATGCTGACATTAAGTATGTTAAGCCCGGAAGTTCAGCTGTTATCAGAAAAACATATAAGCTTAAGGATACAAGTGCCCCGGTAAAGATCTTGTGCAGGACTTATGGCGGCGACTATACCTATATTGATGGTGAGTACAAGCCTAAATGATTTATAATATAAATTAGGCTGAATACTACCTGAGGGTGCCGGGGAAACACGATGACGAAGACTAAAGAGGGCAAGGCGAAGATCAATGTAACGATAACGGGGATCGTTGTCGTCAGTCTTATCGTCAATACTCTTCTGATACTGGTCAATGTTCTTATCGTCAGCGGACTGTTCTTTTTCCAGCAGGTAACTTCGATCTACGATGACCTCAACAAGGCGATAGTCGGTGAAGCATATACCCAGATAGATGACGATCTCATCAAGGATCTAGCAAATACCACTCACGGCGTTTACAGGGGACTTGATAAGCCTCAGGAGATGTTCCGTGACAACAAGGAAGAATACTACAGGCGTTTTACCGAGATATCGAAGAATCCCAAATATATTGCGCTTCAGAACAAATTGAAGCTCCTCTGCTCTGCGACGCAGGCATCCGAGATCGACATATTCATCGTATATCCCGATGAAGAAATGGGCATATACATTGTTGACGCGCGCGAAGTCGAGCTCATCAACTGCGGCGAGCAGTTCTCAATGACAAAGGACAATTTCGATGAGAACGGACTTTTCAAAGGGTTCTATTCGCAGTCGAGATTTTTCGGAAAAGTATGGACGAGCGGGATACATCTTTTCGATGACAAGAGCAAGGGAATGAGCGTCTACATGACCGCCGACATCCCGACGAGCGTCATCAACACCAAGGTAAACCTTTTCGTGATGAGGCTTTTGATAATATCACTGCTCCTGAGCGCCATAGTATCCGTTGGCATCACCATGATCTTAAGGCGCAACCTGGTACGCCCGGTAAAAGAGGTATCAGGGCTCGCGAGGAGCTTTATCGACGGCTATGAAAACCGCGCGAAGGATTCCGGAAAGAGCGATGTCTTCGGAAAGCTCGAGACCGGAAGGGTGGATGAGATCAACATCCTCATCAGGTCCATGCAGAAGATGGAAGGTGAGATGAACGGATACATTGACGATCTCAAGACTGCGACGGCCGAAAGAGAGCGTATCAGCACCGAGCTCGACCTCGCATCCAAGATCCAGGCCGCAATGCTCCCGAGCACATTCCCGCCGTTCCCGCACCGCAGCGAATTCAATATCTTCGCGTCAATGACGCCTGCAAAGGAAGTCGGCGGAGACTTCTACGATTTCTATCTGATAGACGACGACCACCTTGCTCTCGTTATAGCGGACGTATCCGGAAAAGGCGTTCCGGGCGCCCTTCTCATGATGGTCACGAAGATCATAATCAAGAACTACGCACTGATGGGCAACAGCCCGGCGAAGATATTGGAGCTCCTGAACGACCAGATCTGCAGCAACAACCAGGCCGACATGTTTGTCACAGTCTGGGTCGGCATACTTACGATCTCAGAAGGAAAGATCACCGCCGCGAGCGCAGGCCATGAATACCCGTTCATCAAGAAGGGCAAAAGTGGATTTGAAGTGCTGAAGGACAAGCACGGTTTCGTCGTCGGAGGCATGGAAGACATGACTTACACCGAGTACGAAATAAAACTCGAAAAGGGTGACACGCTGTTTCTTTATACAGACGGACTTGTTGAGGCAACAAACAGCGAAGAGGAGATGTTCGGTGCAGATAGGGTTCTAAGGCACCTGAACGATACCAAGGACGCTCCTCCGGAGATTATACTCGATCACATGAAGAACGCGGTAAAGGGATTTGTGGGCGACGCTATGCAGTTCGACGACCTGACGATGCTCGCGTTAAAGATGAATAAGTGAAATTGGGATAAAAAGGGAAGATTGAAAAGAGGTATTTATGGCTATCTGGGATGAGGAAAAGAAAGATCAGGCAAGGTTTGACACGTCGGATCCCGCGTCGTTTTCGGCGGATTCGAAGAAGTGCGCTAACTGCGGCTCAAACCTGTTCTACGACACGGAACACAGCGCGCTGATGTGCGGGAACTGCGGCTCGGTATTTGATCCTGATACGCTCGGCCGCACGGGCTCTTTCGCGCTTGCCAATCCCGAAAAGGATTACGACGGAAAGACAGAGATGAGCGATGACGACAAGAGGCGCCACGAGATCGTATGCAATTCATGCGGCGCACAGATCGTCACGGACGAGAATACTTCGGCGACTTTCTGTGCGTTCTGCGGATCGCCGGCGATCGTTTCAAGGAGGCTCACGCGTGAGTTCAGGCCCGATTACATAATCCCGTTCGCGTTCGGCAAAGACAAGGCGGTAAGCCTTTTCAAGGAGCATTGCGAAGAAGTCGCGCACCTGCCGAAGAACTACATTAACGATGAGAAGCTGTCCAGGATAACGGGCCTTTATGTTCCCGTGTGGATCATAAGCTCGGAGGTCGAAGCGCGTCTTAACGGCGTTGCCAGGGTCGGAAGGATGGTTGATGTCGAGTATGAACATCACGGTGCCGGTGGAAATCTCACCGGCGACAACTATTCGCAGAGGATCTATGCCAAGGCGAAATTCAGACTTAAGGACATTCCTTTCGACGGCGAAAAGAAGCTCCCCGACAGGCTCATGTCGGCGGCAGAGCCATTCGATTATACGGAGCTCGTTCCTTTCAGGCCTGAGTATCTGCAGGGATATTTCGCCGAGAAATACGACGAGCAGCCTCTGGACATGACAGATAAGATCTACCGCCGTCTGGACAAGTATGCGCTTGAGGTATCCCATACATTCAACATGGGATACGACAAGTTCACGCCGGATTACAAAGCTAGCAGGACGAGATACAGCAACCAGACGATCAAGTATGCGCTGCTGCCGATATGGTTCCTTACGCTCGAACATAACGGCATCAAGTACCAGTATGTCGTAAATGGCCAGACCGGAAAGGTATCGGGCGAATTCCCGTATGCCAAAGGATGGGAGACGTTTGACCGCACCGCGAAGCGCGCGAAGATGAAGACGGTCTCCGCAAACGGCGCGATCCGCGGCTTCCTTTACGGCCTGCCGGTACTGCTCTTTTGCTTCGGCCTGCCGTTCCTGTTCTACTACAAGACGCTGAATTACCTGCTCGAAAATCCTCTTACGGGACTTGCCCTGATTGCGCTGGCGGTACTGCTCATAATATTCCTGACGAGGATGCTCCCGAGGCTCCTCCTCGGTGTTGAGAAGCGCGGAGTGGAAAGATTCTCGGAGAGCGACAATCACACTCTTGATAAAGAACAGAGCTACCTTCAGTATTTCGATCCGTCCTATCCGACTGAAGCATATGAGACGACCATGGATTTCGTGCCTATTGATTCAGGATGGAACTACGGCGAAAAGAACAGGTTCGATTTCATTACCGCGAAGCCCGAGGCTGAGGAAGAAGAGATCGAAGGCGGAACCGATTTCGAAAAGCATGGCAGCGACCGCAAGATGTTTGAGTGAGTGAACAGCATCTCCTCGCTAAGTCCTCCGCGTTCGCTGTGCTCACATGTGCGGAAAACGCTCGGAAATACTGTTCACTCATATAGTTATGTGCGTGATATAATCAATGTGCCCGTCTGACGGCGGGATCAATTTGCGGGGTTTTCTTGAAGTGAAGGAATATAAGTTTTACGGCTGGGAGGCAGCCTCATCAGTGAAGCCTCTGGAGGGCGCGCCTGCGTGGCTTAAGTCTGCCGCGGATCTTTACGATGCGCTTTCCGACGGGCTCTGGCGCGTGGAGACATGCGCTCCGAGGCTGCAGCATCTCTGGTCTTTGGAAAACAAGACATGCGGACAGTGTTCCATCACGGCTTTTCTCGTGCAGGATCTTTTCGGGGGCGAGGTATACGGCATACCCAGGGAAGGCGGCACTTTTCACTGCTATAACGTCATAGGGAACGCGAGGTTCGACCTGACGTCCGAGCAGTTCGGGGAAGAGGCGAAGGCCCTGGTTTACGATGACAAATATCCACAAAAGAGGGAGATACATTTCGCGAAGGCTGAGAAGAAGGAACGCTACGAAGTCCTGAAAGCCCTCGTCGAAGGATACGGAACATGAGCAAAAAGAGAGATACTTTCACAGGCACACTGGGGTTCATACTGGCCGCGGCGGGAAGCGCCGTAGGTCTTGGAAACATCTGGAGATTTCCTTATCTTGCGGCTAAGGATGGAGGCGGAATATTCCTCCTGATCTATTTCATACTCACGCTGACATTCGGCTTCACGCTCCTCGTCTCAGAGGTCGTAATAGGCCGTAAGACAAAGCAGAGCGCGCTCACCGCATACGCGGAGATAAGCAAAAAGTTCAAGTGGCTCGGAACTCTTGCGACAGTCGTTCCGTTCATAATACTGCCTTACTACTGCGTCATCGGCGGATGGGTCTTAAAGTACTTCACCGTTTACATCACGGGACTCGGAAACGATGCCGCAACAGACGGCTTCTTCGGACAGTTCATCACGTCCGTTCCGCAGCCGATACTGATGACCGCATTATTCCTCGGCGCGACCATGATCGTCGTCCTGCGCGGCGTCAACGGAGGGATCGAGCGCATGAGCAAGGTACTCATGCCTATCCTTCTTATCCTCGTAATCGGGATCTCGGTATTTGCGCTGACTATACAGTCGGAGGACGGAAGGACCGGACTTCAGGGACTCAAGATCCTTTTCATACCGAGCTTCAAAGAGCTTACATTCAATGACGGCGTTACCATCGTAATGGATGCTATGGGCCAGCTCTTCTACAGCGTTTCAGTCGCAATGGGCATCATGGTCACATATGGTTCCTACATCAAGGATGAGGACAATATCGTAAAGAGCGTTAACAGGATCGAGATATTCGACACCGCGGTCGCATTCCTTGCAGCGGTAATGGTAATCCCGACGGTATTCGTTTTCGCAGGTAAAGAGGGCATGAGCGCATCCGGCCCCGGCCTTATCTTCGAGGCGCTCCCCAAGACGTTCCTGGCGATGGGAAAAGTCGGTTACGTAGTTGGAACGGTATTTTTCGCGATCGTGCTTTTCGCGGCACTGACGAGCTCCGTTTCGATACTTGAGGCGGTCGTCGCGGGACTTATGGACAAGTTCGGGATCTCGCGCGTCAAGGCAGTCTTGATCGAATCCGCCGCAGCACTGGTACTGGGTGTCATCGTATGCCTCGGATACAACGTGTTCTTCTTCAAAGTGCCGCTGCCGAACGGCGCGGAGGCGCAGATCCTGGACATCATGGACTACGCGAGCAACAACATCCTGATGCCCATCCTGGCTATCGGAACCTGCGTCATGATCGGCTGGTTCGCAAAGCCCGACATGATCATCTCGGAAGCGACGAGAAACGGGGAATCCTTCGGAAGAAAGGGCCTTTACAAGGTCATGGTAAGGTTTATCGCGCCTATCCTTCTGTTGTTCCTGCTGCTCAAGTCACTGGGCATCCTCGATCTTCTCCTCGGCAAAAAATAAGCATTTCTGCAAATCAAGAATATTTAATATAATTGATTACATGAATAAGAAGATGACCGCAGCTTTATTACTTGCAGGCATGCTGATCTGTGTATCGGCATGCGGTAATAAGCAGGCCCAGTACTATCCCACACAGGAAAGATTCAGGCAGATAAGCACCGAGACCACGAAATTTGCGAAAAAACCTGTTTATGAAGACACCTATGTGGAGATGAAGCTTACTTCCGAGTCGGGCGAAGCGGTCTGGTACAAGTACGACAGCGACATGCTGTCTTATATCGGCGAGGGCGGAACGTTCTACGTCATCGGAACGGATGCCACGAAGGGCTTTGTACACATGACCGTACAGGACGTGTCCGTTGATTCCTACGAAGAAGCAAAGAATGCCGTTTCCGGCGGCAGCATCACCGAGATAAAACTTGAATCGGGCAGGATGGCTTTCTATTATGCTGCCGAAAATGACGGCGACAACTTCCATATCGTGATCGATGCGAAGGATATCTTATCTTCAGGCAAAGGCGTTGTTCATTGCTACATTGGTTCGAAGTCCTCATGGTCTTACGGCAAGGCCAAGATCGCAAACGTTATCGATAAGGGTTTTGCCGCAGCGAAATGACCGTTATCCCGGTGAAAGAATGAAGACTGTAAATGTAGTTGCCGCGATAATCACAGACGGAAACAGGATCTTCGCAACTCAGCGCGGTTACGGAGATTTTAAGGACGGCTGGGAGTTCCCCGGCGGGAAGATCGAAAACGGCGAAACGGCCGAAGAAGCGCTTGCACGTGAGATCAGGGAAGAGCTCGATGCCGAGATAACAGTCGGCTCTCACCTGATCACAGTCGAAACGGACTATCCGGAATTTCATCTATCAATGCAGTGTTTCCGGGCAGAACTGAAGGAAGGCTCGCACCTGAAGCTCGTCGAGCACGAAGCTGCGAAATGGCTTTCCGCTGATGAACTGGATTCGGTCGCATGGCTGCCCGCAGATGTTAAGGTAGTGGAAGCAATAAGGTCTTCCGGCCATTTCCGGTGACCGGGCCACGAAAGATAACTGCCGTACGGAGGCTGAATGAGATTCGTCATCGCAATGGATTCATTCAAGGGGAGCCTTACTTCTCTTGAGGCCGGAAATGCCGTGAAGAACGGTATCTTGTCTGTATGCCCTACTGCTGAGGCAACTGTCCTTCCGCTGGCTGACGGCGGCGAGGGGACCATTGATGCTGTCTTGCCTTTTACCGGCGGGGTCACGCGGACTGTTACAGTTATGGGGCCTTTGGGGAGTCCCGTAGAAGCCTCTTATGTTTTTGTTCCGGGTTCAGGTACAGCATATATCGAAATGGCAAAGGCCGCGGGCCTCACGCTCCTTAAAGAAGATGAAAAAGATCCCTTAAATGCAACGACATACGGCGTCGGCGAGATCATGAAAGACGCTTTGGAAAACGGCGCAAAGTCGCTTGTTGTCTGCATCGGAGGGAGCGCCACAAATGACGGCGGAGCCGGAATGCTGCAGGCTCTGGGAGCCAGGTTTCTTGATAAGGTCGGAAATGAGACACGCCGCGGATGCAGCGGTCTGAAGGATATTGTTTCCGTTGATCTTGCGGGCCTTGTTTGCAGGGACGTAAAGATTACCGTAGCAAGCGACGTTACGAATCCTTTGTGCGGACCTGACGGCGCGAGTTTTGTATATGCTCCGCAGAAGGGTGCTTCAATTGAGGCTTGCGCGGAGATGGACGGGCTACTTAAGAACTTTGCAGAAATTGCAGGCTTTGATCCTTATGAGCCGGGCACGGGCGCTGCGGGCGGAATGAGCTTTGCGCTGAAGAACTTTCTCGGGGCAACTGTAGAGTCAGGTGCTGACATCGTTTTGAGGATAACGGGCGCGGAGGAGCTCATCAGGAACTGCGACATTGTTGTGACGGGCGAGGGCAGGATGGACAGTCAGACCGTCAGCGGCAAAGGGCCTTACAAGGTCCTGAAACTCGCGCAGAAATACAATAAGCCCGTGTACGGGATCACGGGCATATTAGGTGACGGGTATGAGGAATGTCTCAAGGCCGGGTTTGAGAGGATAGTCCCTCTTGTTGTTCCCACGATGGTAAAAGAAGAAGCGGTGAAGAGCTGCGAAGAAACGGCGGCTTTGCTTTTCGCTCAGCCGAAGATATAAACGTAATACTCCCTGCCGTCGCCCTGGCCTTCATTGCAGGTGTAGATGTCGATGTGTCTTGATTCTGTGAGTCCGCCGGTCTTGACCGTTATGTAGTGGCCGGTGAATTTCATTGACACCAGTTCCTTGGCGAAACGGTGGCCCTTGAAAGGCGGGATCCTTACATAGGGGGCGTCGTCGACATTCGTTTCATCCTTGAGGACAAGCTCCACGTCCGCGGCTTTTTTGAAGTACAGATGGAGCTTTATGTATGCGAATTCTTCCCTGTTCTTCTTTTCGATCTCCATCTCGGCATCAGCCAGATAAGGCGTGAAGTCGATGCCGGTAAGCTCCAGGACGTAACGGGTGATCTGATATGTGGAGTTTTCCTTTTCGATGACAGGCTCAGAATCGCATGAACATAGGGAAAACAGGCAGCAGATAATGAGTATTACGGCTGTTATGCGGTTTTTCATCCCGGTTCCCTCCTGATATGTTCACAAACAATATACAGTATTTGATGATGAAATGTTGCACCTTCGTTAATAATATATTTTATCTTTTTTAATTTCGGGTTAGCCCATGTTTAAGGTGTTATAATCGCAATATGGTAATCGATTATACTTTTTTCTACATCGAGTCGAACATTATCTGCATCATTATCTTTTTGATGATGATCCTTAAAGAGCTGTCCGTTGCCGGCAGACAGGCAAAGCAGCTCGTTTTCCTCAACATCTGTTTCAGCAACATTATCTATTTTTTAAGCGACATAGGCTGGGTCCAGGTCCTGAACGGGATCATTCCGCGCACGCGTTTCCTGGTATCGGCCTTCAACATAACGAACGCAATAGTGCTCAGCCTGATCACGGGATTCTGGTTCATCTATGTTGAGCTGTCACAGGGCGAAAAGTATATCACAAGGACCAGACAGCGCATCTATACTCTGCTCCCGGCGATGGTGTGCACCATCCTGAACGTGGTATTGTTCGCATTCTTCCCGAATATCGTCATGGACGGGGAATATAATATCCGTCCGCTGTATAACCTTTTCTTCCTGAGCGTTCCGGTCATGTACATCTTTTTAAGCTGTGTCAGAACGATCATCAGGGCTTTCAGGCGCGAAAACTACACTGTCAGGGCACAGTACCTGACATGCGCCGTTTATCCGATGATCATCTTGCTCTTCGGCATCGTCCAGCATCTCTGGTTCAAGGCTCCGGTATTCTGCTTTGCGAGCACCCTGATGATCCTTTACGTCTATCTTGTTTCGCTCCATGACCAGGTCTCGATCGATGACCTGACCCGTCTGAACAACAGGAACCAGCTCAAAAAGTATATCGTCAGTGAATCAAACAAAACGGGCGGCGATAAGGCTGTCCACTACATTCTCATGATCGACCTCAACAAGTTCAAGGAGATCAATGACCAGTACGGCCACGTCGAGGGCGACTATGCGCTCAGGCGCGCCGCTGACGCTTTAAGGAATGCATGTGCCGCAAGCGATCTGAAGACCTTCATCGCGCGCTACGGCGGTGACGAATTCATCATAGTCACGAAGACGACTGAAGAAAGCAAGGTACAGGCACTGTGCACCGGCATCAAGGACGAGATGATCAGGCTGAACAGGGAATCGGGTGCGAAATACGACCTCACCGCGAGCATCGGCTATTCCAGCTACAGCGGAGACATCTTTGCTTTCCAGAACGCCCTGACCAAAGCCGATGAAGCGCTCTACGAGGAAAAGAGGCACAGAAAATAACATAAACTGCGATCTTAAGGAGGGTGACCCAAGATGGCAAACAAGACTATCGCAATGAGCGCAGAGGTTCTCGATAAGCTGCCTAAGGGTACGCTTAATGAACTGGTCGGCGCGATGCAGGAGCAGATCGGCAGTGCCAAGCTCGACAAAGAAGCAAGGGAAGAACTCAAGGAAAAACTAGGTGTCGACGATAAGGTCGCAAACGGCTGGAATACGGCAGGCGACGTCCTCAAGATGATAGATACCGCGGAAATGCTCGCAAACCGCCCGGATCTCGCCAAAAAGAGCGTTGATACGATCTTAGGCGTAGTCGGAGCGATCTTCCCCGTCGCTCTGATAGGAAAGACCCTACTTGCAGATGTCCCCGAGGAATCCTACGGAAAGCTCATCAGTATCCTTTCGCTGGCAGACCCGATCCACCTCGCCCACACGGTCACGGGGATCGCTGGCGCCAAGACGATGCAGAACGCGGTCGAGCTTTCACAGTACGCCGAAAGCCTTCTCGTAAAGCCTGAAAGTTACGAGAGCTCGCTCGTAATAGTTGCAAAGGACGAGATGCTCGCGCAGGCTATGGCGCAGCTCATCGACCGAAATGACGATACCGAGGACGGAGTCGTGGGCACGAAGGACGGCTCGGTCTATGTGATCATCGCAGATGAGAAGTTCTACCAGAAGGTCCTGGCAGGGCGCGTTGCCGGCCAGAAGAAGATCTTCATCGGATCTTTGAAGAGCTCGGAGAACTGCCGCAGGTCATCGGTCAAGCGTTTCGAAAAGCACGGCGTCTCCTACGGCTGGGGCGGAACTGACGCATACATCGCCTGCGATACCAAGAAACTCGATAAAAAAGCCGAATACGAGGCTTTCCTCAAAGAGATAGAAACGATCGACTTTGACAAGCTCGACAAGGGCAACGCGAGGTTCAAGATGAACATCGCAAATGCTGCAAAGATCGCCTTTGCGACGCCGATCCTCCTCAAAGACCTCTACGATTACCAGGTCCGCGTGGCCAGACAGCAGCTTATCTACGGCATCTATCAGATGTATTCGGAAGACCTGGACAGGTTCTTGAAGGCTTGAAAGGATGCCGGACAGACTTGATCTGACCGAAGCAGGCTGACTTAACACTGTGAATCAGATGAATTTAACAATGTTACAATTACTTCCGGAAGGCAGTATTAATTGTAATGGCTATATAAAGGAATATAATTTAGTACGCTCAAATAAAGTGAAATGGGGCGTTTGATACATTCCCGCGCCCTTTTCGAAAAAATTTTCGATAAAATTCGAATTTTCTTGTAACGAATCTCATATATCTCCGTCTAACAGGTGAGATCACAAGAGAAAGGTTGTTTTGATACGTGGATAAGAAAACCGCTGAAAAGCTATATGAAGCCTTTTACATGAAGGTTTTCTCCTACGTGATGACCCTCGCCAAGGATCGAGGCGACGCCGAAGAGATAACCCAGGAGACTTTTTTCAGGGCGATATCGACTGAGAAAAGCTTCAGGGGAGACAGCGACAGTTACACGTGGCTGTGCGCCATCGCGAAAAACATCTTCATTGATGAGAAGCGCCGCTATGCGAGACAGGATGACGAACTGAGCGAAGAGGTTCCCGATACGAACAGAGCGATCGAGGAAAAGCTTTCGGACAGGCAGACATCCATCAGGATCCACAGCATACTCCACAACATGGAGGAACCGTATAAGGAAGTGTTCCAGCTGAGGGTCTTCGGCGAGCTGTCATTCGCGGAGATCGGTTCTATCTTCGGAAAGACCGAGACCTGGGCCCGGGTAACGTATCACAGAGCCAGAGTAAAGATCAAGGAAAGGATGGACGAATATGAAATTTGATTGCGATATGATCTCAGATCTTCTTCCGTTATATAAAGACGACATATGCAGCGAATCTTCGAAAAAGATAGTCGAAGAGCACCTCGCCGAATGTCCTTCATGCAGGAAACTGTATGGTGACATGAGCGACGTCTCGATAGATGAGGAGATCGTTAAAGAGAAAAACGAAGTTATTGATTCCCAGGCGAAATTCTTCAAGAGAAAGAGCGCATTTGCAGGAAGCATAATCGGACTGATCTTTTCGGTGCCGATCCTGGTATGTCTCATAGTCAACTTAGCGACAGGCGCAGGACTCACATGGTTCTTCATCGTGCTCGCGGCAATACTCGTGGCAGCTTCGCTGATCGTTGTGCCGCTCGTGGCGTCCAAGAACAGGATGTTTACGACGATGACGGCATTTACGGCAAGCGTGATGCTGCTCCTCGCAGTCTGCTGCATCTATTCAGGCGGCAACTGGTTCTTCGTAGCCGCATCTGCTTCGCTCTTCGGGCTGACGATGCTTTTCGCGCCGTTCATAGCCTTCAGAAGACCCGTCAGGGAGCACCTCGGAAAACACAAGGGCCTCGCCATCATGGGAGCTTACACGGTTACGTTTATCCTCATGATGATCTGCATCGGTCTGTTCGCAGGCCCCGCAGGATTTTTCCCGCTCGCATCGGCAATCTCGCTTCCGCTCGTGGGACTTTGCTGGGCAGTATTTGTGATCTGCAGATACCTTCGTGCAAACGCACTCGTTAAGGTCGGATTATCGATAACATCTGCCTGCGTACTTAACGGGATCCTGGCACACGCAGCATCAATGGCGGAAAGGACCACAAGCATCACAGGAGTTACTTATTACTCAGATCCGTGGCTGCCGATCGTGCTCTTAGGATCTGTCGGACTGCTTCTTGCAGGCATCGGAGCTTTAATCGCTTTATTCAAGGGAGGAAAAAAGAATGAAAAGAAATAATTTACTTAAGGCTGTTTTCGGACTTCTCACAACATCTGCACTTTGTTTTACCGGATGCTCGGGCGGGATCTTCACCTTCTTCGTATACAATTACGACAACGCAGACAAGTACACTGCAGGCGACCGCGAGATAACGGACAAGATCACGACGATCAACATCGACTATGTATCAGGCGACGTTAAGTTCAGAGGAACCGATTCCGACAAGGTCACTATCAAGGAGACTGCAAATACAACTCTTTCAGAGGAGCATAAGGTTCACACCTGGGTTGACGGCAGCACCCTCTATGTAAGGTTCTGCGCCTCAACAAACAAGATCTCTTTCTTCAAGATCGAGAAAGACCTTGAGATCACAGTCCCCGGATCACAGACTCTCGAAAACCTCACCGTTAAAGTCTCATCAGGCAACATGGACTTCTCCGGATTCAAGACGGACAAACTCATCGCAAGGTCTTCATCAGGCAACGTCGGCTTCTCATGCACAGCCTCTGAAGCTGAGGTCAAGGCGTCTTCCGGCAAGATCGATTTCACTCAGGAAGGTGACGGCAAGTCCATCGACATCAGTTCATCTTCAGGCGGTGTAGCTGTAAGACAGAAGGGCAGCATTGATTCAGTAAAGATCAACTCATCTTCAGGTTCGATCGATGCTATGCTCGGCAAGGCTGCTTCCGTTGACGTTCACGCAAGTTCAGGCAACATCTCCGTTGAAGCCGAAGAGATCACTGACCTTAAGTCTTCTGCCTCCAGCGGACACAATGAATTCAGGCTCGGCAAGGCTCCCAAGACTTCAGACATCCACTCAAGCTCCGGATACGTAAAGATCTACGTCCCCGAGGATTCCGACCTTACCGTTCATCCGCGCATTTCGAGCGGCGAACTCAATTACGAGCTGCCTTTTTCCAAGAACGGCAAGGATTACGTTAACGGAAACGGCTCTAATGAGATGACGATCAGGGTATCTTCAGGCGATGTAAGCATCAACAAGATATAAGCTTTTAACCTTCCCCTATAACTTTTCAATGCGGCGCTTCAGCTTATGGCTGGGGCGCCTTATTAATTTGCAGATGGGATGCATGGCCCATGCCCCACAGTTGCCGGGGACTTATAAAATTTTACGTTTTTTCGAGGCAAAAATTATAAGAAATGGCCGATTCTTATAATTTTTTGAATTTTTTTGGGCAGTTTTTTATAAGTCACAGTGAAAACTGACCATAAAAAACCGCCCCGCGGGTAAGCGGAGCGGGGCGGGCGCAAGCAGAAAAGCGTCAGAACGCAGGATCGAAATCTTCTTCGTCGGTTCCTTCATGGTTGGTGTTTCTGTAGTTCTCCAAGGTCTGATCAAGAAGTCTCAGGAATTCATCAACTTCCTCCTCGGTGTTGTAGATGCCGAAGCTTACGCGGATCATGCCGGGGGTCTTGGCACTGTCGCAGCCCTCATATATCCTGGCCTGCTCATTGGAAACGCCCATGAGCCTCCAAACGTAAGGATGTGCACAGAAAGCGCCTCTGCGTGTGCCTGCTCCGGCGTTTGCAAGTTTGGTTGCAAGGAGAGCTGAATTGATATCGGTAAATTTGAATGTAATGACGCCGACTCTGTCGCTGATGTCATCGATATCGCCGTAAATGACGATGTTTTTGCGCTGCTTGAGGCCGTCGATCATCTTCTTCATGAGTTTCTGCTCGTGAGCGGAGATGCTTTCGAAACCTACTTCATTGAGAACGTCGATCGACTTTCCGAGGCCTACAACGCCGGGGTAATTCGGGGAACCTGCCTCATAAAGATGAGGTGCGTCCGTGTAAGTTACCGTGTTATCGGTTACGATGTCGACTATTCCGCCGCCGTAGAATTTCGGCATGTGCTTGCCAAGCTCATCCGTAAGGCCGACTATCGCGCCGCCGCCGTAAGGTGAATACATCTTGTGAGCGGAGAAAACGAAGAAATCGATGTTTTCGTCGGGCGTGTTTCCGGTCATCGAGAAAGACCTGTGGGCTACGATCTGGGCGCCGTCAACTATTATCTTTGCCCCGTACTTGTGAGCCATCTTTGCGATGCGGTGAACGTCTGTAACATAGCCGGTTACGTTGGACGCGGCCGTGACGGTTACGTACTTGACCTTGTTCTTCTTGAGAAGCTTTTCGATCTCGTCATACTTAATGCGTCCCTGATCATCAACATCGGCGTAGATGACCTTGCAGCGGTTTCGCCAGGAAAGATCGTTCGAGTGATGCTCCATGCGGGTTGCGAGGACGATGTCGTTCTTGCTTGTAATGAGTGCTGAAGCGAGCTTGTTGAGGCCGTCAGTCGTGCTGTTTACATATACGCAAGTGTATTCAGGGTACGAGCAGTTTACGAAGCTTAAGACTTTATCTCTTGTATTCTCATATATCTCCGTGGAAATGTTCGACTTCGCGGAAAAGCCTCTTCCGATCGAACCGTATGTCTTGAGTTTTGAGTCAACCTCTTCCATTACGGGTTTAAGAGCCGGAGTGGTTGCCGCGTTGTCAAAGTTTACGATGACTTTCTTTGAGCCGTCAGCTAGTTCGACGGGATCGTCAACGCCGACTATGAACCCGCGGATGTTGTCAATTGTATAGGTAACCTTTGTTTCAGACCGGCTGTCAGCGGAAGATGTTTCAGACGGAACAGCTGAAGATGCTGCGGTTGCTTCAGTCGAAGGAGCAGGTATGGCGTTGCCGTCTGCCTTGGCGCACGAAGAAAAGCACGCAATGCTCATTCCGAGAGCAAGCGTTAATGATGTGGTCTTTATGAGTCCCTTTTTCATTTTCCCCTCCTGGACTGCATGTTACGGCGAAAAACCGTCAGCAGTTTGTTGTTTTTTCAGATAACGTCAGTATTGCATCACGCCAAACCAAATAACATAGATAATCTGAGGCCAATCTGTCGATTAAGCGACAGATGGCATTCAAAGTGTTCGTTTTCCCGAAAAGAAACAAAAAAGAGCTGCCGCAGCAGCTCTTTGATCTTTGGTCTGAATGCTCTTTAGAGCGGGGGCATCTGGTCAGCCGTGGACTGCTCTGCAACGAGTGTGTTGGCGAAGAAGCCCGGCTTGATGTGAACCTTGACGTAAGCGAACCTGTTCTCAGGTGTGATGTCGACTTCTGCAGCCTGGCACTTTCTGCTCATGCCCTGGGAGAATGTGACCTTGTAATGGCCGTAGCCTACGGGGATCCTGATGGACTCTGCGTTAGCGAGGTGGCCCATGGGGATGTCGTTGAGATATACGCCGAAACCTACTGCCATGCCGAGGGGATTGCCCATACGGTAGAGCTGGAGAACGCCTTCCTCGGGAAGGATGAGGGGTGTTTTGCACTTTGTGCAGGGAGCGCCGCTCGCCTGAATGTCAACGACCTGGCCGCATGAGGGACACTTGATTCTGAGTAACTGTGACATAGATGACTCCTTAGTGAATGCTTTTTTCCAAATAGAACAACGGCCCGTGGAGGGCCGCTGCCATTATATCATTTTAATTTGCGGAAATTTGAGTCAGATTAGAGGAAATCTGATCTCGGCCTTGAAAAGGTCGCCGTCGATGAAGAGTTCGAGCTTGCCGTTCTGAAGTTCCGTGAGGCTCCTTGCGATCGCAAGGCCAAGGCCGTTGCCTTCCGTGCCGCTGTTTCTGGACTTGTCGCCTCTGACGAACCTTTCCATGAGTTCTTCTGCCGAGATGTTCAGGGCTTCGCGGGAAGTGTTCTTGAATGTGATGACTGCGTCGCTGCCCCGCTCCTCGAGTGACATGTAGACACGTGTTCCGGAGAGCGCATACTTGCAGGCGTTGTTTAACAGGTTGTCGAAAACCCTCCACAAACGGCGGCCGTCTGCCATGATCGAGATGCTCTTTTCGGGGATGACGGATACGAGGGTGAGTCCGGCTGATTCCATCTTCTGTTCGTATTCGCCTTCGGCCTGGCTCAGGAGCTCGTTGACGCAGCAGGGAGCGAGGATCACTTCGAGGTTGCCGGTAGTGGCCTTGGAGGTCTCGACGAGGTCGTCGATGAGGCGCTTGAGCTTTTCGCTCTGGCGGTGGAGGACCTCTGCGTATTCGGCGATCTTTTCGCTGCCGGCGGGCTCCTTGGAGATGAGGTCGGAGTAGTTGATGATGGACGTCAGAGGCGTCTTGATGTCGTGTGAGACGTTAGTGATGAGCTCTGTCTTCATGCGTTCGCTCTTGGTGCGCTCCTCGACTGCGAGGGACATGCCCTTGCCGATGCTGTTGAGGTTATTAGCGGCTTTTCTGAAATCGCCGAACATGCCCTTTGTGCTGACCTGCTTGTCGATGTTGCCCTCCGCCATGGCCTTGCTGCCGTTAAGGAGTTTTCTGAGCATCAGGGCAAGGTAGATGAGGGCAGGGAAAAGAAGGACGGAGCGGATGAAGATGTAGATGACCTTTTCGGGATCATCGGCAAAGCCTACGAAAATAAGATCGAGCAGGAAAATGAATGCTGCGATGAGCGAAGTCTTCCAGACGAGAGGCATCTTGAAAAACAGCTTGAAAAGGCCTTTGATGCCCTTCCAGATGCCGTGGACGATCATGTAGATTACGGTGTTCTTCCACCAACCGCCCAGTTTGACCCTTGTGGCGAAGCTCATGCAGAGGCCGAGGCCTGCTGCCAGCAATGCGATCATGAAGATGCCGACGACGATGATCTCGAATGAGTCGCGCTCGATGTTACTGAGTATCACCGCAGGGAAGAATCCGAAGAACAGGAGTGTTCCTGCTGCAAGAAGGTCGAACGGGATCTTCGTGCCGAAGCTTGCCTCGGGCTTGTCGGAGGTCTGGTGTCTGCCGGATGCGCTCATGAGGAAGATAAAGCCTGCGATCGCCATGATAACGGTGATCACGGCGATGACGAAGATCACGTAGCGCAAAGCGTACAATACGTCGAGGATCATTGAATCCATCGAATACCTGTCTGATGAGGTAAAGTTCTTTGCAAGGACCACGGTCACTTTTGCAGAGCTTTTCGCGCCCAGGACAACTGAAGAGGATCTCTCTACGAAGCCGTCTCCGAAATCGTAGAACATGAAGGTGAACTTCATGTCGCCGGGTTCCTTGACTGATGATGTAAAAGACCAGTTCTTGAATGACAGGTCAGATGAGAACTCGATCGTCATGGAGGCAACGTTTCTCATGTCGACAAATCCATAAGCGCTTTCTGCCGGGCTGTCGATATCGGCATCGCGAAAGAAGTTTAAGACGTTTCTGGCGTTGTTGCAGGCCTCGTTCTCGTACATCATTCTTTTCATTTCGTCCTTGGGGACAGTGTAGACCTGATTATTAGAGGTGAGCAGCAGCACACAGAACGCGATGGACACGCATGCAACGGCAGCGGCAATTATCGTCAGGATGAAGGCCGCGACCTTGGCCGGGAGGCTGTGCGTCAGCGGGAGTTTCTTTATGGGATGTGACACGGGTGATGCCGTGTCTTCTGCAGTTTCGATGTTCTCTGCAGGAATGAGTTTGTTATTTTCTTCCATTTTATTTGTCCTTTTCAATCTTGTAGCCCTGGCCCCAGATGACCTTCAGGTAGCGGGGCTCGTTGGGGTTGATCTCGATCTTTTCCCTGAGGTGTCTGATATGTACGGCAACGGTGTTCTCGCTGCTTCCGGCGGGGGAATCCTTCCAAACGAGTCTGTAGATTTCCTTGGTCGAGAAAACTTTACCCGGATTCCCCATCAGAAGCTTTAAGATGTCGTATTCCTTTGGCCTTAAGGCCAGGTCATCGCCGTCAAGTCTGACGGTCTTTTCCGTATCGTTGAGTTCGAGACCGCCGATCGTGATCACTTGGCTGACCGGTGTGCCTGAACCGAGCTGGGTGTAGCGCCTCAGCTGAGAACGCACACGGGCTACTACTTCGTTGGGGTTGAAAGGTTTTGTGACGTAATCGTCTGCGCCTGAGTTAAGACCCATTATCTTGTCGGCGTCTTCGCTTTTCGCTGTCAGGAGGATGACCGGGACGTTGGAGATCTCGCGGATCTTCACCATCGCGGAGATTCCGTCCATTCCGGGCATCATGATGTCCATCAGGATGAGGTGAACGTCGTTTGATTCAACAGCTTCCACGGCAGCGCGGCCGTTCGTTGCTTCGAGAAAACTGTATTCCGGATTTGAAAGATAGATCTTAAGAGCGTTGATGATATCCTGTTCATCGTCGCAGATCAGAATGTTGTACATACCTTAGGTCCCCCTTGCGATATCATACTAACGGACAAAACATTAAATCAAAAGTGGAAAAAACCTTAAAATTTTATTAAATTCGGTTTTTCGGATAATGTATAATAGGACAGTCAAAAATGACGCCGAGAGCAGAAATCATATAGAAAGTTGGATCAAGTTTATTAAAAAGAAAGCAATTTCAGCATTAGTACTCGCTTGCACGCTCCTTCTTGGTGCCTGCTCGCGCGGACAGGAGCCTTCGGTTCCTTCCATCGTTACGACTGCCACCACCTCGGAGACTTCCATTATGGATGCTCCGCTGGTTCCTTCCAATACGCCCTCACTTCATGCAAGGCCCGATGTAGAGCCCAACGGCGACATAGTCATCCTCATGACCGGCGATATCCACGGAAGCTTTGACAGGGGATTCTCTTTCGGCGGCGTATATGAGGTCAGATATCAGCTTGAACTTAAGGGCGACACGGTCCTTCTCGTTGATGATGGAGACGCCATTCAGGGTACGCCTATGGCATTTAACTCCAGAGGCGAAGTCATGATCAACATCATGAACGACCTGGGCTACGATGTTGCGATCCCGGGCGAGCACGAGTTCCATTACGGAATGGAGCGCTTCTATGAGATAGTCAGAAAGGCCAATTTCGAATATATCAGCTGCAACTTCGTAAAGAACGGCAAGCAGGTCTTAAAGCCCTATACGATCAGGGAAGTCTGCGGAAAGAAGATCGCTTTTGTAGGCATCACGACTCCCAAGGCCCTGACGCTCGGTCCTGCGGAAGCATTCCAGGACAAAGACGGAAATTACATCTACGGATTCATGGGCGATGAGAACGGCGATGCCATCGTTAAGGCGGCTCAGGAAGCGATCGATGCCGCAAAAGCACAGGGCGCGAACTATGTCGTCCTGATGGGCCATATCGGAAACGACCCGACTGCGGCACCCTGGACCTATGACACCATCACATCACGCCTCAAGGGCTACGATGTTTATCTTGACGGCTTCAGCCATGACACGGCCACGGCTGAGATAATGAGCGGAGACGGCAAGCTCCTGCAGCGCGTTCCCGCGGGAACGAGACTCAACACCATCGGGTGGGTACGCATTTCCGCAAAGGACGGATCTCTTAAGACCGGACTTTACCACTGGGAAAATGACGTCGATCCGGGCTGGCTTTTCGACTTCGAAAATCCTCTGACCAAGAGAGTCAAAGAGGCACAGCTCGAAGGCGAAAAGTACATGCAGTAAGTTATTTCCTCTTGTAGAGTCTGAAACCGTTGAGGGCTTTGACTCCGGTGTAGTCGACGTATTCGTCGGTCTCTTCGCGGACGAGCTCGTAATTATCCCATTTTTCCTCGCAGAAATAGGACGTTATGATGTAGTCGAAATATCCCTCTTTTATCAGCCTGTGCTGCTCTTCGAGGATCGCGGGATAGTAGGATTCGATGTTGAGGAAACAGAAGAACCTGTTGGAGGGGAGGAGTCCCGCAGCGGTATAGAATCCCGAATCCATTACGTCGTAGGTCAGGATCTTCGCATCAGGAGTCTGATTGATCGTTTCGGCATAACGGAACTGCGCCACCTTGTCCTTATTCTGCAGGAGGAGATAGGAGTTCTTACCAAGGAGAAGTGTCAGCGCAAAGCAGACGGCGATGAAGCTGACAACGACGATCTTTATCAGCTGACTGCGTTCCTTCATCTTTTTCGAAATGTACTCCAGACCCTTGATGAAAGGGATGAGTATGATTCCGAAACTGTATGCGATTATGTAGACGTAGTAATAGATGAAAGTTGCCTTGGTAAAGACCGTCAGAAGAGTGGCGGCCAGGGTTATGAAATACAGGAACCATACTTTCCTGTAGATCTTCTTTCCGAAAGAGAAGAGTGAAGCGACGGAAAGCAGGAACATTATTCCGAACTCGGGATAACTCCTTGAGATCGCGATCGTGCAGTACAGCGCGATGTAGATGTTCCTGATGACCGGGAGGTCTTTGATGCCGCCTAAAGGCATCGTTGAATGGTAAAGGAAGATGTTGTTGTAGAAATAAGCTTCCCAGAGCGAGTTCAGCGCGCCGTTTGCGAGGAAATAGATCAGGATCGGCACGGAAAGCGCGGCGAATCCCGCGATGAACCTCCAGACCAGCGACCAGAGCTTTGCGAATCTCTTCTGCATCAGCGCCATTACGAGGATATAAAGGCAGAAGCCCGCCATGAATCCCATGAACGTGTATTTTATCCAGAATAGCGCCGCAGCCATGATGCCGCAGATGAAAGCTTCGCCGTTCCCGGGAAGCCCGTCACCCTTTGCGATAGCCTTCAGTCCGAAGTAAAGCGAGATGGTAAGAAGCGGGAAGCACAGTTCCTCAGCGTTTCCGCCGAAGTTAAAGACCCTTACGGTGTAAGTCAGCCCGAGAAGAAGCGGCACGAGGCTTATCGCGTAAAGCGGCGGATCGGTGAAGAGCTTGGCTGTTTTCCATGAGAAGATGGCGAAAAGCGAAGCCATGACGCATTCGATTATCCATGCGCCGGTGAATGACTTTTCGCTGATCAGGGCAGCCAATGCGTACAGGAAATAAAGGAGCGGGCCCTTCTGTTCGTAGAGGTCCCTGTAGGGAACTTTCCCGTGGATTATGCCTCTGCCGAGCGTGAAAAAGCAGTTCGCGTCATCCCAGGGATTGAAGGGGAAGAGCGGCGAGCAGGTCGAAACGACCGTGATAGTTACTACAGCGGAGACTATCAGGATTATGAGCTCAGTTCTTGAAAGAGAACCTTTCTGTTTCAGCTTCCGATCCTTCATGGCTGCTGCACTTCCTTACGGGACCAAAGCCATGTTGGTGACTTTGCCGATCGAGATGTAACCTTCGTCGAGAGCCACTCTGTCCGAATTCTCAACGTCTTCGGGGTCCTGCGGGCAATTGCCGTATCTTCTCTGGCTGGGCACGCGGTCCCAGAGGATGCCTTTAAATGCATCCGGCTTATGGGCGGGGAAGTTTACGTTCCAGATCTGGTTTCTTGTAAGTTTTTTGCTGATAACCGCTTCCATTATTCCGTCGATCTCCTGCTCCACAAGCTCGAAGCCCGTTGCTTCCCATTTGAGCGAGAAGGCAACCGCGGGCAGGCGCTGGACAAGTGCTTCCATGGCCGCACCGATCGTTCCGGAATAAAGGATGTCGATGCCGGCGTTCTCACCGTGATTGATGCCCGAAAAGACGATGTCCGGCTTCTCAGGGATGTACTCAGCAGCGACGATCATGCAGTCGGTTGGCGTGCCTTCAACCGCATAAGCTTCCTTTACGCCTTCGACGGGGAAAGGGACTTTCTTTATCTTACGCTTGGCCTTGCCCTTCTCGAAAAGGCCTATCGTCAGGCGCTGGGACATGCCGGAGCACTGCTCGACGGGTGCGATCACAGTGACCTCACCGAATTTGAGAGCGTGCCTTGCAAGTACCTTTATTCCCTCGGAATCTATGCCGTCGTCGTTAACTACCCATATCTTCATGGAATCCATTATATCAGTAAAGCACCTTTAATATCAGTTGCCTTCAGCTGCGATGATGTAGATCAGAGGCGAGTTCCAGTAGACCGTGACTTCGTTGGTGGAGTAACTTGCGTCGCTGTCCACATAGCACATTGAAGGAGCTTCGTTCTTGCACATCTTCTTTGCATAATCGTCCTCGAGCGCATTGTCCGCGCCGCCTACGAGCATGCCGGGCATTGCTTTGCCGCCTGCAGCAATCGAAGGTCTGTGGTGGACGTTCCTGGGGCAGAAGATGCCGTAGCCCGTTACGAATGAATAGCCCATTGCGTTGGCGCCGAGGAGGTAGTCGAGCTCCTTCGAAGCAGCTGCCTTATACTTGGGCGCAGCCTTCTCATCGGCAACTCTTGCCGCCATGTAGAGGAGCTCTCCGTTGGAAGCGATGCCCATGTTGCTGCCCCAGTAGTAGTTCGTTCCGAGGCTCTGATAGTATCTGTCAGGTGCTGCCGCGGAGATGAGCTTGTCGGCTTCTGCGAGGAGGATCGCCTTTGCGACTGAAGCAAACTCAGTTGAAGACTTGGCGAGGTCATAGACTGCATACATCGCCATGTCTGTCCAGCCGAGACCTAACTTGAGGTTTACGTCGGAGATCGTGCTCCTGATGAAGGAAGCGTAGTTTTCAGCGTCGGATTTCTTCACGCCTGCCGCCTCGGCATCGGCTGCAAGGTAGAGTTCCGAAGCTGCCCAGAATCTCTCGTCCAGGGTGTTTGCATCGGGATATTCGCCGGTGACGATGCCTTCGGGGTTCTTGAAGCCCGTCGTGTCATTGTTGTCGGCGATGTATTTCCATGCCTTTACGGCTGCTTCATATGCCTTTGCCGCGAAGGCTGCATCTGTGTCCTTGTATATGATCGCGGCTCTTGCCATTACTGCCGCGAAGTCGCCCGTTGCCGTAGTGGAGACGGGAGCGATGACCATCTCTTCATTCTCGTTTTCGGGAACGACAGCCATGTCGGGGAACTTCATTCCTGTGACCTTGTGGTAAACGCCGCCGGTCTCCTCGTCTTGCATCTTCAGCATCCACTCGAGCTCGAAACGCGCCTCGTCAAGGATGTCGGGCGTACCGTTGCCGCTCTCGGGAAGACCCAGATTATCAGCCTTTACGCCGTAATCTTCATAAGCTGCGAAAAGATCCGCGACGGTCTTGGCGCCGGAAACCACATATCTTCCGTAGTCGCCTGCGTCATGCCAGCCGCCGGAAACGTCCTTCTTCTTATCTGTTCCGAAGATCTTGGCTTCGCCGGCGTGACATACACCGTGAGCAAAATCCTCACCGGCTATCGCCTTGTCGGTTTCAACTCCGCAGCGCTGCCTGTAGAGCATCAGGACAACGTCCTTGTAAAGATCTGCATAAACGTCATCTGCGATCTTAAAGGTGTAAGATGCGCCTGCTTCTGTGTAGATGTAGTAAGTGCCGGGCTGGTTTACGCCGGAGAAATCACCTCTTGCGACCTTGGTCTTCGAAGCCGGATCGTCTGCTGCCTCGGAGAGCTTGCCCTGCCATGCGATCTTGCCGGTCTCTGCGTTGACCACGTAGAAATCTTCCTTGCCCTTTTCGGTCTTTACGAAAACTGTCTTCTCGTCGTTGATCCTGTATCCGAGCTGGTTGACGGCGACGTTGAGGTAAGAGGGGAGAGCCTCGATCTCAGGCGCCTTTGCGTTGGTCGGGTCCTTGACCTGCAGGCAGATGTTGTCGATGTAGATGTGATGTTCTGAAGGTTTGTTCTTTTTGTCCATGTCATCCATAAATCCCATGTTAAATACTAAACGCGGAGATGCATCAGATTTGTCTTTCATAACGAAGTCGACCTTGAAATTTGTAACCTCGGTTCCGACCTTGATGTAAGCGCCCTTATAAGCGTGATAGTCGCCGCCGTTGATCTGCAGGCGGTATTCGACCTGGCGCTCGATGTCAGACTTGATGTCGAAACTGTATGTGTATTCGCACCCTTCAACGAGCGCAAAACCGTCCCAGAATGCCTGGTTTGAGTAATCGAGGTAACCGACGTTTGCGATCTTTATGTCGAGCATGCCGTCCTTGTTCGCAAGGTAGAGTTCGCCGCCTTCCTTGAAGGTACCGAATCCTCCGTTGCTGCCGTCATCGAAATTGATGTCCACGATCTTCTTGCCGGGTGCGATCGGGTTGTTCTCATCGGTGATCTTCGGAGCATTGTCAGCAAGCGTGGCAGCTTTTACCTCGGCGTCTTTTCCGACCTTTGCTCCTTTGTATCCTGTTCCGCAGCCTTCCAGGGCAAGAGCGGAAACGAGAAGAGCTGACATTACGAGCTTAGCGGTTGCCTTCTTCATGGTGATCACTCCTTGAATGGTTTTCGAGAATTTGGAATAACTGCTACAAGTATACTCCACGAAAGATACTATTAATGTCTCACATTTTGGAAAGATAGCGCGGGTGTGATATTATTACTTCCAGTTTATTTTAGGGGGAACGTTCTTGAAAAGGTTCAGACGTACATTTTGCGCGATCCTGACGATGCTTATATCGTTCACTTTGCTGTGCGAACTTGCCCCCATGGATTCCGGTGCAGCTTCTTTTTCCGGAAGCGTCATTGATGAGGACCTTGCGTCTGACGGGCTTTTCGATGAAGAAGCCACAGCCGGCGGACTTGTTGATGAGGCGAAAAAGAAGAACACCAAGAAAAAGACACCCACAACCGTCCCTTACACCAATCCCGAAGGCGCGGAGCTTTCTTACCGCGTGCTCACGGAAAAAGGCTGGGACAAGGACTATACCGCACAAGGCAAGGTCGCCGGAAAACCGGGCAGCGGTCTCGGGATCCGCGCAGTTGAGATCGGCATAAACAGCGACATCGAGGGAAAGGTCTGCTGCAGGGTGTATCTTGAAGACACCGGCTGGACCGGCCAGGCAGGCAATTTCGAGATCGCGGGAAGCGAGAAGGGCAAAAAGTCCCTTCAGAAGATCAAGATCTACCTGACCGAAAAGCTCCTCGTCAAATACAGGATCTTCTACAGGATCAGCCTCGACAGTTACGGCTGGCTCGGCTGGTGCTGCGATGGTTTTGTAACCGGAAATGAGGATTATGACCGCGCGGTCGATGCCATCCAGATCGTTCTTGCCGAGCGCGAAAAAGGCGACGTAAAGATCCCGAACATCAACGGTGTCGTCAGCAAGACCTCCGCTTATTACAAGGACGCATCCAAGATCAAAGCCTACATGATCAAGAAGGCGCAGAAATACACCAGCAAGACAAAATACCTGGTCCTCATCGACAGCCAGTACTGCTTCCTCGGAGTTTTCAAAGGCAAGAAGAATAACTGGAAACTGATAAAGTTCTACCTCTGTGCCCCCGGCATCTATAAGACATATTGGAACCGCGATCACGAACTCGGAGTGAAGAGCAAGGGATTCTATTCGTACAATTGTCAGGTCTACTGGGCAACGAGGCTCAAGAAGGAGCTCTGGATACACAGCATCACATACAAGGGCCACAACGGAAAGAAAGTCCTGGACGGCAGGCTCGGAGCAAGGATCTCGCACGGCTGCATAAGAC
>R21__coassemble_196_pt1 | contig 51990 bp, 37 predicted proteins | sample R21__metabat2_high_PE_008 | metagenome-assembled genome bin R21
TGTAACGCATAAAAATACCCTCCTTGCTGTTGTCCAGCAAAGAGGGTACATATCAATGAGGCATCCTTTTTTATATGCGTAAAAACCGGTATAGCTTTATCCTTACTGATCGAGCATTACGATTTCATAAACGTCTGAATCACCGTAAGAATCCCATTTGATCACGATACAGGGCCCCTCAGAGAAATCAGGATAGTCAAGTTTTTCAACGGCAATAACACTTCTTATACCGTCATCAGATTCGAAAACAACTTTCGGATAGATTTCGTTGTCACTATATTCGGATTTTCTCTTATCAACTATTTTGCCGCGTTGTACGCTGAATTTTCCTTGGGTGATCTGTCTCGAAAAAGAATTGCTGAAAACAAACAGATATATGCAGCAGGCAACAATTGCCAATACGAATATGCAGATGTAAAGGATGCTGTGTTTATATATAGTCAAACCCAGATCTACCAAAAGCACAAACACCATGATGGGTATGAACTTTTTGCGCTGCTCATTGTCCCGCTTTGCGGCTTTTGCTTTTAAATATTCAATTTCATCTTTTGTTGCTTTTCTTAAACTGATCTTGTCTCCGGTGGAATTGTCCATAATACCAGCCTTTCATTTATATGCCGAGAACCAAAAGATGACAGACAAAGGTGTTTCTCTGTCAGTGGGATTATAACATTTTTTGCAACAGCCAATCTGTTTCCGATAAAAAACCGCCGCGGATGCGACGGTCGAATGATCGGTTTAATTGAATCCGTAGAACTTCTGGAAAAGCTTGTATGCCTCCAAGGCAGCAAGTCTGCCGGTCTTGCCGGGAAGCGTAACGACTGAACCCAAAACTCCGTATTTGAATCTTATGTAGAGTCTCTTGCTCTTTTTGGAAATGTATTCCAAAAGCTCCTTGCGCTTTGCAAGTGCTTCGGGACTTCCGTCGAGGATCAGAAGGATCGCGGATACCGTAGTGATTATCTCCAGATAACTGTACATATACTGTCCGCAGTTTTTGTTTTCCCTGAAATACTTTCGGTTCTCGACATAATAGTCGATCATCAGATAATTAACCTTGAGCTGCTGGTCAACACGCTTGACCATGACCGCCTCGTTGACTGATTGGTCTTCACGTCCGATGAAATAATAGTAAAGGTTGGCATTCATGTAATAGATACGCTTGACCTTAAGAAGCGGCTCGAAAACATAAATGTTATCAACATAGAATGTGTGCTCGGGAAGCCTTAATCCGCAATCCTTAAGAAGCTGAGTTCTGAAGATGACGGAATGCATCAGCAGGTAGTCACCCTTGCCGAATTTCGCGAGTTCCCAGGAAAAAACAAACTTCTCGGGAAGTACACCGGGATAGCTCATGACCTTCTTTTTGCAGTCGGGTACGCCAAGCTTATCGTAAACGAAATTAGTGACGAGCATATCCAAAGGCTCTTCTTCCTTTGAATAGAACTTTAAAGTATCCATGACTTCGGAAAGGACTTCCGGATCAAGCCTGTCATCGCTGTCCAGCACTTTGAAATACAGTCCCTTCGCATTATCGATTCCTGCGTTTACGGCAGAACCGTGTCCGCCGTTCGGCTTATGAACGACACGTACAATGTCGGGATATTTCTCTGCGTATTTATCTGCGATAAGAGCTGTGTCGTCTGTTGAACCATCGTCAACAATAATAATGTCTATATCATCGCCTGATCCAAGCAGCGATTCGATTGCGTTGCCCATATAATCCTGAGAATTGTAACAGGGTATAGCGACACTCAATATTTTCATTGTTAATTAAGACCCGTTCCACCAATTTGAAATATCGTTGATATTATAGCCTAATAACAGAAAAATAAAAACATAGATAGTAAAGGCATATTAGCGGTAATTAACCAGTTTGGGTCAATTAAAAAAGGGGGGATTTACCCCCCCTTCCTTATAGGTTAAACAACATTGTTCACCGTACCGATGAATATCGGGTTCATGGAAACGGTGTCCACTATCGCATAGCAGTAAGGCCTGTCGCAGACGACTTCTTTGTATTCCCGGACCGGCTCCGCAATGCTTTCGGTCTTGACTGTGACAGCCGTTGCCGCTGCAGCCTTGGTTCCTTTGCGGTCAACTTCGATGTGGGTCTTGTGGATGATCTTTGAGATATAGAAGTTTCCGTTGCTCGTATCGGCTATTCCGGAAAAATCAGCCTTCTCTTTGATAAACGCATCGGTAACGCCGAGTTTTCTTACGGTGTCGTTTACCAGCTGTCCGTAATCAGCCTTGAACTCCGGCATGACTGTCCTGACGCTGGTATCACTGCGGCTTGAGATGAATTTACTGTAATCATCATAAGAGAAGTTCTTCATGAAATCATTTGCTTCAGCTTTTTCATCCTTGGGAAGGATGACGACGAAAGCATACTCTTCACCTTCATAGTACTTGATGAATCCTGTAGCCTTGTCCGATTCGAAATATGCATCTTCAGTGCCTGTCAGCATGTCTGCATCTTTATCCCCGTTGGTGCCCTTGAACTTCATCTTTCTGACCTGACTGTCCTGATAGCCTTTCGCCCACTGTGCCTCAAAGCGGATCGCATTGACGAGCACCATTACGGTCAGCGGATCGAGCGGATCGTCGAGCAGCTTCGGGATCATATGATTCGTCTTGCCGTCGACCCATTTGTTGATCTCTTCGTGAGTGCCCGAAGTGAATTTTGCCGCGTTGAATTCTGCGCCGAAAGTCTTCCTGATGTAGTCCGTATATGTCGCATTGACCTTACCGTTCAGGTAGCTGTCATTGCTCCAGACGGCGTTTGCGCAATCGAACCGGATCTTCTGCGAATTGTTGATCCTCTTCATCATTTCGGATGCAAAAGCCTGCTGCTGGAGCGGATCTACATCTTTAGCGAAAAGATCTGAAAGCTGCTTCAATGTCTCGCCCTTTGCGCCTGCAGCGCACATGTCGAGAGCCATCATGATCGATGCGGGAGATACCATGATGTTGCAGTTCTTTTCGGCGCCGGATGCGATCTGCTTCATCAGATCAAAACTGTATCTTCCGTATTCGTCGTTAAGCTTTTTCTCATCGTATTTCTGATCATTTACCTTGTCCAGATCAAGTTCCGCTTTTATCGCAGGATCGTTTTTCAAAGGAACGGTATTGCCGCCGGTCCTGCCTGCACAGCCTGTCATTAAAAGCAGTGCGCTAAGGCCTGCCGCCATGGTCTTTTTTCTGATACTCGAATTCATTTCCTGATTCCTCCGGATGTGTTTCATACCATATATACAGAATGTGAAACGGAAATGTTGCACCTGCCTCAGACAAAATAAAGGGACTGCATTTCTGCAGTCCCTTGAAACAGGGTCCGGGTTTTATCAGTAGATAAGTCCGATGTAGTGTGATACGAATTCAAGTGCAACCCAGGCGATCGCGAAAATGAATCCCTTCTTGTTGCCTTCGAGCTTTGTCTCGCGTGTGATGCCCTCGTAAAGAAGGATGAACGCATAGATCGTAGCAGCTGCGGAAAGAACTGATGAGATCGGGAAGTATCTGAGCATTGTGTAATACCAGGAAGTATCAGCATTGCTCGGAACACTTGTGAAGAATCTGATGATCAGGATCCTTACTGCCTCAGAAGGGAAAACTGCCATGCTGCAGATCGCGAGAAGTCTCGAGAAAGACCACTTCTCCTTGAAGATCATGCCGATAACGAGAACTACGGCTGCGAAACCGAATGTCATGAGAGCATAATCAAAGAACGAACCGAAGAAGTTTCTGAGAACTCTTACGAATGCATCACCGAAATTCCTCGGCCAGCTCTGGTAGAGAGTTGTTCTGAGCATGTAGAGCAGGAAGTTTGCGATCGTGAGGATGCCGACAACGATTGCGGAAAGGATGAGGGAATTTCCGATGTTGTCATACTTCTTAGCTTCATCAGAAGCGCCTGTTACAGGCTTCAGTGCAGCTGTGAAAAGTGACTTGAAGAAATCACCGAAAGGAAGGATCGGAGACTTCTTTGCAGGTGCAACGGGAGCCTGGGGAGCTGCATACTGCGGCTGAGGCTGGGGTGCATACTGCTGGGGTGCGGGTGCAGGCTGCTGAGGGATTACAGGAGCTGCTGCAGGTGCGGGTGCTGTCGGAGCCGAGAGCGGCTTTCCGCAACCGGCGCAGAAGGTTGAACCTTCGGGATTTTCTTTACCACAAATGGGACAAAACATACATTACTCTGCCTTTCTGCGGGAGCTTGCGGGCACCCGGCTAGTATTAAGCAGATTATACACTATAAGGGTCGGATTTAATCAAATAAAGTTCAGATTATCTCCATGAGGGAGATAAATACATTTGTATCCTTTTTGCTGCTGAATGCCAGCATGTAGCTTGTTCCGTCTTTTGTCCATGTTACGGCATCGAAAGGTCCGGCATTTTTAACCACCACATTTCTTCCGGCTGATGTGTCGACTGCCTTGAAAACCTGACCGGCCTCAGTCTGGAGCAGTGCGGGAACGCCCTCGAAATCAGGATAATATGCCTTTACGATATCGGTTCCTTCTTTCGCGGTGAAGAGGATCATCTTCTCACCGTCTTCTCCGGTATAGACCGTCATGCCGATATTGTCTTTCAATGAACCCGAGCCGACTGCCTTGACCTTAAAAGGCAGGCGGTCCTTTATGTCACCCTTGCCCTCACCGGGAGCAGCAGCTTGGGTCTCCTCATCTTCGTTTTCTTTGCCTGTTATGCCTTCTATGCTTTCAACGGTCTTATCGTTGGCTGCGGCGTTCTTTGTGCTGCCTACGGCCCCTTTTACCGTAACTTTATTTCCGTCACTGGCTCCGTCAGGTGCATCACCATAATGACTGCCGGATTTCTTATTGACCGCAAAGGTCCTGTTGCCGTTGCTGACAGCCAAAGCCGAATCCAACTGATCAGTCTTTTCTTCCTGTGCAACTGTATTCATCTGCTTGGTAGATGAGCTCATCATCGTGGTTGACAGCATTACCGCGCCGCCTGCCACGAGGATAGCTGCAGCTGCGATCGAAATGATCTTTATGACAGACACCTTCGCCTTGCGCTTGATAGGTGTCTTTACCCTGTCCTCTTCTTTACTGTTCAGCGGAGTGATCTCAGCACCCTGCTCTATAGCCCCGGAGACAGCGTCCATGATACGGCGGTGCATCGCATCGTCAACTCTGATGTGACTCATAAAGTCGTTATACTTACTCAAAGTCGTCTGCCTCCTTCAGTATAGATTTGAGCTTGTCGCGTCCGCGCTTAAGGTCGGAGCGTACAGTTGCTTCCGGGCGTCCCGTGATCTCTGCGATCTCAGCGGTCTTGTATCCTTCCTGATAGAACAGGTGGATCGCTTCACGCTGGTTGACGGGCAGCTGCTCGACAGCTTTCCATATTGCAGACAGGTCATCGCTCACATTCCTGTCTTCTTCCTCGGCACCGGCGAGCTCTTCGTTAAGCTCAGCGGTGTCACGTACTTTGTTGTATTCGATCCTGTTCTTGGACAGGTTCGCTGCAACGGTCATGAGCCACGCCTTGCGGTGTTTCTCATTCTCGAAAACCGGAGTCTGCGTGACGAGTTTTATCATCGTCTCCTGAAGGATGTCTTCAGCATCCTCCCTGTTATGCAGATATGAGAAAGCGAGCCTTAAGATCGCGTCTCCCATTGTGTTCAGCACTTCCTCGGCCATTGCGGATATCTCGTCAGGAGACATCTTTGCGCCTGAGGTTACCGGCTCTTCGCAAGGCGCATCGCCTTCGAGAACTGCTGAACCCGGTCCTCTGTCTGTATTTCCGGCATTACCGCCCCGCGCAAAAAGCGCAGAGAAGAATGTCCAAAGCGGAAATCTCAAAGATAAACCGAATGCCATAAAGTCTCCCGTTTTTCCGCTTCTGTCCTTAATACAGATGAGCGGTCAATAATGTTGCAGCTAAAATTAACTTGTGAAGATATTATATCAACAAAAATTGAAATAGATGATAAAATCGTCTCTAACATGAAGAAGATACTTGCAACAGCGCTGTCTTTGGCGATGCTTTTTTCGCTCGCGTCATGCGGAAAAAAAGATCCTGCCATGAGTAATACACCGGGGAACGGCAACCCTGCCGTGTCCGGCAGAGCAGGCTCCGGAGATGATGATACCGCGGGTGCGAAGCTGATAAGTTTCACCATCGAAAACGGAGACATCATATTCACGTTAAGCGGCAGCATCAAACTCGAAACGGACGGCTGGATCGGCATCTGCCCGGATGGAAACTATGTTTACGAAGATGACGCGGACAATGCGGGTCTTACATACGATTTCTTTGAGGAGCGCGATTCCGAAAGCGATCCTTATGTTTTTAAGGTAACATATGAAGGTCTCGATGACGGCAGTTACACAATGGTCCTTTGTGATACGGACAATTCCGGATACGTCATGGCTTCATGGCCTCTCACGATAAAAGAAGGGAAGCCTGCGGTCGATCTTTCACACTTTTCGCTCAATCCGGAACCTGCCGGAATGCCTTCAAAACAAAGCCCTGCGGAGACTGTCGACCCTGACGAGGAAGACATCGATGACGACTATGACGAAGGACCCGGCATAACGGATTTCGAGGAGGAACCGGACGACGCTGCGGATGACGCATAGAATGTCCCAGAAATTTAACTTATTTTTAATACATAATTAGAGTGTTCCTTGCATAATATTTTATATGGACAGAAGAACTGACAGGATCTTTTTCAAATCCGGCGCAGCTTACATGACCGTGCTCATCGCGGGCGTGCTGCTCTTCTTCGCTCTCTGCGCTCTTCAGATAATGTCCAGCACTCTCACCAGATTCTTCCTCGGGATATCGCTCATGCTGCTTTCGATCATGATCAGCGTCTTCCTCGGGAAATTCGGTTTCTACATTTCCTTCGTTCTCAACCTGATGCAGTGCCTCATATACACATATGAGTACCTGAAGTTAGGCAATCAGAACGCGGCTTTCCTCGGCGCTATTGCTTTCACCACCATGATGATCAATCTGCTGATGCAGTATTACATCACGAGGATCGCAGCCAAGATCACCAGGATCGCAAAAGAGCAGCGTGAAGAACGCGGCAGGCGCATCAACAAAGAACTCGAAGAAGAGATGTTCAAGCGTACAAGCCTCATCGTCAGCCATGAGAAGTCAGGCTCGAGCAGCGAGATCAGTGAGGCCATTGGTCTCAACATCGCATCATCGCTCGACCCGCTGACGACTCTCCCCGGCAGGGACATGATCACCGACAGGATATCGCGCCTCATCGCCGAAGACATCAACAAGCAGCGTGAAGCCAGGATCCCCGACAACGAATCCTGTCCGTTCACGATCATATATCTCTCGCTCGACAATTCAGAGATAATCAGCCGCAGGATCGGCCACAATTCAATGGATCTCTTCATCCAGAATATGGCACACAAGATCCGCGAGGCAGCCGATCCTTCAGACATGGTCGCCAGGATCATCGCTGCCGATTTCCTCATCCTTGAGAGAAGAAAGCTTCCGCAAAAGGATCTTACGATATATGCCGACAAGCTCATGAGAGAAGCTTCCAGGGCTTTCGAGGCAGGTTCGGATTCCATGAACGTGCACATCTCATACGGCTTCGCGATGTATCCTCAGGACAGCAGAAACGCAAGTGAACTTATTTCGAAGGCTGAAGAAGCAATGCGCGGCACCTCGAAAAGAGCATCCGAAAGAATGCTCAGCGGAGATAACATCTTTGACGGCATGACGAAGGAAGACATTACAGCTGTTTTCGACAACGCTATCAGGAACGGCGACATCTACATGGTCTACCAGCCTAGCTATTCCTCAGAGCGTGAACTTGTCGGCTTTGAGGCATTCATGAGATTCGAAAAGGATGACATTTTCGTAAGTCCGCAGGTATTCATCGCCGCAGCAGAGAACACGGGTTATATGCGCCGCATCGGCAAGTTCTCGATGCTCGAAGCGCTGAACATGCTGTCCGTGATAAATAAGATCAACCCGAAGCTTTCCATGGCAGTCAACATTTCCGCCAACCAGCTCAAGGAAGAGAACTTCGTCCGTTCATTCATGAGCACCGTTGCCGCAGCTGACTGCGACATAAAGAACATCATATTGGATCTTCCGGAAGAAAGCCTTATTACCGAGCTTTCAAGCATACGTTCCGTTATCGAGGAACTCGCAGGAACAGGCGTCAGGATATCGCTCGACAACTTCGGCCGCGGATATTCATCGTTCAACGCGATCCCGCTCCTGCCGGTATCGGTACTCAAGCTCGACGGCAATTTCACTTCCGATATTGCAAATAATTCAGACGTCAGGATCCTCACCGCATCGGCAATAGATCTCATGCACGACACTGATATCAAGGTATGCGCCACGGGCGTAGGTGAGGAAGAACAGTTCGAGATCCTTTCAGGCTACGGCTGCGATGCATTCCAGGGCAAATACCTGGGCAGCGTAATGCGTGCCGATGCCATTGAAGAATTCTTAAAGAAATAAGGATCAGTTCATAACCAGTTTCACGATCATTTCTGCAGCCTTCTCATCACCGAAGGTCTCGGTATTTATGCAGAGATCGTAAGTTGAAGCGTATCCCCAGTTGTCGCCGCCGAACTGGTTATAGTAAGCGGCTCTTTCCTTATCGACTCTGAGGACTTTTTTCCGCGCAGCCTTTTCGTCTATGCCTTCACGTTCCATTATCCTCTTTGTTCTGTATTCAACTGATGCTGTTACAAAAATGCTGACAACGTTTTTCCTGTCTTTCAGGATCTCATTCGCGCGGCGTCCGACGATGACGCAGGGACCTTCAGATGCGATCTTTTCGATGACTTCGCTCTGGGCATTAGCCGCTATCTGACGGATCGATGTGTAAGAAGGTGTCATGAAGCCGACCGACATATAGAGTGCCGCATCGGTGATGTCTTTTTCGTCAACGCTTTCAAGATATTTCTCGGAAAGACCGCTGTTCTTAGCAGTCTCTTTAAGGAGCTCCGAATCGTAATAGGGAATGTTAAGGCTGTCTGCGACCAGTTTTCCGATGGTCTTTCCGCCTGCGCCAAACGATCTTCCTATGCTGATGATCTTTGATGTCTTTGCGTCCATAAAGCACCTCCCTAACAACTATAGGATATCATTTATCATTCCGCGTTGCCTTAGGTATCCGTAACGGATTCAGAGGACTTATCCCCTGTTTCAGCCTTCACGGCTTCAGCACCCTCTATCGCACCGCCGGCGGAACCGGTAACGGCGGCAGCTTCAGCGGCCTCTTTGGCATCGTGCTTCTTCTTCCAGAGGGTGTAGAAGATGCTGCCTGCGATGCAGACAACGATTATGAGGATGATCATTATTATGAACGTCGTGTAGTTCTTCTCTCCGATCGCATTGCCGCTCATCGCGGACAGCAGGATCGCGGGGAATCTTCCTACGAAGGTGATGAAGATCCAGACGGGGATCTTCATGTCGGTAAAGCCCATGACGTAGGTGAAGATGTCCTTCGGGGTACCAGGTATCAGGAAGAAGATGAACGCCAGAAGGTCCCTTCTAGATGAGTGGTGGAAGAACTTGACCGAATCAAGTTTCTTTTTCGAGATGAAAAGGCAGGCGAACTTAACGCCGAATCTTCTTACCATCAGGAATACGAAAAGACTTCCCAATGTCATTGCGACATCGGCAACAAGCGCACCCTTCCAGACGCCGAAAGCATAGCCTGCGGCGATCTCGAAAGGTCCTCCCGGGATTACCGCCGCGACGACCTGCAGGAACATTGCAGCCATGAGCATCAGGTAGCCTTTTACTCCCTGCTCCTCGATATACGCGCGGAAAGCTGCCGGGTCCTTGCTCATTTCGAGCATCGGCTTGCAGATGAAATAAGAGATCACACCTACTGCCGCAAAGATGAGAATGCAGAGGATGATGCCTGTCACCCTCTGCTTTCCGGTTACTTTAACATTGTTATCTTCCATTATCGAACCGTTATCTCAGGCCTTTGCTTCAGCCTTCTTAACCTTAGCCTTCTTGGAAGACTTCTTCTCGGCTGCCTTGATCTCAGCTGCTTCCTTCTCCTCAAGCTCCTTGAGCTTATTGCAGAGATAGTCGGCTACGCGGACAGCGCCTTCGCCCCTGTGCTGCCAGATCTCGTCTCTTGCCTGCTCGCGGGTCTCCTTGAACTTCGGGTTCGTAAGGCACTCCTCGATGATGTCCTTAACGTTCTCTACGTTCTCCATTGTGAGAGCCATGCCGATCTTGGGGAGCATCGTGAGTGACCAGGGCTCTTCCTTGAGGAAGTAGTAGTCGTACTGGCCCTTGTCGAAATTGATGTCTGCATAGATGACGGGCTTGTTGAAGATGAACGCGAAGTCGAGCATGACGCCGGAGAAGTCGGAGATCATGATGTCGGAACGGTTCAGTACGTCGAAGTTGTCATTGTCTCTGTTCCACTCGAGGTCATCGCTGTTCGGGAACTCTGCCATGAGCTTCTCGATGACTTCCTTGTCAGCCGTGAATGACTGGGGGTGAGGTCTGATGATGACGTGATAGCCGGTCTTCAAAAGGCTGGAGATGAAGTTGGATCCGTACTTAACGAGAAGTGATGATTTGCCCCATGAAGGTGCAAGAAGGACTGTCGTCTTGTCTGACTTGGGCGCGGGAGGCAGAGCCTGTGCACGCTTCATCATCTCATCCATGTAAGGAATGCCGACGAGTGTGAGTTCCTTTGCAGGAAGGCCTCTCAGTTCCTCAAGCTCTCTGATCTGGTCGATCTGGACCTGGCCTGAGAAAAGGATCGAATCGAAGTAGTCGAGCTCGAACATTCTGTAGGAAGCAGCATCTCTCGGAGCATGCATGATGTGTGTATAATACTCGACTGATCTGGATCTCTTCCACTGGAGAACATCAAGTCCAGGAGTCGTGCAGAACACGAGCCTTGCGTTGAGCATGTTGAGTCTTGTGAAAGACTTGTTGCCCTCGCCGATGAACTCGGTCTTGATGTGCTTGTATTCTTTCTTGAGAGCCGGGTCGTCGGGGGAAGCCGTCATGAAGACCGCATCCTGTCCGCGCTTTTCGAGCTCGTCGCAGATAGGCTCGAACGTGTTCCAGTATCTCTTGTTATCCGAGTAGATAACGAGCGGGATCTTGTTCTTGTCAGCCTTTCTTCCGGCACCCGTGCGGAGCTTGATGAACAGCGTTCTTGCACCGTAAACGGCGGCGCTCAAAACACCGATAAGTACTGTGAAAAGCATGCTTCCCGTGCCCGGGTCGATGTAAAGATTAAGATTAACCATTGATGTACTCCATGAAATTATTCTTGTTCTCGAGCGCGGTCGTTGTCGGCCTGCCCAAGTCATCTCTTGCTCCTACCTGACATTTAACTTCTATCAACGAAAGCGCTCCTCTGGTCTTAGCGGCCTCGAGCTCTCTGTCTAAGTCTTCAAAATTATCTACCGATACGGTATAAGGATATCCGCATGCAGCTGCTACTGCGGGAAGGTTGACTGATGAATCGGATGCGACTGTAGGCATGCCTCCGACAGTCTCGTGAGCGCCGTTGTTGATGACGACGTGGATCATGTTGGAAGGCTTGTTGGAACCGATGACAGCCATTGCGCCCATGTGCATCAGGACAGCGCCGTCACCATCGATGCACCAGATCTTGAGATCGGGCTTGTTGATCGCGATTCCGAGTGCGATGGATGAGCAGTGCCCCATCGAGCCGACGGTAAGGAAATCGTACTTGTGGCTCATGCCGTTATTTGTTCTGTATTCGAAAAGCTCGCGGGAGATCTTGCCTGTCGTCGAAACGATGGGATCCTCGCCTGCAGCCTTTGCGATATGGCCTATTACTTCCTCGCGGTTGAGGCTGTATGAATTCTTGTAATCGACCTTGCCGTCGAATGAAAGAGCGCCCTTGGATACTACGAAAGCAACCTGCTTACCTGAAGCAAGGATCGGAGCAAACTCAGCCATCGCAGCCTTGAGATCGTCCTCTGTGGTCTCCTTTGTGATGACGTAATTCTTAACATCCATGTCGTCAAGGAGCGTTCTGGTGACGATTCCCTGATAGATGTGCTGGGGCTCGTCCTTCGTGCCGGGCTCGCCTCTCCAGCCGACAATGTAGATCGTGGGGATCGCATAGACCTTATCGTTTACGAGGGATGCAAGAGGGTTGATGATGTTGCCCTCGCCGGAGTTCTGCATGTAAACAACTGGAATCTTTCCGGTCGCCATGTGGTAACCTGCAGCCAGAGCCGCGCAGTTGCCCTCATTTGCAGCGATCATGTGATGCTTGCTGTCGATCCCGTACTTGCTCATCAGGAAATTGCAGAGAGCTTTGAGCTGGGAATCCGGAACTCCCGTGTAGAAGTCCGCACCTAAGATTTCGATCAGGCTTTCAACTTTCATAAAACGTCTTCCTTTGCCTTTTATTTCAGTATTATACGATAAAGTGACTCAATGCTTTCTTCGGTCAGCTTTACCGGATTGTTCTTAAGTCTTACCGGATTTACCGATGTCTTGAGCTCGGCATAATCCTCTTCCTTTGCTTCAGGAACCTTGAGTTCGAGCGAATCAAAGACCGACTGGAACTTTGCGCACGCTTCGTCAGTGCTGCCGCATCCAAGCATTGAAGCAATCTCGCCAAATGTCTTCTTCAGATAATCCTCGCCTCTCGGATCAACGCAGCCTTCCGTATGAGAGACCATGTAAGGGAAAAGCTTGGTATCAACGAGTGCAGCTGCATGTCCGTGAGCTACGCCATAAAGGCTCGTGAGCTTGTAGCACATCGCGTGGCCTGCAGTCGTCTGTGTGATGTTGATGGCCTTGCCTGCGTAGTGTGCGGCGGTCATCATCTCGCGGTTCGCCTGCTTGTCATTTGCGAGATAAGCGTCAAGATTTGCAAGTATACCGCTGACGGCCTTCCTGGAATATTCCTTGCTCTCGTCGTTGCTGTTGACGGACCAGTAGGATTCGATGGCATGGCAGAACGCATCAAGCATTGTTGCCTTCTTCTGATAGAGAGGAAGTGTTTCTAATGCCGAATCATCGAAAAGCACGACAGAGGGAATGATCGAATAGTCAGCAACGCTCTGCTTCTTTCCCTCGTAGTAGATTACCGCATATCTCGTAGCCTCCGAGCCGGTGCCCGCAGTCGTGGGGACCGCGAGAAGAACGACATCGTTAGGTACGATCTCCTGCTCAAGGTAGTTCTTCGAAGGATCCATGTTGCTGTAAAGCTTGATGCACTTTGCAACGTCCATTGCAGAGCCCCCGCCTACCGCGACGATGATCTTTGCACCGGATTCCTTGAAAAGCCTTACGCCTTCAACGACTGATTCGTAGAGCGGATTCGGCTGGAAATCGTCGAACCTTGTGATCTCTATGCCGTCTTCCTCAAGAGAATCAAAGTAATCCTTGATCTTGAGGAATCCGAAAGCGCTGTCGCAGACCAGGAAAATGTTGCAGATATTGTTATCCGCAAGATATCCGTTCAGTTCGGCGTAACCGTTTTCACTGCTTAATACTAACTGTTCCATTTTTCTTCCTTTAGATCTCGTCAGGGATGAGTCTGATGATCTGCTTGAAGCCCATGAGATGCTCATCTGCTTCCTGGGCTCTGTGGTTCTTTAAGATCTCCTCGGCGGTCTGCTGCATCGCGGGAACCTCTGCTCTCATGAGCTGGTTGGCATAGATGACAACGTTAACGCCGATCTTCTTCCATTCCTCTTCCTTCACGGAGTGGAATGATGTGGGAACGATAACGATCGGAGTGATCTTATCCTGCTCCCTGAACTTGTTGATGAACTCGATGATCTCATCAGGTTCTGTGCGGCGTGAGTGGATCATGATACCGTCAGCTCCTGCCTTGACGAATGCGAATGCTCTTGTGAGGGCGTCGTCCATGCCCTGCTCGAGGATGAGGGACTCGATACGGGCGATGATCATGAAGTCAGCTGACTTCTGTGCTCTCTTGCCTGCAGCGATCTTCTCGCTCATCTCCTCGATGGTTGCCTGTGTCTGCTTGACCTCTGTGCCGAAAAGCGAATTCTTCTTGAGACCCTTCTTGTCCTCGATGATGACTGCGGATACGCCGAGCTTCTCGAGTGAACGTACAGTGTAAACGAAGTGCTCTGTAAGTCCGCCGGTATCGCCGTCGAAGATGATCGGCTTGGTGGTGACTTCGGTAATATCGTCGATCGTTCTGAATCTTGATGTCATGTCAACGAGCTCGATGTCAGGCTTACCCTTTGCTGTGGAGTCGCAGAGTGAAGATACCCACATGCCGTCGAACTGGTATGAAGCGCCTGTCTCATCGTGAACGACAGTGTTCTCAACGATGAGTCCGGAGATACCGTCGTGAGCTTCCATCATGGTTACGAGGCCCTTCATTGCGATGAGCTTTCTGAGCCTGCCTCTTCTGTTGTCAGGGAGTGAGAGCTCGAGTCTGCTCCTTGCGTCAACTTCCTTGTACTTGGGATCTGACGAATAAGGGAACTCTACGAGCTGTCCGCCGTATGCTCCGAGGAGCTCGATGACCTCGTCCCTGATCGGCTTCTGGAAGCCTTCCTTCCAGTTGTCGCCGTGAACGATGATGTCGGGGTGATACTTTTCGATAACGTCCTTGTAGCTCAGTGTATCCTGCTCTACTACCTGCCATACGCCCTTGATGGACTTGAACATGGCCTTCCTCTCCTCACAGGGGACGAGAGGGAATCTCTTGTAGGAAGCAACTGCCTCATCGGTCATAACGCCTACGATGAGATGGCCGAGCCTTGCAGCTCTTCTTAAGATGTTGAGGTGGCCGGAGTGAAGGATGTCTGTAGAGAAGCAGACATAGACTTTTCTGGACTTAACTTCTTCGAGCTTGGCGCTCATGACGGCGAGGTCATCGGGATTGTCGACTTCACCGCAGAGAGCATCCTTAACGTCGTAAGGGATGATGTGCGTATTGTCGGTAACGACGTTGAGAGCGTTCTCGGCATAGCAGCCTGTCGTGCCCTCTTCGCAGAACTTGACGATGGAATCGAGCCATGTCTCCCAGTCTTCTTTTGTGAATCTGTAGAGAGGCTGTGCAGCGAGAGCGTCATCGAAGAATTCAATGCCGACCTTCTTGATCTCGCCGTCAGCGATGACTGCCTTGAAATCCTTTTCGGGAAGCGGAAGGGTTGAAGATACGGTCATTGCGGACTGCTGTGCGAGGATGCCGTCTAATACTGCATTCTCGAAAACAAGATCGCCGTGCATGAGGATGAGATCGTCACCCTTGAGGAGCTCCCTTGCCATATAGATCGAATAGATGTAGTTCGTCTTGTCATAGATCGGGTTGTTTACGAACTTGATGTCAAGATCGAGGTTCAATGACTTGATGTAACCCTCGAGAACGTCCACGAAGGGTCCCGTGGTCATTACGATGTCGGTGATGCCGGCTTCAGCGAGCTGCTTGAGCTGGCGGCTGACGATGGTCTCTCCGACAGAGAGCTCCGTCATGCACTTGGGGTGCTCACTCGTAAGGGTTCCCATTCTCTTTCCGAGTCCTGAATTAAGAATTAATGCTTTCATCAATAACCTCCCAGATATTTCCAGTTTCCTTTTTTCCAGATGTTGTCTTTTACGGAATACCACTGTCCCGGCTTGAAAGTGTTTCCGTTATTCTTATCTACGCCCCATTCGCCGGAGTATAAGATCTTCTGTTCACCGTTCTTGGCGTCGTTCGTTATCGCCTTTCCCGTAAACGGATTAACGGGATTCTCGATAACTCCCTTTGAAGCAAGGAACGGAGTGTCGGCGTTCGTCATGAACTCTTCAGACTGGACCATCTCGCCGCGGCTGCCGAAATCCTTGACCATAAGCAGGGGCGTAAACCATTCCGCATCGATCTGGTGCGTGCCCGTGATCAGGAGATCGGAGAAGTTCGAAAGGCCGAAGCCGTGATCCGAAACGATGATGATCCTTGTATTATCATAACAGTCATTTGCCTTAAGATAGTCAAGCCATTTTGCAACTGCCTTGAGACCTGCCATGTTTACCTGGTAGTGCTGGTAGTCAACGCTGTCGATCATGAGCATCAGCTTGCCGTTGACCTTGAACCTGCTCTTGTTCTCCTGATCATACTTTGTGTTGTTTACATGATCGGCAGGCGCGTACTCAGGCTCCTGGAGGAGCTGTTCCTCATGGGCAACGCGTGAATTGAAGAACAGGTAATTGTTGCTCGATCCCACATCGATCTTGGTCATCTTGTCGAGTGAGTTAACAGCCCAGTATTCAGCTTCGAACTCTTTGTTGTGTCCGCTTGCGACCGTGCTGCCGCGCTGTACCTGGGGCGCCGTGGACCAGTCGGTGACCGAAGTCTCGTTATAAGTCCCGTTGTCGTACAGATAAGGCTGAAGAACAACGGGTGCGCCCTTGTAGAGCGAGTAGCAGAAAAGGTTGCGCCTTACGGTTGCCTGATAGGCATCGCCGTAGTTGACCGGTACGTAGCGGAAGAGCGTGTTGTATGCGCTTACCCTCTCGAGTCCGTCAAAGACCGTCAGGTCCGAATTCCACTTGTAACCCGCATAAGAAGGATTGACGATTGTCGCGTTGTAACCTGCCTTGGAGAACATGACGGGCATGACCTTGAGCGCCTCGTTCTGCTTGTCCACAAGACGCTCGGAAGAACGCTCGTTGACCCTCTCGGGAGTGTATTCGTATCCGCCGTAAAGAGCAGGTGTTGCAAAGTTTGTATATGCACCGTAAGACATGGTGTTGTGATAGTAGGTGAACCCGTCAAATGACTCGCCTAAGGATTTGTTCTCGTTGAAGAGGTACGGGATCATGGGACCCAGAGCGCGGTCGAGCATGAGGACAACGACATTCTTTCCGTTCTTTGAAAGAGTGAACTCGGGATCGTTGTCGGTGACTGCCTTCCTTGCGTCATTGTAGCCGCGGTTGATAGCACCTGTCTTTGATATGCCGAGGCCCGCGAAAACAAGAGCCATGGAAAGAGCTATGACGGTCGCAACATTCCTGCCGAACTTTGCGATCACTATGGCAACTGCAGCAGCGCCAACAGTGGCAGCAAGGCTTAAGAGCTTGGCCTTTGTCTCAAAGACCGGGAAGACGTCATAAACGAGCACGTTGGACATCATGCCGTAGCCGTTGCTGAAAAGATGGCTGTTAACCACGATGCATGCGGCCAGAGCGAACATGACGAAGGAGATGATCTTCTTTCCCTTCTCAGATGCCATGGCGCGGAAGACCGAGGGCCAGATAAGGAAAAGGCCCGTTGCCATTACTGCGGAACGGAGCACATAGACCATGGGGTGAGCCAGAGTCTGCATGTCGACGAACTCTTCGGGTGAAGCAGCGAGGACCGACATCGGGAGGTAGATACCTGCCAGCGCAGCGCATGCGATGCAGGAGAAAACGAAGATACCCTTGTAGCCCTTTTTGTCTCCGGCTGCCTTCTTAACTTCTGCAGCCTTGGCGGGCTTCTTTTTCGCGGAGATGATCTTCATCACGATGTTCTTTACGAGTGAGAACAGGTTGTTGCATGTCCAGTAAAGAACCATTCCGGAAGGTGAATTGTAGAGGAGTACCAGGAAGAGTGCCGCCATGATGAAAAGCTGTACCTTTGACTTCATGGGCATCTTGTTGGCATAAACGGCAGCGGAAAGAAGGTTGATGGCCGTCATTACGAACGGGAGAACGTTGATCGTAACGGAACCGATTGCGAGGATCGCGTCAGGGCTTCCGAGATCACTGATGGGGCCGAATGAAGCTCCGACAAGATACATGTTGCCGCTGAGCATCCTGTAAGCGGCAAGGAAGAACGGGATCTGGAGCATCAGGGATACTGAGCTCTTGAGGACGGAGAGCGGGCTGTAGTTGTTCTGCCTGTAGTAAGTCTGCAGGATCATGAAGCGCTCGTCGCCCTTGAAGTACTGCTTGATGTGCTTGATAACGGGTCCGAGGCGCTCTTCCGCGTCCCTTGCTTCTTCCTGTATCTTATCCGCGCGCATATATAAAGGCAGAACGAAAAGGCTGAACACAAGGCTCAGGAGCATGATATTAACACCGGAAATATGGATGTGCTTGTTAAGCACCGAGAATATGATCTCGAATACCAGTTCTATCGGTCCGATTATCAGCGCGTAAAGCTCCGAAAAGAATTGCATGCCGCTTTTAAACTTTCTCCCCAGGAATTAACCGTTTAATTCTATTACTCTCTGCTATATAAAGCAAATTATAATATATATATTAAAGAAAATTCGCGGTCAATTTGCCGAAAAACTCAGCGTGTGCCCAGATATTTCCAGTTTTCGATCTTCCAGATGTCGTTGTTGACGAAGAACCAGTCGCCCTCAGAATAGGTGTAACCCATGTTGTTCTTGGGGTTCCAGTGGTCGGAACGGTAGATCATGACGCCGTCCTTCTTGCCCTGATCGGTTATGGGATTGCCTGTATAAGGGTTGACGGGATTGTCAATGATGCCCTTTGTCGCAAGATAAGGAGTATCGGCATTTGTCATGAAATCGTTGTTTGTAACAAGGCTTCCGTGGCTGTCAAAATCCTTGACCATAAGAAGCGGAGCATAAGACTCGCCGTCGAGATTCCTGCCGAGGTTCTGTTCCATCATTTCAGGGAAGTTCTCAAGGTGGAATCCGTGATCGGAAACGATGATGATCCTCGTGTTGTCATAGACTCCCTGCTCTTTCAGGTAATCAAGCCATTTGCCGATGCCGAGGAGCGCAGCCATGTCGCACTGGTAATGCCTGAAATCCATCGAGTCCTTGACCCATGCCATCTTGCCCTTGTTAAGGAACCTGGACTGGCCCTTGGGTGACTTGGCAAACTTTGTGTTGTCAACGGTATCAGCAGGCTCATAAGAAGGCTCTGAAAGGAGCTGCGTGTCATGAGTCATGTCGGTTCCGAAATAGATAAAGTGATTCTTGTCGTTGTCTTCAACGTTGGTGAACGAGTTGATCGCCTTCATCGTGTAGTAATCCCAGATGAAAGGCTGCTCGTGGCCCTTAGCCTGATAGTTTCCGTGCCTGTGCTGGTCGATGAGCCTTGAGGCCGGAACATTCCTTACGTCGTTGTAGTTGCCGTCATCGTAGAGCGTGGACTGGAGCGCTACGGGAGCCGCTTTGAAGAGCGAATAGCAGAACAGGTGCAGTCTGAAGCATTCCGTATTCTCCTGCTTGTAACCTTCCTTAAGGTCTTCGGGCAGATAAGAGTACTTCGTGCTGTATGCCTTAACGTTCTCCATGCCGTCAAATACGCTGACGTCAGGGTACCACTGATAGCCTGCAAATTTAGGATTGATGAGGGTCGCGTCATAGCCTTCCTTCGTAAAGATGAGCGGCATGACCTTCAAAGCTTCATCGAACTTCTCGGGCATCAGTTTGTTGTCACGCTTGTTCATCTCGGTAGGAGTATATTCATATCCTCCGAGAAGGCCCGGAGCAGCGGAGTTCGTATGCGCGCTGTAAGAAGCCGTGTTGTGGTAATAGGTAAAGCCGTCAAACTGTGTCCTGAGCTCTTTTTTCTCATTGAAAAGGAACGGGATGAAAGGTCCTACGGCTCTGTCCGCCATGATTACCACGACGTTCTTTCCGTTCTTGGAAAGGGTCATTTCAGCCTTGGAAGTGGTCGATCTTGCAGACTTCTTGTATCCGTCGTCGATCTTTCCGATATTGGTCAGTCCGAGTATCGCGAAAACAAGTGCCGCCGAGAAGAAGATCATCGGTGTGGCCATCCTTCCGAAACGTACGGCAAGGAAGATCACAATGCAGCCGGCTGCCGTAACGGCAAGGCTGATAAGGATGTTCGTCACCGTGAACTCGGGATCGCCGTTATAAACGAGGTGCTTCGACATGTTTCCGAAGTTGTTGCTGAAGAGCTTTGAGTTAAGGATGGACGAAACTGCGAGCATCGGCATGACATAAGCCATGATCTTCCTGCCGCCCTTTGAAGCCATCGCATAGAAGATCGAAGGCCAAAGCAGGAAGAGTCCGAAACCTTTCGCAACGGAATCCAAAACGTCATGCATGGGGTGCTGGTAAGTATAGAGGTTGACGAATTCTTCAGGTGCTGCAGCGACCGTCATCATAGGCAGATACAGGCCCATGTAGACTGCGCAAGTGAGGCACGCGAAGATGAACACTGCCTTGTAAGCGGGAGCGTTCTTGAGGGTCTTCCCTTCCTTTGCAGGCTTTTCAGCCTTGGCCTTCTTCTTCGATGAAACGATCCTGTTGATGATGTTCTTTACGAGCGAGAACAGGTTGTTGCATGTCCAGTAGAGGACCATTCCCGAAGGGGAATTGTAGAGCAATACGAGGAATACCGCAGCCATAGCAAGGAGCTGGAACTTGGACTTCAGCGGCATCTTGTTTGCATAGACCGCAGCCGAGATCAGGTTGATCGCAGTCATGACGAAAGGAAGGATGTTTATGGTTACCGCGCCGACATTGAGAAGCGCGTCAGGGCTTCCCAGGTCCTTGATCGGTCCGAATGATGCGCCTGCGAGATAGATGTTGTCGTGGAGCATCCTGTATGCCGCGAGGAAGAACGGAACCTGCAGGAGCAGTGATACCGAGCTCCTCAGCACGCCCAGAGGACTGTAGTTGTTCTGTATGTAGTAGGTCTGCAGTATCATGAAACGCTCGTCGCCCTTGAAGTACTGCTTGATGTGCTTGATGACGGGTCCTAAGCGCTCCTCGTCTTCCCTGGCTTCCTCCTGGATCTTGTCTGCGCGCATGTACAGCGGGAGAACGATAAGGCTGAACACGAGGCTCAGCAGCATGATATTCACGCCGGGAATATGGATATATTTATTTAATACCGAAAAAATAATTCCGAATAAGAGCTGTATCGGTCCGATTATCAGCTGGTATAGCCACGAAAGTATCTGCATGACGTTCTGGTGTTCTCCTTATCAATAGTGTCCGAGATAACTCCAGTTCTCGGTCTTCCAAATGCTGTCCTTGACTGTGTACCAGTCACCGGGCTTGTACTGTGTGCCGTTGTTATAGTGGACTTTCCAGGATTCGGAATGGAATACGGTGATTCCGTTCTTCTTTCCCTCGTCCGTTATCGGATTGCCCGTGAAAGGATTTACCGGGTTGCTGATGATGTCTTTTGTCGCAAGATAAGGAGTATCAGCATTTGTCATGAACTCTTCGGATGTCTTAAGCTTGCCGCGGCTGTTAAAGTCCTTGACCATCAGGAGAGGCGCAAAAGCTTCTCCGTCGAGCTTTGCTCCGATGTCATACATCAGAAGGTTCGGGAAGTTTTCAATGTAATATCCGTGGTCGGCAACGATGATGATCCTCGTGTTGTCATAGCATCCGATCTCTTTGAGATGGTCGAGCCACTTTCCGAGCTCCCTTAAGGTTGCGAGATTGCACTGGTAGTTTCTGAAGTCCTTTGCATCTCTCATCCACATCATCTCGCCCTTGAGAAGGAACCTTGACTGGCCCTTCTGGGACTTGTCGAACTTTGTGTTGTCGACTACGTCGGCAGGCTCATAATCGGGTTCCTGGAGGAACTCCGAGTCATGGCATGTATCGAATCCGATGTATACGAAATTGCCTGTTTCGCCGTTCTCGATCTTCGTCATGCTGCTCATTGCCTTCAGCGTGTGGTAATCCCACATGAAGACCTGCTCGTGGCCTGTTGCCTTTGAGTTGCCGGACCTTCTCTGGTCCATGAGTCGTGAAGGATCGATGACTCTCGTCTCGTTGTAGTTTCCTTCATCATAAAGGGTCTTGTGGAGGACTACGGGAGCCGATCTGAAGAGCGAATAGCCGAACAGATTGAACCTGAATGCGGTCGTCTGCTCCTCCTTGTATCCTTCCCTCATCTCATCGGGCAGATAGGAATACTTCGTGCTGTAAGCCTTCAGATTATCGATATCGTTAAATACGGAAAGGTCCGGATACCACTGGTAGCCGGCGTATTTCGGGTTGATGACCGTTGCCTTGAAGCCTGCCTGCGTGAAGATCTTGGGCATGAGCTTCAGTGCTTCCATATGATCATCGCCGAGGAGCTTGTCGGAGCGCTTGTTCATCTCAGCCGGAGTATATTCATATCCTCCGAGGAGCGAAGGAACGCCGAAGTTCGTGTGTGTTCCGAAAGATGCGGTGTTGTGATAGTAGGTGAAACCGTCGTAAACGGTCCTTAATTCCTTCTTTTCGTTGAAGATATAAGGAAGCATGGGGCCGATCGCCCTGTCCGTCATGATGACCACGACGTTCTTTCCGTCTTTTGAAAGCGGGATCTCCGCCTTGGATGTTTCAGATCTTAAGTCTTCCGCATAACCCTCGTTGATCCTTCCGATCTCGGTCAGGCCGAGCACCGCGAAGACCAGGGCTGCTGAGAAGCAGATGACCGGCGTTATGTTCCTGCCGAAACGGGTGAGCAGGAAAGCGGCAACAACTGCGCCAAGTGTTACGCCGAGGCTCAAAAGGATGTTCTGCATGTTGATCTTAAGCGAAGTGTCCTTGTAGATGAGCGTGTTCGACATGTCGCCGGAACCGCTGCTGAAGAGCTTGGAGTTCAGTATCGATGAGATAGCGATGGCAAACATGACGTAAGACAGGATCTTCTTTCCTGCCTTTGAAGACATCGCGTAGAAGATCGACGGCCAGAGAAGGAAGAGACCGAAGCCCTTGCAGGTCGCTTCCAGGATATCCAGGATCGGATGTGCCATCGTATAGAGGTTTACGAATTCCTCAGGTGCGGAAGCAACCGTGATCATGGGCAGATAGAAACCCATGTAGACGGCGCATGTGAGGCAGGAGAAGATGAATACGCCCTTGTATGCGGGCTCGTTCTTGAGGGTCTTCTTCGCCTTTTCGGGCTTTTCCGCCTTCGCCTTCTTCTTTGACGCAATGATCTTGTTGATGATGTTCTTTACGAGCGAGAACAGGTTGTTGCACGTCCAGTAAAGGACCATGCCCGAAGGCGAGTTATAGAGCAGCGCGAGGAACAGGAATGCCATTATCCAGAGCTGGAACTTGGATTTCATGGGCATCTTGTCCGCATAGATCTGCGCTGAGATCAGGTTGATGGCCGTCATTACGAACGGGAGAACGTTGATCACAATGCCGCCGATGTTAAGGAGAGCGTCAGGGCTGTTGAGGTCGGCGATGGGACCAAAGCCTTTTCCCTGAAGGAAAGTGTTGTTGTGGAGCATCCTGTATGCCGCAAGGAAGAACGGGATCTGCAGGATGAGCGAGACCGTGCTTCTCAATACACCAAGAGGACTGTAGTTGTTCTGACGGTAGAACGTCTGCAGTATCATGAAGCGCTCGTCGCCCTTGAAGTACTGCTTGATGTGCTTGATCGTCGGACCGAGCTTATCCTCCTGTTCCCTTGCCTCTTCCTGGATCTTGTCCGCCCTCATGTACAAAGGCAGTACCAGAAGGCTGAAAGCAAGGCTGAGCAGCAGTATGTTCACTCCGGTGAACGGAATGTACTTGTTCAGTATCGAAAAGATGATCTTGAAGACCAGTTCAAGAGGTCCGATTACCAGCGCATAAAGATATTGAAAAAACAGCATGCCGTTTAGTTGTCTCCCTTGGAATTAACCGTTAAATTCTAACACTCTTGTTTTTTATCACCAAATAATAAAGATTACTTGAGTTCTTCTTTAAGCGCTTCGAGGAGCATGTCGTTGTCTTCGGTGTTCCTTACCGCGATCCTTAAGTATTTGCCGCCGGTCTTGGAAGAAAGGTCCTTGACCAGGAGCTGATGCTTGAAAAGAAGGGCTTTGAGCAGTTCTCTCGGTGTTGCGTTCCTGAGCTCGACCATGATGAAGTTCGCCTGTGAAGGAATGACGCGAATGCCCTCGATCTTGCCGAGTTCTTCAGCGAATCTCGCCCTTTCGGCCCTGATCTTTACAAGTGCCTCAGCATAGCAGCTGTTGTACTTCTCTTCGATCTGCATGTAGAATTCCGCGAACGAATTGATGTTCCAGATCGAAACGTCCTTCTTCATCCTTGCGATCGTGGCGATGTCGCCCGATGCGAGAACTCCGAGCCTTAAGCCCGGAACGCCGTAGGACTTGGAAATGCTCTTCATGACATAAAGATGCGGGTTGTTGTCGAGGAGCTCGCGGTCGATGAGCGTTGAATCCGCTTCATCCGCGAAATCAACGAAAGATTCGTCGATGACGAGCTTGATGCCCTTTTCCCCGGTCCAGTCAACGAGCCTTAAAAGGTCCTGCTTCGGGATATAGTTGCCTGAAGGGTTGTCCGGATTGACTATTACGATCTGTATACGCCCTTGCCTTCAAAGAAGGTCATGATGTCGTCCGCAGTATATGAGAAATCAGGATTGCCCGGAACGAGGCTTACCGTATCGGGTTCGTTGTATCTGTGGGGATATTCCTCGAAAGTCGGCCTGATAAAGCCGGTCTTGCCGTAGAACTGCGACATTAAAGACTTGATGAGCTCTGCGGCGCCGTTGCCGACGATGATGTTCTCCGTGTGCACGTTGAAGTTCTTGGCAGCAAGGAGCGAATTGACGCGCATTCCGGACGGATACTGCGAGATAAGGATGTCAAAGTTGGCCTTGATCTCATCAAGCATCTTCCTGGGCGGGAAATAAGGGTTTACCAGATAGCAGAAATCCTTCATCTTGGGATATCTCCAGTATCCGCCGTATCTTCCCTGGATAAGCGCAGCCTGCTCGTCGGGCGTGCCGGCGAAAAGCGACTCCGCGATGTCCAAGTCCTGGGCATCATCGATCTCATACCACAGCTGTCCTTCAAGACGCCTTGCCCTGATCCTCGGGACGTCGAGGATGGTGATGACCTTGAGCACTTCCTCGTAATACTTGTTATAGCCAAGCGCCTTTTGGTAGGCTTCAAGGAAAGGAATATAGTACTTTTCGGAGAAGTCCCTGCTGAACTTGCTGATGTTGACCGTCTTGAAATACTCGTCCTTGTCCTCGAAACGGAATTCCTTTTTCGAGACGAAGGAAGTGATCCTGTCGTCCTTGGAAAGCTTAACGCATGTGCCGTCCATCCAGCTCTCGAACTTGTCGACGAGTGCCAGTGTGTCCCTGGGGTCGTTTATGAGAAGGTCAAGGACGGAATCCTCGAAGATCAGGTCGGACTCGAAAAGAAGAGTGTCCTCTTTGCAGAGCCAGTCCTTTGCGAGAGCGAGCGAATAGATGTTGTTGGTCTGGTCGTAGATCGGGTTCTCGACATACACGACCGGTGTCTTGATATCAAGAGTTGCAATGTAGTCGATGAGCTTCCGGCCCTCGTATCCTACGACTATTACGATCCTGGAGACTTCCTGTTTCTCTATCTGGTGGAGCATGCGGTCAATGAGCGTTACCCCGCCGACCTTGACCATACACTTGGTATTGTTCTGTGTCAGTTCCTTGAGCCTTTTGCCCATTCCTGCCGCAAGTATCAGTGCCTGCATATATCACACCTCGTAATGTTGATCTTAATGATTTCCCAGATATCCCCAGTTTTCCTTCTTCCAGATGCTGTCCTTCAGACTGAACCAGTCACCCGGCTGGTAGACATATCCGTTGTTGTTCCTGATGTTCCAGTTGTTAGAATGGAATACCGTTATTGTACCCTTCTTTCCCTGATCCGTTATCGGTTTTCCGGTAAAAGGATTGACGGGATCATTTACGAGATCCTTCGTGGCGAGATAGGGCGTATCGGCATTCGTCATGAATTCCTCAGATGTCTTGAGGTCGCCCCGGCTGCCGAAGTCCTTGACCATAAGGAGTGGAGCGAAAGCCTCGCCGTCGAGCTTAGTGCCTATTTCGTCATGCATGAGCATCTCAGGGAAGTTCTCGAGATAGTATCCGTGGTCGGCAACGATGATGATCCTGGTGTTGTCGTAAACGCCTTCATCCTTGAGGTAATCGAGCCATCTGCCGATGAGGGTGTAAGCAAGAACGTCGCACTGGTAGTGCTTGTAGTCCTTGGCATCACGCATCCACATGAATTCGCCCCTGCGCATGAACCTGTTGGCGTGGTTCTTGTCGTACTTTCTGTTGTCGACATTGTTGCTGGGCTCATATTCAGGTTCCTGCAGCATCTCGACGTCATGGGCGATGTCCGTTGCAAAGTATACGAAATGCTTTCCTTCACCGTCCGTGACCTTCGTCATCTGGTCGAGATTCTTGACCGTGTAATACTCCCACATGAAGGTCTGCTCGTGACCGTAAGCCACGGAGTTGCCTTTTCTCTTCTGAGAGATCATGCGCGAAGGATCGACGCTTCTTGTGTCGTTGTAGTTGCCGCCGTCATAGAGTGATTTCTGGAGCGCGACGGGTGCGGACTGGAAGATCGAATAGCAGAACAGATTGTGTCTGAAGACCTCACTGTGCTCGCTCTCATATATCTCCTTCGTCTCATCCGGGAGGTAGGAATACTTGGTGCTGTATGCCTTTACGTTCTCCATTCCGTCAAATACGGAAAGATCCGGATACCACTTGTATCCTGCGTATGTCGGGTTGACCATGGTCGCATCAAAGCCGTTCTTCGTAAAGATGGAAGGCATGAGCTTGAGGGCCTCGTCATACTTGTCGGGCAGACGCTTGTCTGATCTTGCGTTCATCGCCTCAGGCGTGTATTCATAGCCTCCGAGGAGCGCGGGAACGGCTGAATTGGTGTGCGTTCCGAAAGATGCCGCGTTGTGGTAATAAACGAAGCCGTCAAATGTCTTTGCAAGATCGGGCTTCTCCTTGAAGATGTAAGGAACCATCGGTCCGACCGCTCTGTCCACCATCATGACTATTACGTTCTTTCCGTTCCTGGAAAGGGTGAATTCAGCCTTGGACGTGGCGGATTTTTCCGCCTCTTTGTAGCCCGCACTGATCTTGCCGACATTTGTCAGGCCGAGTGCGGCAAAACCGATCGCCGCGGACAGGCAGATGACGGGAGCGACAAACTTTCCGAAACGGTTGATCAGGAAGCATACCAGGATGCCGCCTGCCGTGACGGCAAGGCTCAAAAGGATCGCCTTCGTCGTAAACGACGGGCTGTCCTTATATTCGAGGTAGTTTGAGATGTCTCCGAAATCGTTGCTGAAGAGCTTTGAATTCAGTATCGCGGATGCGGCGAGCATGAACATGACATATGACATGATCTTCCTGCCCTTTTCGGAAGCGAGCGCAAAGAAGATCACCGGCCAGAGCATGAAAAGGCCGAATCCCTTGGCGGTGGAGTCAAGGATGTCGATCATGGGGTTTGCCATGTTATAGAGGTTTACGAATTCCTCAGGAGCAGCCGCAACCGTCAGAACAGGGATGTAGAAGCCGGTATAGACTGCGAGCGTAAGGCATGAGAAGCAGAAGACCGCCTTGTATCTCTTGTCGGCCTTTTCGGGAGCCTTGGTAAGGTGCTTTACGGCCGGAGCCTTCCTTCTCTTGCTGATGATCTTGTTTACGATGTTCTTTCCGAGAGAGAAAAGATTGTTGCAGATCCAGTAAAGGACGAGTCCCGAAGGAGACTGGTAAAGCAGCACGAGGAATACGGCGGCAAGACCGTACATCTGGATCTTGGTCTTGAGCGGAAATCCCTTTGCGTAGATAAAGCTCGATACGACGTTTATCAGCGTCATTATTATCGGCAGTACGTTCAGCGTGATGCCTCCGACGGTAAGGAGCGCGTCAGGATCGGAAAGATTTGCTATGGGTCCGAGGCTTACGCCTGCGAGGAGCTTGTTTCCTGAGAGCATGTTGTACGCACCCATGAAGAACGGTACCTGCAGAAGGATTGAAACGGAGCTCTTCATTACGTTCAAAGGGCTGTAGTTATTCTGCCTGTAGCAGGTCTGCAGAAGCATGAACCTCTCGTCGCCGCTGAAGGTCTGCTTGATGTGCTTCACCATCGGGGCGATCGCGTTTTCCTTGTCCTTGGCCTCTTCCTGGATCTTGTCCGCACGGTTGTAGAGCGGCAGGACGATGATGTTTACCACAAGGCTCAGGATGATTATCGAAAGGATGGTGTTTCCCGACATCTTAGTGATGATCGAAAAGATCATCTCAAGGAGATACTCGATCGGGTAAAGAGCCAGGAGATAGAGGAAATGCAGGAAACTCATGCAGTTGCCTCCTTCTTTTCGGCCTTCTTGTCAGTCTTATTGTCAGTCTTTGCCGTTTCAGATTTGTCCTTGTTTTCGAGCTCGGCAAGCTTTTCTACCAGATAGTCGGCAGTAAGCTCAGCGCTCTTTCCGATATTGCACCAGGTCTCATTCCTGGCATCCTCGATGGCCGATGTCTGCTTGCTGTCCCTTATGCACGAATCGATGAGTTCCTTGACCCGGCCGACATTCTCGCTGCTTAATTCCCTGCCGATCTTGCGGATCGTCGAGAGCATCCATGTCTCGCCTTCGATGCACCACGCATCGTAAGGGTCCTTCCTGAACTGCGCGTTCGTGTAGATAACGGGCTTATTGAATATGAATGCGAAATCGTACATGATGCCCGAGTAGTCGGAGATCATGATGTCTGATCTTGCAAGGACGTCGAAGTTGTTGTTGTCCCTGTTCCAGTGAAGTTTGTTTGTCTCGGGATACTTCGACATAAGGCGGTCGATGGTCTCCTTGTCGGCCGTAAAAGACTGTGGATGCGGGCGGATGATTATGTCATAACCGGTCGCAACGAGCCCGTCGATAAGGGTCTCGCCGTATTTTACGAGAAGCGAGCTCGCGCCCCACGAAGGTGAAAGAAGTACGGTGGTGGTGTTTGTCTTCGGCTTCTGATAGTTTTTCGCATGCATGAGCATCGTGTCGAGATAAGGGATGCCGACCATCCTGATCTCCTTGGCAGGAAGGTTTCTCTGCCTTTCGAGCTCCCTGACCTGCTTTTCCTGGAAATCTCCCGACAAAAGGAGAACATCGTAATAATCGAGGCCGTAAAGCCTGTAAAGCGAGATGTCTCCGCAGGCGTGAAGAATGTGCACATAACAGTCAACGGTCTTGGAGCGCTTCCACTGGAAGACGTCAAGGGAGGGCGTGGTCGAAAGGACAATGCCTGCGTTGAGCATATTCATCTTGGCAAAAGCCTTGTTGCCTTCGCCTATAAACTCGCATTTGATGTACTTGAACTTGGATTCGAGTGCGGGATCGTCAGGAGATGCCGTCATGTAAACGGCTTTCTGGCCGCGCTTTTCGAGTTCTTCGCAGATCGGTCTGAATGTCGACCAGTATCTCTTGTTGTCTGAAAAGATGACTATCGGGAGCTTTTTGGCGTTTCTCTCATTCTGGCTCTTGATGCCTGCCATGTTCTTGGCCTTAATGATGAGAATGCGTATGAGATAGACAACAGCGCTTATCGCACTGATGACTATCGTAAACAACATGCTTCCCGTTCCGGGATCTATATAAAGATCTATCATCCGCTAACTCTCGAAAATGCCGATTTTTAAGGCTCGCCTATTCTACACCCATAAAACCGGTGTTTCAACCTAATTATTTTTTTATATAAGGCAAAACTCCGGGATGAGATCTTTATCGTGCGTAAAATACAGAATAGCAAGCGATTTATAACTAAATATTGCCTATTATGGCACTTCTCAAACTCATGGCCTTCATGGTAAAGTTAGTGGTTGGTAATCCAGGGGGATATTTATGAACAAACAAATGTTGATCAGAGTTTTAGCAATCACCACAGCCGCTTCGGTTGTTTTCGGCTTTTCGTCCTGCAACATGGGCGGACGAATCACCAATTCTTCTGAAGCTTCTTCGTCTTCCATTTCCACGGAACCCACCACGGAAGAGACAACTTCGACCGAGACTGAACCTGACAAGTCCCAGATCGATTTCAAAGCTTCGAAAAATATCTCCGTAGAGACAACGGAGAAGAAAAAAGCATATCAGAGCAAAAACGCTGACGAGTGCGTTATCATTGCGACCGGCGAAAAGAAGAAGATCAATCTTTCCGCCCCTGACATCAAGAAGGCCGGTGATACCTCAAACGCTGACAACAGCGCGATCTTCGGCGTCAATTCAGCTGTCCTGGCCATGGGCAACTCCAGACTCTACATCGCAGGCGGAAGCATCACCACTGAAGCAAACGGTGCAGCAGGAGTCTTCGGCTACGCAGGTTACGGCAACGTTGCCGGCATCACGGGCGACGGTACCCGCGTAACTTTGAGCGATGCAAAGATCACGACATCAGGCGACAATTCCGCAGGCATCGCAACATCATACGGCGCTACCTTCGGCATCACGAACCTTACGGTACAGACGAGCGGCAAGAATTCCCCTGCCATTTCACTCGGCAAGAACGGCGGAAACGTAACCATCACCAAGGGTACATACACGACCAACGGCACAGGTTCTCCGGCAGTCTACGGAACGGGAACCGTCACCGTAAAGAGCTCAAATCTCATTGCAAACAACTCTGAAGGTGTTGTCGTAGACGAGAACAGCACGGTATCATTTGCTGATTCCAACCTCACCTGCAACAATACGGCCAGAGGCGAAAAGGCGAGATTCCAGTACGGAGTCCTGCTCTATCAGAAAGTTCCCGTAAACTATTTCGACAACAACACCATGGCCGTCTTTTCGATGTCGAACGGAACCCTGACAAACAAAGCCGGCCATATCTTCCACATCACCAACACAAAGGGTGTTGTCAATCTGAGCAATGTGAAGATCGTAAACGAGGCCAAGGAAAATGTTTTCCTTTACGTAGGTCCCGACGGCTGGACCGGAGGCAACAACGTTGCGATCCTTAACACCACAAATACGGCAATTAACGGTGACATCCTTGTCGCAAAGGAAGGCAAGCTCAATGCCAACTTCTCCACCGGAACCGTCTTTACCGGTTCATTCAAGGGCGACTTTAAGGATGCTGACGGCAAACCGGTTTCGTCAGAACCCGGCATCATCCACGTAAACCTCGGAACAGGCGCAACATGGACTCTTACCGATGACACGTTCATTACATCTTTCTCCGGAAACATCGAGAACGTAAATCTCAACGGCCACACTCTCAACATCAGCGGCGAGACGACCAAGCCTACGGCTGCCCCGACGAGCAAGCCCGCAACAGTCAAGAAGCCGACCAAGAAGCCGACAAAGAAACCGACTAAGAAGCCGACAAAGAAGCCCAAGAAGAAGGCGACTCCGAAACCGGCAGAAACAACCAATCCGAATGCACAGCAGGGTCAGCAGAATCCTTAATCCTGATCCGATTTTAAGTTTTGCTTAAGGTAAGCACTGTATACTGACGATATGGCTCACGAGACTACACTTTACAGCGTATTAAGGGTGCCCGAAAACGCCAGCCCTGAAGAGATAAAGCAGGCATACCGCCGGCTGGTAAAGCTTTGGCACCCGGATCTTCACCCCGATGACATGTCGGCCGAGAAGCGCATGGCAGAGATCAATGAGGCATATACCGTACTTTCCGATCCGGCAAAGAAGTGGAAATACGATGACGCTCTTTCCAGAAAACGTTCCCAGCTCCGCGCAAAGCAGGAGGAGCAATCACGCAGGGAAGCAGCCGCAGCCGCGGCAGCTGCAGCGGCAGCAGCGGCGAACGCATCGGTTAAAAAGCAGCAGTATCACAACGATCCCGATTATCCTTCAGGTTCTTACGGCAGTTCCGCGGATTCTTCCTACGAAGACTTCACCAAGACGCCGTTTGTAGTTCACGGTGAAAACAGAAGATCTTTATATGAAGAACAGGACGCCGGCGCAAAACCCGCAGGAAAAGGATCCCGCGAAGTCGTGGAACAGCTCACTTCCGGCGAAAAGCGCCTCGAGGATCTTTCGATCGCGATGTGCGTTCTTTTCCCGCTCCTCATACCCATAGTCCATAAACACATGAAGGAATCGCTTGAGATCTATCCCAAGAGCCATCACTACCGCGATGCCCTCACATCGCTCAGGATAGTCACGATATTTGCCGTTCCGCTCTGGGCATTGATAATCACCCTGGTATTAAGGGCAGTGATCGGAATGCATTCGTAACAGTGTTACAGGCTTAATCGTAATAGTGCACCCTTGCCTTGGGATTGACTTTCAGATTTACATAATCAAGCATGATCTTGGAAAACTTATTGTTCTCCGTTGACTTGGGTTTCCACTGCACGCGGTGGACGCGGTTCTTGTAATTGTTCTTGGTCTCGCCCAGGCCGTAATTTGACTCTATGTTCTTTTTGATCTGCTCATAGGCATTTCCGTCAAAATAGTAGTAAACATCAGTTACGACATTCTTCTTGAACTCGATCTCCACGGATCTTATCTTCATTCCGAAAACAACGATGTCTGCATAGTCACTGTTGATGAACGTGACCGTTCCATTGCCTTTCGAGACCTTGTCCGCAAGATTGTATTTCCCGAGTTCATCTTTCAGCTCGGCATATTTCGTGCCCTTGCGCGTAGCCCTTCCGACAGCCTTCACCATCTCCTGCGCCTTATAGCCTTCAGGCGAGATGCTGTATCTGATCTCAGTCGCAAAGCCCTTTCCGCTTCCGGACATCTTGCCATATGTGACCGTGATCATGGCATTGCCTTCCCAGACATTCCACTCTGAACTGTAATCGCGGTTGCGCGAGGGGTTCCCGTATTCGTTGGTCAGCTTTTCGCGGATCTCGTAAAGATGATCGCCCTTCATGACGAAGGAATACGAAGTCAGATCTGCCCTTGGATCGAAATTCAGTATGACCGCCGAAGCGTTGGCCACTGCGAATTTTCCGAGATTGCTGTCGGATGAGAAATCATATCTTTTCATTGACATGTAGGTCTCGGTGCCGTCAACCGAAGTCGAAGTCTTCTGCATTGAGATCTTTTTGCGCGCGTCATCGGTGGTCATGCCGAGCCTGATGTCCGGCGACATGTCAGGCTTTACGGTGACTTTGGCTTCCTTCATGTTAATGTACTGGAGGAAAGAATATACTTTTCTGTCCAGGTCTGACATCCTCACGGTCAGGTTAAGGAGCACCTGATCTTCTGCCTCCCAGTAAACCGAATCGCCGCTCTTATAGACAGGCCTTCCGTATTTTTCCGTCAGAGCCGAGAGCACGTCCTGATATTTCTCCCTGTCAAGAAAATAACTGAAGGCATAGAGTCCGTCGTATCTGTCGGCGCTGATCATTACCTGCGAATAATCAAACCCTCCGATATTGGCCTTGCGCGAGTATGTCAGATTTAGTGTGTTTAACTCATCGGATATGGTTGAAGCAGCTTCATATGACACGTCAGGATATTTGAACTTTATCTCTGTCGGCAGCATCCCCCATTTCAGCGACATGCAGTCAGCCGGGACCATGCCCTCGGGGAATCTTTCATCGAATCCGGTGACGGGAGCGTCAGTTGATTCAGGAGCGCTTGTCTGCTGCGTGGTCTCAGATGTCACGGAAGGAACAGGCTGCTCTTTTTTCCTCACCGAAACCGCGATGGCGGCTGCTATTCCAATGCCCAGAACGATCACGCCCGAGACTATGACAAGGATAAGCCTCGTCTTCCTGTCAGGGGCCTCTGAAATGCTGTTATCGTCTGTCTTTGCAGTGAAACGCTTCTCCATATGCCATCAGTATACGTTATCGAATATGTCATTTCAGAATCCTTAATATGACATGTATATATACTGAAAAGCTATTCTTCAGGCTGTTTGTAGGTTAACTCCAGACCCAGTGTGGTCTTAACGGATCTCCCGAAAAGCGACATGTTTATCGTGACCAGCCGTTTGTGGCGGTCAATGTGAACTATATCTCCCTCAAGGCCCAGCATCGGCCCGGACACTATCTTTATCTTGTCGCCTTCCTTGTAACCCAATGAGATATCGACTATGTTGTCACGTCCGGCGATCCTGTTGATGAACGCTTTTTCCTCATCGCTGACGGTCAGTATGATGTCATCAGCCTTGAGAAGACTGTGTCTGCCGGGCACCTTGATAAGGGCCTTTTCGAGCGCCTTCGGGTCTTTAGTGACCATGAAGACATAACCTGAATAAAGGGGCCTTGTCTCCCTTCTCCACTCACCCTTATACTTCTTGAGCCTGACATGTTTGGGCACGAAAATATCTTCAAGGACGTCCTTGGAGATCATGTCAGAGCATGACTCCTTGATCTCGTCCTCTTTGCCGACGCTGACCTGGGCAACCACCCATACCTGTTCATTATCCACCTTAACCATACTGATTTGATTTTAACACGGGACATCGGAAACTGCATATTTTTAAGGTCTTTTTGCAACACTTCCGGCTTCCGTCATAGTATAATCAGCCAATGACCGACAAAAGAAGATTCTGGACTCTCAGATACATCATAATAAATGCGACCTACTTCGCCGTGTACAGCGGGATCCACGCTTACGCGTCCGTTTTCCTGCTCGAAAAGGGCTTTACCAACACTCTGATCGGCATCACGCTCGCACTCGCGAACATCTTATCCGTCATATTCCAGCCGTTCGTCGCAGGCCTCATCGACAAGCAGGGAAAGCTCACGAACCGCAATGTCTCCATGGCCTCGACGGCGCTCCTGCTGATAGGCTCCATCCTTTTGCTCCTTATAAAGAGCGGGGTCGTCATCATATTCATCATCTTTGCGCTGATCTACATGGTGCAGATGGTCTATCAGCCGATAATCACCGCGATGTATTTCGAGTATGAAGCCGCCGGCTGCCGCATCTACTACGGCCTCGCAAGGGGCCTGGGTTCCTGCGGTTTTGCGGTCGTTTCGGTATTCACCGGAATGGCGATCGGCAGGTTCGGCGTAAACATCCTCATGATCTTGGACATCATATTCCTCTCGGTCGCACTCGTCGTTCTCTACTTTTTCAAGAAGCCGGTCACAGCTCCTTCTTCTGATAAGGCCTCTGAGACCGGAGTCGCGCACAACAACCTGATCGTGTTCACGAAGACATATCCTTCCTTCATGCTTTTCGTTGTCGCGGGAGTATGCTTCTTTTTCGCCCATAACGCGATCAACGACTACATGATCCAGATAATCACTCCGCTCGGCGGAACCGAAGCATCCATGGGTACTGCGGTCTTTATCGCAGCTCTCCTCGAGCTCCCCACCATGGCTCTTATCGATAAGATCATGAAGAAGATCTCCGTTAAGAACCTTCTGCTCATCTCAGCCGCCGCTTTTCTCGTCAAAACTTTGCTGATGCTGGTCGCGCCCAACATGGCGGTCGTCTATGTCAGCCAGGCGATGCAGATGTTCGCCTACGCGGTCTTCATCCCTGCAGGCGCATATTTCGTAAACCAGACGATGGCCAGATTCGACCAGGTCAAAGGCCAGGCATATATCAACTGCTCGATCACGCTGGGCGGCGTTTTCTCAAGCCTCGTCTGCGGGCGCCTTTTGGACATCAGGGGACCGCATTTCATGCTCATCGTAAGCCTCGCGGTAACCGCTGCCGGCCTCGTGATCGCGTTCTTTGCACTGAAAGTTTTGGGCAAATCTGCGGAAAAGCACTCTTAATCAAAATTCAGTATTGAACATTATATAATACCGTGTTATTCTCCCCATATAGGCCGGAAACCTAAGGGAGAGATTAATATGAACGACGATTGCTGTTTAAAGTATCCGTTATTAATGGTTCACGGAATGGGCTTCCGTGACAGAAAACACCTGTGCTACTGGGGCAGGATCCCCAAAGCGCTTGAGTCCCGCGGTGCAGACGTATATTTCGGACATCAGGACGCGGTCGGCTCTGTCGAAGGCAATGCCATGACCGTCGCAAAGAGCCTCGATGAAGTCCTCAGGCTCACCGGTGCCCCCAAAGTCAACATACTCGCACATTCCAAGGGCGGACTTGAATCAAGATGGCTCGCAAGCCACGGTTACGCAGACAAGATCGCCTCGATCACGACGATCGATACACCGCATCACGGTTCAAAGACCGTTGATTTTCTTATGAGAGCTCCCAAGTGGATGGTAAAAGCCGCCGCCAAGGGCACAGACATCTGGATGCGGATCCTGGGCGACAAACACCCCGACTGCTACGCATGTTTCGACATACTCACGACTAAGACCGCCGAGCAGTTCAACATCGAAAACCCCGCGCCTCCGGACATCCTTTGCCAGAGCTACGGATTCAAGGTAAAAGGCGCGTTCTCGGACTCGATGTTCTGCATCACGCATCCCATCGTCAGAAGATTTGACGGCGACAATGACGGTCTGGTCTCCACTGATTCCATGCACTGGGCAAACTTCAGGGGCGTCCGCACTTCGACCAGAAAGCGCGGCATTTCGCATGCCGACGTCGTCGACATAAGACGCAGGAGATTCACCGGGAAAGCTCCCGCTTCCGACAACGAAGTCAGCGACATCGTGCCCTTCTATGTCGGCGTCGTAAAAGAACTCAAAGAAATGGGTTGCTGACACCTCTCATTTCACGATCCCTTCCATCTTTTCGCAGAAACGTGGAATATTCTGTGGAATGACTTTTTTATGTGAACATTGACACGCCGGATGCAGGGTGTTACCCTTTATTAAACATGTTTAATAATCGAGGCGGACACCCATGCAAAAAGAAGTCAAAACAGAGATAACAAAAGAGAAACTTATCGCCGCGGCATCAAAGCTGATCGACGGATGCGATGACCCGTTCAAGGTCACGTCGAGGCAGATAGCCGAAGAATCCGGCATGCAGGCCGCCATGATCAACTACTGCTTCGGCTCACGCGAGAACCTGATCTACGAGGTCTACCACAGAAAATACAAGGAAGCTCTCACCGATAAGCTGGTCTCTTCGATCGTCAACTCTTCCCTTTCTCCCAAGGACAAGCTCAAGAAGCTCCACTATCTAGTCGCCAAGTTCCTTGTCGAGAATTACAAGCTGACCAAAGCCATAACGAACTTGGTCGTTTTCGGCCGAGACCTGTCTGAAGAGTCCTTCAGTTACGGCTATGTAAAAGAGCACTTCAAAGGCACGAAGACCGACAAGGAGTGCCGCCTGATCGCATACGAGATGTCCACCATGATGCAGCTGATCATATACCGCAAGGACGATATCGCGAGAGACATGGGCATCGATCTTTCCAAAGACAAGCAGTTAAAGCATTACATCGACTTAAGGATCGATCTGCTGCTGCCGGATGTTGAGGGCTGATATGGGTTTTGTTTACAGGTTCGACAACACGCCGGATGCAGTCCTTCCGCGCTGCGGAGGTAAAGGCGCATCGCTGATCCGAATGACGAGGATGGGTCTTCCCGTTCCCGAAGGCATGGTCATTCTCGCAGACGCATCTTCCACTGAAGCGCAAAAAGAGATAAGCGATACCCTCGCTTCTTTGTCAGACAGCTGCACCTATGCAGTACGCTCATCTGCCCTTAACGAAGATGGTTCAGACAACTCTTTCGCGGGCCAGTACGAGACAGTTACGGATGTGGCAAAAAAGGATCTGTCTGATGCGGTCAGGACCGTTGCCGGTTCTGCCGGGAATTCACACGTAAAAGAATACCTTACAAATACAAACACAGCCGCAAGCGACATCGCTGTGGTCATACAGCGTTTCGTAAAACCTGAATATGCAGGCGTTCTTTTCACCGCCGATGCGGTAACCGGAAGCAGCCGCGAAATGGTCGGCAACTTCGTCGAAGGCGAAGGAGAGGCTCTCGTATCCGGTCAGAAGAACGCATCCGAATTCAGGATAAACGCAGTCAAATATGCGTATTCCGGAAGCATCGCGATGAAGAAACACGCCCGCAGTCTTTACAGATACGCAAACAGGATCAGAGCTGAATACGGCCTGGAAGTTGACATTGAATGGGCCGTATCTGAAGGCAGGCTCTACATTCTCCAGGCGCGTCCGATCACCACACTCAAGCGTTTCGATCCCGCTGATTATAAGATCAACGGCAGCAAGTCAGGCGACTTCCTTCTCACCAAGACAAACGTCGGCGAGATCTTCATGAAGCCTCTGACTCCGGCAACGTTCAGCGTTCTCGAAGAGATCAACAACGTGCTCTGCCTCCCCTGCTGGCTCGACGCCGTTGACGGCCAGGCATACATGAACGTCAGCGTCCTCTGCTCCATGCTCATCTCCATGGGAATGAAAGAGGAAAAAGCATACGGCGCGGTCAAAGACCTGGTCGGAAATCTCCCCTCAGGCAAGACCGTTCCGATCTTTCCTTTCGACGGGAAAAAGTTCAAAAAGAACCTTTGGAAGCTCCTGACCGGCAGCCATGCAAAGAATTACAAAAGGCGCATGAGCAAGGCCGAAAAACTTCAGATGGTAAGAGATCTCCCCGAGATCTCAAGAAAGCTCATCGGCGAGATCAGGCAGCTCGATACAAACGAAAAGATCTACAGATACGGCGGTGACGTCCTCATCCCCAAACTCGTGGACGGACTGACCGCGATCATGGCATCAAGCGGAATGAAGATGGTCCCTCTTTTCAAAACGCGCGGAAAGCTTTCAAAACTCGCCGGCGAAGAAACCGCCAAAGCCCTACTCGGCGGATGTCTCGGCATCATCGAAAGCATGAAGCCACTGCTTCTCTTGGAAGACGTGATCGACGGAAAGATCACGACCGAAGAGTTCATGAATACATGCGGCCAGCGCTCCGTCAACGAGATGGAACTGAGCGAAAAGCACCCATTTGAAGATCCCGGCTACCTTTCAAAAGCAATCGAAGACTACAAGACGCAGGGCATCAGCGCGCATGACCTGAAGGCAAAGAGCGAGCGCGAATTTGAGGAATCGCTTGATTCGTTCTGCAGCGAAAACCCCGGCAAAGCAAAACGCGTCCGCAAGATGATCAATGACTTCCGCCTTGCGAATGCTTTTCGGGAGGAGATCCGCGCAAAGGGCGTCTGGTGCATGTGCATCCTCCGAGAATGGTTCCTTGCGCTGGGCCGCGTGAACAACCTCGGCGACGACGTTTTTATGCTCTACATCAGAGAAGCGGTTGCTCTTGCAGGCGGTGATCCTTCAGTGACCGCAGCTATCCCCGCTAGAAAAGCAAACTACGAAAGATACCTTTCGCGCCCCGCTTTCCCGAACATAATCATCGGAAGATTCGACCCCGATGAGTGGATAAAAGATCCTGCCCGCAGGAACGATTTTTGCTGCAGCGGCAGTGCCGTCACCGTTTCTTCCGACGTGAAAGGTTTCCCCGGCGCGGCAGGCAGAGTCACCGGCAAAGTCCGCGTAATAGAAAGCATCGATCTGATCGACACAGTCGAGCCGGGCGAGATCCTCGTAACAAGTGCAACAAATATCGGATGGACGAGAGTATTCCCCAAAGTTTCCGCTATAATTACTGATATCGGCGCGCCTCTTTCGCACGCAGCGATCGTTGCAAGGGAGTTCGGAATCCCCGCGGTCGTGGGCTGCGGCAACGCGACGACAGTCCTCAAGACGGGCGACACCGTCGAGGTGGACGGACTTAACGGAACGGTGGTGATCAAATGATCCAGGACATATACCCTCACGTATTAAACAACCATTTTGACCCTTCAAAGCACCCCGGTGAAAACAGCCTCATCCTATCATACAGCGGCCTCGATCTGCTGATAAAAGACGAGACACTTCCGCGCCTTTCCGATCTTAAAGGCATCGATCCCGGCAATCTGGTCTTCCTTTTCACCGTCGATGACGACAAGGATTTCTTCCTGCTGCGCGATGTTATCGCTCCCGAAAACACCCCGGAAGGATATGAATACATCAATGTCAGGACCCTGCGCGGCAAGGGCTTTGCCGAAAGATACATGCCGCTTGCGATCTACACCGGCCTTCATCTTTCACACTGGTACGGAAATTTCAGGTTCTGCGGAAAGTGCGGAAAACCGACCCGCTTAGATGACAAAGAACGTGCTCTCCGCTGCGACTGCGGGAACGTCATCTACCCCGTGATCGCCCCCGCCGTAATCGTAGGCGTAACCAACGGCGACAAGATCCTCGTCACGAAATACAGGACCGGCTACGGTCATTTCGCGCTCGTCGCAGGCTTCACCGAGATCGGCGAAACACTCGAAGAAACGGTTGCCCGCGAAGTCATGGAGGAGACCGGCCTCAAAGTCAAGAATATCCGCTATTACAAGTCCCAGCCCTGGGGCATCGTCTGCGATCTCCTCGTTGGCTTCTTCTGTGAAGTCGACGGCGACGACACGATAAAGATGGACGAATCAGAGCTCAAGGTCGCCGAGTGGCGCGCCCGTGCCGATGTCGAGCTCCAGCCCGACCAGTTCAGCCTCACCAACGAAATGATGACGGTCTTCAAGCAGGGGCTGGTCTGATCCTTTGCTTCGATTCCCCTTCACTCATTCATCTATTCACTTATTCGCTCATTAAGAGCCGTTTTTCGATTTCTTATGGGTATTTTTTTGCGTTTTCAGTTCTTAAAATCCTGATTTACCTATAAAAATTCGTTTTTTTGATTCTTATAGGTAAATTTCATGTCAAAAATCTGTTTTCGGGCACGATTTTACCTATAAAGATGGATAAATCCGTTTCTTATAGGTAAATCACCTGGCAAAGACCGGTTTTAAGGCAAAAATTTACCTATAAATCCGAAAATTCCCGATTTTTATAGGTAAATGACTTTTTTACTGCTGCGACTGGCCGGTCTGCGGCTGTTCAGACTGAGGATTTGCCGGTGCAGGCGGAATAGGTGCAGGCTGAACCGGCGCCGCTTGGACAGGTGCAGGCTGAACAGGTTGCTGCACAGGAGGCTGAGCCTGCTGCTGAATCGGAACCTGCTGAACCGACGCCTTCGTGAGTTCTGCTGCATATTCAGCCTTGGGCATCGGCTTTGCAAAGTAATAACCCTGGATCAGGTCGCAGCCCTGGCTTGCAAGGAACTCAACCTGCTCCTTCTCGTCAACGCCTTCAGCAACAGTCTTCATCTTAAGGTTCTTGGCAAGCTTGATGGTCTCTGAAACGACGATCTGACCGCGGTCACCTGCTTTATCGCCTCTGAAGAATCCGGCGTCGAGCTTGAGGACGTCAAGCGGCATGTCCTTGAGCGAATTGAGGGATGAATAGCCTGCGCCGAAGTCATCCATGGAAACCTTGAAACCGAATGACTTAAGGGCTTTGATGGTTTCGATCATGGCATTCTGGTCATCGAAAAAAGCACTTTCGGTGAGCTCGATCTCGAGCAGGTTATGCGGGCATCCGGCGGCATCGACCATATCCCTGATCTGCAGGGCGAGGTCCTTTTCGGCGAAGTGAGCTCTCGAAACGTTGACCGAAACGCAGCCGACTTTGTAGCCCATGTCGAGCCACATCCTCTGGTTTGCAGCAACGTTGCTGATCATGAAGTGGTCGATCTCGGTGATAAAACCGTTCTTTTCGAAAATGGGGATAAACCTTCCGGGTGAAACAAATCCGTACTCGGGGGAGTTCCATCTGATGAGCGCTTCTGCGCCTCCGAGCTCCAGCGTCTTGGGGTCGTATTTCGGCTGGTAATATACTTCGAATTCATGATTCGCGATAGCCTTCATCTGATGCTCCTGAACGATGTCGAACCAGCGCTGTTCTTCAAGGAGCTTATCGTCAAAGATAAATACTCCGCCGGGATCAGTCTCACCCTGGGCCGTGATGGCGGTACAGGCGTTATTGTATGCCTTTTCGATGCTGCATTCAGTGCGCCTGACTATAACGCCGTTGTTTTCCTCAGGCCTTATTATGTCAACGCCCGCTTCAAAGATGAAGTTGTGATCCTTGTCGGTATTCTGGAGCACGTCCATCATGGTCTGAAGTCTCCTGATGATGTTTTCCTCGCTGTCGAAATAAAGCAGGAGCGCAAAGCTTTCCATTGTGGTGTGAGCGCACATCTCCCAGCCTCTTACCTGGGCAGCGAGCGATCTGTTTAGCTTGACGAGGATCTCCTCGCCTTCGGCAATAGAGTGGCACAGGCAGTAATTCCTGTAATTGACGAAAGTGATGTTTACAACTGCAAGGCTCTGCTTTTTGTACTTCCTGCTCTGCAAAAGCTCGTCGCCGTTCATTACATACCACATCCAGTTATGGCCGCCCGTGATCGGGTCGGCATAGAACAGCCTGACGACTCTGTTGAAATTGATGATGCTTCGGATCATGAAGACGATCAGGACCACAAAAGCAATAAGTATCACGCTTATAAAGAACAACAGCAATTCTCCGACGAGCGTGACTTCCTTTAAGGTATTAAAAGTGAAATACGCCTTGCCGACGAACTCCTGGTTTCCGCCGTTTATTCGTATGCCTATCCAGAGCGGAAGCTTTACGGTGTTGTCTTGCTGAAGACTTTCGGAATTTTTGTCAAACGCAAGCCTGAATGCACTTACAAAATCAAATGAGATCTGACGGGTTTGGGGATCGGCTTCAAATAAACCGAACTCGGTATCTTTATAGATCTTCCTCGATTCCGATCCGTTTGAAAAATCGACGATGCCGCCTTCTTTGCTGCATGTGTTCCTGCCCTTTTCGTAGATGACATTGCCCGAACTGTCTTTTACTATGAATTCGCGGTCGCTTTTTTCCAGATATTCCAAATAGCCGTTAGTCTCATTGGCGGCCTCATACATGCGCGCCTCAGCGAGTAAGCCGGCATAATCCGCATCGACCTTCGTTTCGATCAGGTACTGGCAGAAAAAACCTGCGAAGATAATAACGAAACTCAAGAAGAGCAGATTGACAAACAGAAGGATGCCGAGCGTTCCCCACGAACTGTTGTGCCTGACCTTTTTAAAAAGCTTAAGTCTCTTCCTGTTCCTTTTATTCCTGATCTTCGCCATGATCTGTCCCCCTTCTCATTCCGCTGTCAAGTGGGCTCAATGACCGTAACTTCGCCCTTAACATATGTCCAAAGTATCGTATAGAAAAGAATTGCAAATATCATGAAAGCCACTGCCAGGCCCCTGACGAACTTCGCGGAAGCGCCGTCCTTGGTGCCCGGGATCTTTATCTCTCCAGCCCTCAAAAAGAAGACCAGGCCGCAGAGCAGAAACGGCGTGCTGTATCTGAAATTCTGCGAGCAGATGTGCGGGAACTGCAGCGAAAACGATATGACCGAAACAGTCTGAACGACCGCAAGAACGGCCATGGACAAGTCTTCCCACAGCGTCTTTCTCTTTTTGAGCGTGACGAGCGTGTAAACAAAACCCACGACCGAGAGAACGATCAATATCAGGAAAACGATCAGCAGCGCATAACCCGCCATGCTCATCGCGAAATCGTCCCTGCAGTTCTCGGCATCGAAAAGCGCCGTCTTGACCTGCGCGATGAAGATGTTGTAATCCTGCTCGCCGTCAGACCCGAGATTGATGAAAAAGTCTTCGATCGGAAAACCGTAAAAACCGAAGATCCTCTCGACCGGAGTGTATTTGCTGACGTCCTGATAGATGTTGTCAGACCTTAAGACATACGTAAAAGGCACGCGGTACAAAATGAAATTCCTGACCTGGAACCAGAGCCCCAGAGGCGCACAGATCATGCCGAACACTACGAGCTGAAGGAAAGACTTTTTCCCTGCCTTTTTGTCCTCTTTGTTCATGAGGTCCCTGATGAGCTTCACGATGAAAAGGAATCCCACAGGGAACGCGATCATGCCGACGGAAAGCTTTGTCATCATGCCGAAGCCGACCGCCAGGCCTGCGAAGATCATGTTCTTCCAGGTACCTTCCTTAAACCACTTTATGCCGAAATAAAATCCCGTAAAGAACAGCAGGATCGAAAGGATATCGTTGTTTATTGATGCAGACATCTGCGTGAACGCGGGGAATGCAGCAACGATCAGGGCAGCCGTCACGCGGCTCTCTTTTCTGATGCCGAGCTGAACGGCAGTCTTATAGATCATGATCAACGTGAAGTGCGTCCAGAGCATCGATACGGCCTGGAGCGTCTCATAGTTTCCGGTTCCCCTCGGAACGAAAAGATCGACTATTCTTAAGAAGACCGCACTAACAAAATAGTGGAACGGCGGATGGTAGAACTCGCCGAAATTCCTGACGTCGACATCCGGGACCTTAAAGTTATCCCTGACATAAAGCAGGTATCCGGAATGCCATAAGTTGTATTTTCCCTCGATGAATTCGCCTAAGTCGTGCTGCCTCACATAAAGTCCCGTGTAAAGCACATAACCCAGCCTTAAGACAAAACCCAGCGCAAAGATCAGAACGATCAATGCCTCATCCGTAAGCTTTTTGGTCTGTCTTAAATAAATACCGTATCCGGCAACGAGCAAATATCCGAGTACCATGACCGCACAACACGCGTAGTTGTTGTCTATCTGCATTCCCGTGCAGATGAGCACGACAAACACGAGCATCGCCGAAATGCTGAACGGATGCTTATATAAAACGTCTGTGATCTTGTCCTGCTTAAGTGTCACGCACGGATCTCCTTGTTTTTGTTCTTTATTTATAACATTTAAGGAGTTATCGTACCAGTTTAATCAGGGATTGCCTTTCATTGACTTGCAGCATACAGTTTGCTAAATATATCTCATGTCACACGATAAAACCGGCAAAAAGAACTTAAGGATCATTCTGCTTCTGGCATTCTTTCTTTTCGCATGCTCGGCCTTCCTTTATGTTTTGTATCTCGGCAGGCCGTCACGCGGGGCAGACATTCCCCGTGAGGCATATTCGGGCAGACAGATCAGGATCCTCAAGATCAGCGGAGTCAACAATGTCAGGGATATCGGCGGCTGGACGACCACAGACGGCAAACGCGTCAGATATGGCCTGATCATCAGGGGCGGCGAGCTCGACGGCATCCATTCAACACATATCACAGCCAAGGGAATAGAGCAGCTCAAGTCCGAAGGCATAAAGACCGAAGTGGATCTGCGCGGCTCAAGCGAAGTTGCCAATGCAGACTATCCGATAAAGGGTTTCGCCGAATACAACCGGTATTCGATAGCTTCCTACATGGGCGTCAAAGAAAACAAAGCGCTGTACAAGGAGGCTCTGTCAAAGATCATCACAAGCGTCCTTGAAGACAAGCCCGTTTATGTTCACTGCTGGGGCGGTGCCGACCGCACCGGAACCGTTATCGCTCTGTTAGAAGGCGCGCTGGGCGTTACTAAAGATCAGGTGATACAAGATTACGAACTGACTTCCTATTCGCCCATTGGCGAACGGAGATACGGCAAAGGCACGGACGGCAAAAAATTCAAGGAACTCATCTTATATATCGAGAATGGATTCGAAGGCGATACGTTTGAAGAGAAGTGCACAAACCTTTTGACCGATCTCGGGATCGACATCAAAGACATAGAAGCCTTCCGCGCCAAAATGCTGGAACAGGCAGCGTAAAAAAGCAGTTATTTCCTGATAACGATCTTGCCCTTTGCTTCCGGATCGTTCATGATTATCTCGCCAACGCCCTCGCAGACGATCTTTCCGCTTCGGGGGTTCTTGATGCTGTCTACGGCTGACTTGACCTCCGCCTCAACGTCCGACTTTTCGAACGAGAGGTCGCATCCCTCCATCCTGCAGTTGATGAGTTTTAAGCCCTTGCAGTAGCAGAGCGGCTGAGTGCCTGTAATCTTACAATTCTCGAAAACAACATTCTCACAGTACCACGCAAGGTACTCACCCTTGACCACGCTGTCCCTGACAACAACGTTTTTCGCGTGCCAGAACGCGTCCTTCGTATCGAACTCGCAGTTGGTGAAAACAGAATCGGAAATGTACTGGAAAGAGTATTTTCCCTTGAGCTTCATGTGGTCGAAAAACAGATGGTCCGAACGCATGAAAGCATACTCACTCTCAACGCTGGAATCCTTCATCTTGAATCCGCTCACAGACCACCCGAACTCGGGCGACACGATGTCGCAATCCGTGATCTTCACATCGCTGCACTCACGAAGCGCTTTGATGCCGTGCATCTTTGTATTGGTGACCTCCACATTGGTCGAATACCAGATCGCCGCGCGGCAGAGCTCGGTCATTTCGCACTTGTCGACATGAAGGTTTATGTCGTGCCAGAACGGATATCTCAGATTGAAATAACAATCCTTCGCGGTGATGTCTCGGCTCTCCTTGAACGCGCTCTCGCCGTCCGCCGGACCGTCAAAACGGCACTTTACTGCCGTAACGTCAACGCTCCCGTAAAGCGCTCTTTCCTCATCAAATGTCTGATCTGTAATGGTTTCCATGTCCGTTCCTTCTTGCTTTTGGTGATCTTTTCTGATTATAAAGCATTTCCATAACGGCAGGTAAGTTCCGCATTCACGATTTCCGTCACGAAATAGCACATATTCGTGTCATTTTTCGTGAATCGCCTGCAGGAGTGATGTTGCTTTGTGAGCAAACATACCGAACATCACGATTAAAGAGGACCTGCTCCCCGAAGGAAACAGGCCCCCAAAAGCGGTATGGAACGGGCGTTTTAAAAGATTACCTGACTCCGAAAAGCAGCTCGCCGTAAGTCGGGAACGGCCAGTACTCGGCTGCGGTCTCAAGCTCTAATTTGTCGCAGTTTGCACGGAGGGCATCCATTGCGGGGATCATCTCGTCTTTGATCTTGTCTGCAAGAACTTCATAATCGTCGATCGCGCCAAATTCCGCGATGAGCTTGTTCAAAGCCTTGAGTGACTTATTTGCAGCGTTCATGTCGGCAGTGATCTCAGCAAAGGTCTCCTTTTCGAAGTCTGCAGATCCGCCTGCGGATTCGATCGCGGCGATGCCGGATGCGAGCTCTGCAGAGTATGCGGAGACTGCCGGGAGGATGTCCTGCTTAGCCATGACGGACATTGTCTGATACTCGATGTTGAGGAGCTTGCAGTACTTTTCGAGAAAGATCTCGTGACGTGAGTTCATCTCGACTTCGGAGTAAACGTTGTGCTTTGTGAGGAGCTCGACGTTCTTCGGATCAAGATAATGCTTGACCGCATCAGGCAGAGTCTTGTAGTTGGAAAGACCTCTCTTCTCTGCTTCGGCGACCCATGAATCATCGTATCCGTTGCCATTGAAAAGGATCCTCTTGTGCGCGGTGATCTCAGACTTGATGAGGTCATGCAGCGCGCTCTCGAAATCGGATACGCCCTCGAGCTTATCTGCAAACTGTGAAAGAACTTCAGCGACTGCTGCGTTAAGGACGGTGTTTGCCATTGCGATCGAAGCAGCGGATCCCAACATCCTGAATTCGAACTTGTTGCCTGTGAATGCGAACGGGCTGGTCCTGTTGCGGTCTGTCGTATCCTTGGGGAATCTGGGCAGAACGTGTACGCCGATCTTCATGATCTCCTTTTCCTTTGAGCCGTAAGGACGGTCTTCGACGATGGAATCGAGGATCTCTGTGAGCTCTGAGCCGAGGAAGACTGAGATGATCGCCGGAGGTGCCTCGTTGGCGCCTAAGCGGTGATCGTTGCCTGCGGAAGCGACTGAGAGTCTGAGCAGATCCTGATATGTATCAACGGCGGAAATGACTGCTGTCAGGAAGAGCAGGAACGAAGCATTTTCGCGCGGTGTTGCGCCCGGATCGAGGAGGTTGATGCCGGTGTCTGTCGAGATGGACCAGTTGTTGTGCTTTCCCGAACCGTTGACGCCCTCGAAAGGCTTTTCGTGCAGGAGGCATACGAGGTCGTGCTTTCTTGCGACTTTCTGCATTATCTCCATCGTCAGCTGGTTGTGATCGGCTGCGATGTTAGTCGTTGTGAAGATAGGCGCGAGCTCATGCTGTGCGGGGGCAACCTCGTTATGCTCTGTCGTTGCAAGGATTCCGAGCTTCCAGAGTTCTTCGTTCAAGTCCTTCATGAAAGCCTGAACGCGCGGCTTGATTACACCGAAATAGTGATCTTCCATCTGCTGGCCCTTCGGAGGAAGAGCACCGAAAAGAGTCCTGCCGGTGTAGATGAGATCTTTTCGCTGGTCGTACATCTTCTTGTCGATAAGGAAGTATTCCTGCTCGGGTCCGACAGTGGTGCGGATCGATGTGACATCGTCCTTGCCGAAGACCTTCATGATGCGGAGAGCCTGCTTGTTAATTGCTTCCATCGAACGGAGCAAAGGTGTCTTCTTATCGAGCGCCTCGCCGTTATATGAGCAGAAGGCTGTCGGGATGCAGAGCACGCCGTCCTTGAGGAATGCGAAAGATGTTGGATCCCATGCGGTATATCCTCTTGCCTCGAAAGTCGCGCGGATGCCGCCTGACGGGAAAGAGGATGCATCAGGCTCGCCCTGGATAAGTTCCTTGCCCGAAAAATGCATTATCACCTTGCCGTCATCCTGGGGGGCGATGAAGCTGTCGTGCTTTTCGGCAGTGATCCCAGTAAGAGGCTGGAACCAATGTGTATAGTGTGTTGCGCCCTTTTCGACAGCCCACTGCTTCATCTCGTTTGCGATGACGCCGGCTACCTCGGGTGTCAATCTCTTGCCGTAATCGATGGCTTCCTTAACAGCCTTGTAGGCTTCCTTGGGGAGTCTGGACTTCATCACGGATTCATTAAAGACGTTCTCGCCAAAATACTCTTCTACCGTTCTCATAAACCGTTCTCCTTAAATAGTTTTTGAAAACAAAAAAGACGCCACGAACCCAGTGGTTCATGGCGTCTTTGCCGTTTGTCTTCGATTTATGGCGTCAGAATACACCTCGAAAAATCAGCTGTCAAGACGCGATCTGAAATTTGTTTGCTGCGGTCCTCCGCGCCGCGCTTGTGCGGAATGCGCTCACAAATTTTCATTGACAACAAATGATCTGAGTGGCAAAATCATTCACATGAACAAGGGCGTTCATTCAGTGCATCTGATGGTGTACTGAATGGCGCCCCTTTCTTTTTTAAGCGTGTGGAGGTATGGATATGGATTGTTCGCTAAGCGAATTTATGCAGTACGTCGAGGAAGAGGATATCAAGTTCATCAGGCTTGCTTTCTGCGATGTGCACGGCAATAGAAAGAATATCTCGATAATGCCGCATATGCTCGGTGAAGCCGTAAAGAACGGCATCCCGATCAATGCTTCTCTCATCCCCGGTTTCGGCGAAAATGTCTATCCGGATCTGTTCCTTCATCCGGATATCTCAACGACCACGCTTCTTCCCTGGCGCCCCGAAAACGGCAAGGTCATAAGGATGCTCTGCGACATCACTTTGCAGGACGGAACGCCTTTCGCGGTCGATACGCGCAAGGTCTTAAAAGACGCCGTTGATTACGCTTCGAAGAAAGGCATCGATTTCAATTTCGGATCGAGGATCGAGTTCTATCTTTTCAAGACGGATGAAGAAGGCAACCCCACCAAGACGCCTTGCGACAATGCAGGCTACATGGACATCGCGCCTCTCGACAAGTGCGAAAACGTAAGACGCGAGATCTGCCTTACGCTCGAAAGAATGGGTATACTTCCCACCAACTCGCATCATGAGGCAGGCCCTGGCCAGAACCAGATCGACTTCGCATCCAATGACGCGCTCAAGGCTGCCGACAACGTAGTAACTTACATCACGGTCGTTAAGACTATCGCCGCGCGCTACGGCCTTTATGCTGACTTTTCGCCGAAGCCTCTGGACGGCGCTCCGGGCAACGGTTTCCACATCAATGTCCTCGCGACTGCAAGGTCGGGCGAACAGGTCCTTCCCCACGCTATCGCAGGCATCTTAAAGCACATTCACAGCACGACTGTTTTCTTCAATAATTCCGAGCAGTCCTACAGGAGATTCGGCGAGGGCAGCGCGCCCAGCACGGTATCCTGGTCAGGCGACAACAGAGGCCAGCTCGTACGCATTCCGCCCGCAGGTCCTTCGGGTCATCACTATGCGCAGCTTCGTTCACCTGACGCTCTCGCAAATCCTTATCTTGCGATGGCGATGCTCATTTACGAGTGCCTCGACGGCATCGAAAACAAGTACGACCTGCCTACTGCCGGAGCCAACATCGACAGCCTTCCGGTCACTCTCAACGAAGCGAAAAAACTCGCCATCAAGAGCGATTTCGTAAACAAGGTATTCAGCAAGGAACTGATCGAAGCCTACTGCGGCTGATCTTTTCTTTGCACTGATACATACAGACAAAAGCGGTTAGAACAATTCAGAAAGGGGAGCGGGTATGCCTAAAGAACTGCAGATGAGCGTTCTTATAGCATCGTCAAACGAGAAGTTTGACCAGGTGCTCCTGTCCCTTCTCCCCCCGAATGAATTCGGGCCGGTCGACGTCGTCAATTCCGCGGGTGCGGCACGGCGCAGGCTCGACAACATCAGTTACGATCTTTTGATCGTTAACGCGCCGCTTAAGGATGAAAGAGGTGCCAACCTTGCCGTCGACGTAGCAAGTGAGACAGGTATCGGCGTACTCCTTTTCCTTGACGCAGCCATATATGACGAGATTGCCGCAAAGGCCGAGGAATACGGCGTTCTGGCTCTTTCTAAACCAACGAGCAAAGCGATCGTTTCCCAGTCGCTCAAGCTCATCTGCGCCACACGCCAGAGGCTCAAGAAGATGGAGGTCAAGGCCCAGTCTTTCGAGGAGAAGATCGAAGAGATCAAGCTCGTTAATCGCGCAAAACTCCTCCTCATGGAAAAGGAAGATATGGACGAAAACAGTGCTCACCGGTTCCTCGAAAAACTCGCGATGAACTCCCGCAGCACCAAACGCAAAATAGCTGAAGAAATTATAGCTAAATACAAGGAGTAACCACTATGACCAAGTACATCTTTGTTACAGGAGGTGTTGTTTCGGGCCTTGGAAAAGGTATCACGGCAGCCTCCGTCGGAAGACTGCTTAAAATGCGCGGACTCAAAGTCGCCGCCCAGAAGCTCGACCCCTACATCAACGTGGATCCGGGCACCATGAGCCCCTACCAGCACGGCGAAGTCTACGTCACAGAAGACGGTGCCGAGACCGACCTCGACTTAGGTCATTACGAAAGATTCATCGATGAGGACTTGAACAAGTTTTCGAACCTCACGACCGGCAAAGTGTACTCCAACGTCATAGCAAAAGAGCGCCGCGGCGAGTACCTGGGCTCAACGGTCCAGATCATCCCGCACGTCACCGATGAGATCAAGCGGTTCATCTACAACGTCGGCCGCCAGAGCAGCGCAGATGTCGTGATCACCGAGGTCGGCGGCACGATCGGCGACATTGAGAGCCAGCCCTTCATCGAGGCGATCAGACAGGTCGGCAACGAGGTCGGCCGCGAAAATTCACTCTACATTCACGTGTGCCTCCTCCCTTATCTCAAAGCATCAGGCGAGCACAAGACCAAACCCACCCAACACTCCGTAAAAGAGCTGCAGGGCATGGGCATCACTCCTGACATCATCGTTCTGCGCACCGACGAAAAGATCGAGGACATGAGCATCTTCAGCAAGATCGCACACTTCTGCAACGTCAAGGAAGACTGCGTCATCGAGAACACCACTCTCCCCATCCTCTACGAGGCGCCCCTCATGCTCGAGCGCTCCTGCATGTCAGATATCGTCTGCCGCGAGCTGGGCCTCGACTGCCCTCCGCCGGATCTCAGCGAATGGGAATCGCTCATCAACCGCATAATCGCGCCATCAAACAGCGTGACAATAGGCCTTGTCGGCAAATACACACAGCTCCACGACGCTTATCTTTCAGTCGCTGAGGCCCTCCATCACGCAGGTTATTTCAACGACGCCACGGTCAACATCAAGTGGATCGATTCGGAAGGAATAAACGCAGATAACTACAAGGAGATCCTATGCGGCGTCGACGGCGTCATCGTCCCCGGCGGCTTCGGCGGAAGAGGAATCGAAGGCATGATATTGACCGCCCAGTACTGCCGCGAAGAGGGCGTCCCCTACCTCGGCATCTGCCTCGGCATGCAGATCGCCGTCATCGAAGCGGCACGCAATCTCTTGGGTTATGCTGACGCAAATTCCAACGAGTTCGATCCTGACTCTTTGCACAAGGTCATCGACTTCATGCCAGGCCAGAGCGACGAAGTCGAAAAGGGCGGCACACTGCGTCTCGGCAGTTACCCCTGCAGCATTGCGGCCGGCACGAAGATGGAAGAATGCTACGGCTCACTTTCGATCAATGAGCGCCACAGGCACAGATATGAATTCAACAACGATTACCGTTCCGAGCTGACCGCCGCAGGTCTTATGATCAGCGGCCTCTCGCCCGACGGTCTGCTTGTTGAGACGGTCGAATACGCATCACACCCGTTCTTCGTCGGCGTGCAGTATCACCC
>R21__coassemble_200_pt1 | contig 51111 bp, 42 predicted proteins | sample R21__metabat2_high_PE_008 | metagenome-assembled genome bin R21
AGTGCCTGACTAAAAATAAAACAGGCTGTTGTCTAAAATATGTTGACTAGTACAATACCAAATGAAAGCGCTGACCATCTGCCTTCCGGCTGAAAATTATCATAAAACAACGCAAAGGGGTTGCCCCTCTGTGAACTAATCACTTTTGAGACAACCCCTTTATTAATTTACTCATCATCAAGCTTGAGAACGCTCATGAAGGCTTCCTGAGGAACCTCAACGGAACCTACCTGCCTCATTCGCTTCTTACCTTCCTTCTGCTTTTCGAGGAGTTTCTTCTTACGTGAGATATCTCCTCCGTAGCACTTGGACGTAACGTCCTTGCGGTATGCCTTGATAGTCTCGCGCGCGATTATCTTTCCACCTATCGCAGCCTGTACGGGGATCTCAAACTGCTGCCTCGGGATATTCTCCTTAAGCTTCTCGCACATCTTTCTGCCCCTTGCGTAAGCCTTGTCCGCATGTACGATGAAAGACAATGCGTCAACGGCATCTCCGTTAAGAAGGATATCGAGTTTTACGAGCTTGGATCTCTGGTAGCCGTAAGGTTCATAGTCCAGAGAAGCATAACCTCTCGTGCGGCTCTTGAGCGCATCGAAGAAGTCGTAGATTATCTCGTTCAAAGGCATCGTGTAATGAAGCATTACTCGCTTTTCGTCGAGATACTTCATGTCAGTATATTCTCCACGTCTTTCCTGGCAGAGTTCCATGATGTTGCCGACATAGTCCTTGGGAAGCATTATCGTCGCTTTGACGACAGGCTCTTCCATAAAGTCGATCTTCTCAGGATCAGGCATGTTCGTAGGATTCGAACAGTCGATCACCGATCCGTCCATCATGTGGATCTTATAGATAACCGAAGGAGCGGTGCTGATAAGGTCAAGGCCGAATTCACGCTCGAGTCTCTCCTCAATAACCTCATAGTGAAGGAGCCCCAAAAATCCGCATCTGAAGCCGAATCCAAGCGCTGCCGATGTCTCGGCATCAAATGAAAGCGCAGCATCGTTGAGCCTTAATTTTTCAAGTGAATCTTTCAGATCTCCGTATCTGGCACCGTCGACCGGATAGATACCGCAGAATACCATCTGCTGTATGCCCTTATAGCCGATGAGAGGCTCCTGGGCGGGATTATCGGCGGTCGTGACTGTATCACCCGGAGCGGTATCTGCAACGTTCTTAATGGACGCGCAGATGTATCCTACTTCGCCTGCCTCGAGTTTTTCGGCAGGTACCAGCTCACCCGGATGGAAATATCCCAGTTCGGTTACCGTGAATTCTTTTCCGGTATGCATCATCTTTATCTTACTGCCGGACTTTACCGTGCCTTCACGCACGCGTACGCTAACGATAACGCCCTTGTAAGGATCGTACTTGGAATCGAATACGAGTGCTCTGAAAGGCGCGTTTCTGTCGCCCTCAGGAGCAGGAAGATACTTTACTATTCCCTCAAGCACCTCATCGATATTGATATCGCTCTTTGCAGAGATCAAAGGCGCGTATGACGCATCGATGCCGATGTCATCCTCTATCTCGGTTCTGACTTCCTCAGGTCTTGCCGAAGGAAGATCGATCTTGTTGATTACCGGAAGGACTTCGAGATCAGCATCCACGGCAAGATATACGTTTGCCAGAGTCTGCGCCTCAACACCCTGTGAAGCGTCAACGACAAGTATCGCACCGTCGCATGCGGCAAGGGATCTTGAGACCTCGTAATTGAAGTCGACATGGCCAGGAGTATCGATCAGGTTGAACATGTAAGTGTTGCCGTCAGATGCCTTGTAAGGCAGTCTTGCGGCCTGTGACTTGATCGTGATTCCTCTTTCCCTCTCGATATCCATGTTATCGAGGATCTGTTCCGTCATCTCGCGTTTTTCCCTTACATGGGTATGCTCGATCAGACGGTCTGCCAGAGTGGATTTTCCGTGGTCGATATGGGCGATGATGCAGAAGTTTCTAATATACTTTTGGCTCTCGTCGGGCATAAACCAAAGTGTCTCCTCAGAATGTCCTTATCATGTTGAACGGGAATATCCTGATCACCGCAACAGCTACGATCCTGTCTTCGGTAAAAGGTCCCAGATTGCGTGAGTCGTTACTTACGGGACGGTTGTCTCCAAGACAGAAGTACTCATTGTCTCCGAGCTTGATCTCGTTATAGCCGTGAGCAGTACCGTAGTCCATCATAGTGGTCTTTACGCCCTCCGGGAGGTAATTCTCCTGAAGGATGTAATAGTCGCTGTGTCCCATCGGCTTGATGTAAACATTGCCGTCAGCGATCTTAACGGTCTCGCCGGGAAGTCCGACGATACGCTTGATCAGGTATTCGCTCTTGTTGTAGCCTTCCATGTTCTGACCGTTCAATACGACGATGTCTCCCCTGTCATACTTTTTGATGTATGTGGAGATCTTCTGCGTAAAAAGAACGTCACCGGACTCGAGCGTGGGGCTCATGGAATCACCGTATACGTTATCTCTCTGGATAACGAAGACAACCAGGAGCACGCCTGCGATAACTCCGATGCAGATAACCCTGAGCCAGTCCAGGGCTTCAGAGATAATGGCCTTTTTCTTCTTGGACTTTGCCTTGGGATCTTCGGATATTTCTGCCGGCTTTTCGGCATCATCCTTCTTGTCTCCGGCATCAGACTGCTCTATTTCAAGAGGCTGCTCCTCAGGCACTGAAAGTTCCTTGTTCTCAGATACTGAAGAAACTCCCTTTTCAGCGGATACCTCTGCAAGTTCCTTTGTCTCTGCGTTTTCTGTCTCTTTTACGGACAGGTTGTTTTCATCTACTTTTTTCATTTGCCACCTTTGTTAGGATTCTTCGGACTTCATAGCCGCGATTGCTTCTTCGTCTATCTTGATTGAAAGCTCTTTGAGCTGCTTTTCGGTAACATATCCGGGAGCATCCATCATGACATCCTGGGCATTCTTGTTCATGGGGAACGGAATGACTTCACGGATCGTCTCTTCGCCCGAAAGGAGCATTACCATACGGTCAACGCCGGGAGCGATTCCCGCGTGCGGCGGAGCGCCGTAGCAGAATGCGTTGTACATAGCCGGGAATTTGGCCTTAACGTCCTCTTCGCCGAGTCTTACGAGCTCAAATGCCTTGATCATGATCTCAGGATCGTGATTACGTACGGCTCCGGATGAAAGCTCGATTCCGTTGACTACGAGGTCATACTGATCAGCCATTATCGACAGAGGATCGATCTCGCCTTTTTCAGCCTTGAGAAGGACATCAAGTCCGCCGGAAGGCATTGAGAACGGGTTGTGGCAGAACTCGAGTTCGCCTGACTCTTCGCCGATCTCGTACATCGGGAAATCAACGATCCAGCAGAATGCGTACTGTTCCTTGTCCATGTGGCCCGGAACGGCTGCACCGAATGTCTTAACGAGAACGCCTGCAGTCTTCTGTGCGGCAAGCTTTGTGCCTGCGGAAAGAACTACGAGCGTATTGGGCTTGAGGCCAAGCGCATTAACAACTTCATCCTTCTTCGGAACGACGAACTTGGAGATGCCTCCGACGATCTCGGAGTTCTCATCCATCCTGAACCAGTAACCCTTGTTGCCGGACTGGATCTCAACGTCAGCCATGAGCTTGTCGATGAACTTGCGGCTCTCGTGGAAATCAGAGATTACGACAGCCTTGATCACGCCGTCAGCAAAAGGAGCAAACTCCTCTGTGCGCAGAAGCTCCGTAGCATCAGTAACCGTAAGGTCGATACGCAGGTCCGGCTTATCAGAGCCATACTTCTCCATAGCCTCACGGAACGGGATCCTTACGAAAGGAGAACCGGATGCCCTGTCGTATTTGCCGTACTTTGCGAAAACAGGAGGCAGAACATCCTCGATAACCTCGAAAACGTCATCCTGGCTTGCGAAAGACATTTCCATATCGAGCTGGTAGAACTCGCCCGGGCATCTGTCGCCTCTTGCGTCCTCGTCTCTGAAGCAGGGAGCGATCTGGAAGTATCTGTCGATGCCGGATACCATCAGGAGCTGCTTAAACTGCTGCGGTGCCTGAGGGAGCGCATAGAACTTGCCCGGATGCTTACGCGCGGGAACGAGATAGTCTCTTGCGCCTTCAGGTGAAGAAACCGTAAGGATCGGCGTAGTGATCTCCATGAAGCCGTGCTCGATCATGGAATTTCTGAGAGCTGCTATAACGTTGCTCCTCAGGATGAGGTTCTTCTTGACCTCGGGATTCCTGATATCAAGATATCTGTACTTAAGTCTTACAGCCTCATCAACGTCGCGGCTGTGGTTGATCTCAAAAGGAAGCTCGTTGTAACGGCAGCGGCCGAGTACTGTTACCTTCTCGGGAACGACCTCGATATCACCTGTATCCTGCTTGGGATTCTTCGAACTTCTCTCCCTTACCGTGCCTGTAACCTGGATCGTTGATTCCTTGGTTATTGCCTTGAACGTCTTCATCATTTCAGCTGTTTCGATAACAAGCTGTGTTGTTCCGTAGAAGTCACGGATTACGACGAATCCGAGTTCTGCTCCGACCTCACGGAAATTCTCGAGCCATCCGGCGAGCATTACCTGCTTGCCGCAATCAGCTATTCTCAATTCTCCACATGTATGTGTGCGGGACTGCATCTATTACCTCCGAAAAAAATTTGCCTCAGACTATATTGTCCTGGCAGTATTTAACAAAACCATCAAGCTTAACGGGCGTCTCTTCGCCTGTAGCCATGTTCTTGACCTTGACTTCGCCGCTTGCAACCTCGTCGTCACCGATAACAGTGAGATAAGGGATCTCCTGCTTGCCTGCGTACTTCATCTGCGCGCGGAAAGACCTTCCTGCAAGATCAGTCTCGCAGCCGATGCCTGCAAGCCTTAAGTCATAGCAGAGCTTTGAAGCGGTCTTCTTTGAAGCGTCAGACATTGCAGCAACATAGATCTTAACGTGTGTCGGTTTTTCAGGGAGCTTGCCCTGTGCTTCTGCTTCAATGAGGAGTCTTTCAACGCCCATCGCAAATCCGATGCCGGGTGTAGCGGGGCCGTCCATAATGCCAACAAGTCCGTCATATCTTCCGCCGCCGCAGATCGTTCCCTGAGTTCCGACGTTCTCGGAAACGAACTCGAAAACAGTTCTTGTATAGTAATCGAGACCTCTTACGATGTTGGGATCGATCTCATATTTGATGCCGAGTGAATCAAGTTCGCTCTTAAGGCCTTCAAAGTGAGCCTTGCAGTCATCACAAAGATAATCGATGAGGCGGGGAGCGTTCTTAACCACATCCTTGCCGCCGTCGATCTTGCAGTCGATCATACGCAGAGGGTTTCTCTCGAACCTGTCTCTGCAGTCTTCACACATCTCAGGAACATGAGGTCTGAAATAATCCTTCAGGATAGTATTGTAAGCCGCGCGGCACTTGGGGCATCCGATCGAATTGATGCGAAGTGCGATATTCTCAAGGCCCATCTTCTTGAAGAAGACATCAACAACGGAGATGATCTCTGCATCGATGGAAGGACCTTCTGCGCCGAAAGCCTCCAGACCGAACTGGTGGAACTCCCTGTATCTTCCCTTCTGCATCTTCTCATAGCGGAAAGCAGTAATGTTGTAGAACATCCTGACCGGTGTGGGAAGCGAAGTCATGCCGTTCTCGATGAAACTGCGCACAACGCCTGCAGTTCCTTCAGGTCTCAGGGTGATGCTTCTTCCGCCCTTATCCTCGAAAGTGTACATTTCCTTAGTAACGACGTCTGTAGTGTCGCCGACGCCCCTTGCGAACAGGTCTGTCTGCTCGAAAGTAGGAATCCTTATCTCCTCATAGCCGAAGGAATGGCATACTGAAGCAAATGTCTTCTCTGCTTTCTGCCATCTGTAGATTTCCGAAGGCAGGATATCCTTCGTACCCTTCTGCGCGCTGAATTTCATCGGCAAATTCTCCCTTTATAATAATTAAACACGCGTAATTATAAGGCTAATGTCGTGATTAAACAAGTTGAGCCGCAAATTTGCCGTATAATGACCACTAACAGTAAAAAAACTGTCACGAATTAGTTGAACGTGACAGTTTTTGTGTTCTGAAGTTTATTTTCGCAAGAAATCTTACATTTCCGAAAGCCTTCTGAGTCTTTCAAACATATCATCGAGCGAAGTGCCCGTCTTAGAAGCTTCCTCAGCCGGAGGCTCCGGTGTCTCGATATTGCTCGTAACAGCGGTAAGCTTGCTGGATTTGGCAAGTTCCCTTGCCAGGATGCCGTTGCTGGGAATGCTGATACCGCTCTCAAACTTGATGCGGCTCGGCTTCGGTTCAAGGTTCCTGACTGCGTCACGGATGCTCTTGGCAGGTGAAACAAGCGAACTGACAGGTGCAACAACGGGAGTTTCAGGCTCGGCAGGTGCCGTAACCTTAACCTCCGTTTCTGCCGGAGAGGCCATCTGCTCAACAGGGACTCTTACCGGCTTAACGGGTTCATCTTTTACGGTAACATACTGGACCGTAAGATCAGCCTCTTCCTCAACACCGGAAGAAATGCCGCAATAAAGCCTTGCAGCAGTAACCGCATCTTTTATCGCCTTGCCGCCGGCAAGCTCGCATGCGACTGCCGCCGTAAAGTTCTTCTTGCTCGTAGGAGAGTGGGAGGCAGTGCCGTCAAACCACTTTGCCTTGCCGCCGAGGACGAAAAGATCTCTTCCTCCCGTCTTCCTGCAGCCTTCAATGAAAACGACGCAGTGGAACTTCTCGCAGATAGTCTCTGCAGCCTGCCTTACGTCAGCGGGCCCATGACATTCAATGCCGGAGAGAAGCTCGGCTTCATAGACATTGATCGTCAGGAAATGAACATTCTGCATGAGAGAACCTACGATGGCATCGTAAGTGTCATGAGAAATAAGTATCTTGCCTTCAGGTGTGATTATCGAAAGTTCTGCTACAACCGCAGGATGATCAAACTTCATAAGCTTGGAAGATACGGTATTGACCGCACTTGCTTCTCTGATCATTCCGATGAAGATCGCGTCGAATTTCTCCTGACTGAAACAGTAATCAAGGACTTCCCCTATGTCTGTCTGTTCGTCAGCATCTTCGCCCGTAAACTGCGGAACGGCGATCATAGACTCAACGTTGTAATCACTATATGTATTGACACAGCGCTGTACGCTGTATCTCGTATTCTCAATAGAATCGGCAACCGAAAGGATGCGTATCATGCGCCACAAGCTCCCACAACAAACCACTAAATCACCCAAAATCTTTGGGGGCAACTAAATTGTAAAATGCGGAGATTTGGTTAACAACTTGCAAAAGGGCACATTATATCAAATCAAGTTTGGTGAAAATGGCAAATGACAGAATTATCTTCTTCGGCATACATATGCCATCCAGTCATTATCGGTCTTTGACTCGATGATCTCCATGCCTGCCTCTTCAATGGCCTTCTCCACCTTGTCCTTCTTTGTGTTGATTATTCCGGAACAGATGAACAATCCGCCTTGAGCAAGCCTTTCGGGGATGTCTCCTGCGATCATGGCAATGATGTCAGCAATTATGTTTGCGACGATAAGGTCATAGTCGTTGCGCTTTGCATCCTTAAGTTCTCCGGTATGGCACTCGATGTCGCTGCATCCGTTGATGCCGCAGTTGTCCCGGGCAACATCAACGGCGAGTTTATCGATGTCGATGGCCTCTGTAATTCCGCTTCCTAACTTTTTCGCGATGATCGCAAGGATTCCTGATCCTGTACCGAGATCCAGGACAGTTCCGTCTTTCTTTAGATATTTGTCGATCAGTTTTGCACACATTGACGTGGTCTCGTGCGTACCGGTTCCGAATGCGGAACCCGGATCGAGTATTATCTTGTGCTCCGCCTCGATGGAATCAGGATCGAGCCACGACGGGCAGATCGCAACACGGTCGGAGATCTTGAACTCCTTATAGTATTTTTTCCAGTTGTTTGCCCAGTCCTCGTCCTTGACATATTTCAGGCCTTCAAAGCCCTGGCCTACAGGCAGGAATTCGCCGATGTCGGCAAGCCTTGACTTGATGAATTCAACGGCATCTTCGGTCTTCATCGTCTTGCCGGATATGTTTCCGTAGATGGTGCCTATGCCTTCAGGATTAAAGAACTCCTCGTTCTTGGCGCCCATCCTGACAAAACCGTCATCAAGCTCCGCAAAATAAGACTTTATGACGACGTCGCTTCCGTAAGACTTATACGTGCCGTCGTCAGCATAACTGAGCGGATCGTTCTCAACGGTATTCCTGAACTCATACGGATCAGTTACCGCAATGCCGTCACAGCCTACCTGTGCAAGCATCTCGCTGATAGCTTCAGATGCTTCCTCTGTCGTTCTGATTGTAATCTCTGCCCATCTCATAGTCGTCACTTAAAAATATTCTTGATCTTCTGGAAGAACTGCGACCTCTTGGTGTAATTCCTGTCCGTCAGAGTGTTGTTAAACTGCATAAGGAGCTGTTTCTGCTCGCGAGAAAGTCCCGTGGGAACCTCGATATAGAATTTGAGAGTGTGGTCTCCCTTCATGTTCGGGTTCGACTTGTTCGGTATTCCGCGGCCCCTTAAGATGCTGGTATCACCGGGCTGCGTGCCTTCCTTGAGGTTGAACTTCTCCTTGCCGTAAATGGTGGGAACTTCGATCTCGCCTCCCAAAGCAGCCTGTGCATAGGTAATGGGCACATCACAGAATGTGTTGGTGCCTTCCCTTCTGAATACGTCATGGCTCCTGACACGGAATTCGATGTAAAGATCACCGTAAGGGCCGCCGTTTGTTCCGGGCTCGCCCTCTCCCTTGATCGGAAGAAGATCGCCGGTATCAACGCCTGCGGGGATCTTGATGTGAAGCATCTTGGATGTCTTGAGTCTTCCTCTTCCGCGGCACTGTGTGCAGGGAGTTTTAATGACCGTTCCCCTTCCGCCGCAGGTGGAGCAGGTCTTTGTTACCATCGTCATGCCGAAAAGAGTCTGTGTCTGCTGCTGAACGCGTCCTGCGCCGCGGCATGTGGGACATGTCTCAGGCGTAGTGCCGGGCTGTGCGCCCGAGCCGTTACAGGCTTTACAGAGATCTTCTTTGGTTATCTGAATGTCTTTCTCGACTCCGAAAGCAGCCTCCATGAAATCAAGAGACATGTTGTACTTGAGATCGGAGCCCTTCTGCGGGCCGTTCCTTCTGCGGGAAGATCCGCCTCCGAATCCGCCTCCGAAGATACTGCTGAACAGATCGCCCAGATCAACATCGTAGGCGCCGTATCCGCCACCGCCGCCGAATTCGTTCGGATCGACGCCTGCATGGCCGAATCTGTCGTATTTTGATTTCTTGTCAGGATCAGACAGGACCGAATAGGCTTCATTGACTTCCTTGAATTTAGCCTCGGCCTCCTTATCACCGGGATGTAAGTCCGGGTGATATTTCTTGGCCTGCTGTCTGAAAGCCTTCTTTATCTCGTCATCGGAAGCATTCTTATCTACTCCGAGGACCTCATAATAATCTCTAGCCAAAGAGGAACCCCTCCGTTCTTGTATTCACGTTCTCAATACAGATATATCCGGCACATCCGAAAAACGGAAGTGCCGGACTATTGTATCAGTTTTTAATTGGATCAGAAGTCTCCGCCTGCGCTCTTGGGGCCGTCCTGAGCTCCTGCATCACCATAGCCTGCGTAGTCCTGAGGACCGGGCTGTCCCTGAGGGCCGCCGGCTGCACCTGCTGCGCCGCCTGCTGCCTGGTAGAGCTTTTCGGAAAGCTTGTAGATTGCCTGTGTAAGGCCTTCTGTATCAGCCTTCATAGCCTCGGTGTCATCCTTTGCGATGGAATCCTTAAGCTTTGCGATAGCATCGTTGACGGGCTGCTTGTCAGAATCGGTGAGCTTGTCGCCTGCATCCTTCATTGTCTTCTCAGCCTGATATACAGCGGACTCAGCCTGGTTCTTGACTTCGATCTTCTCCTTGTTGGCCTTGTCTTCAGCTGCATGCATCTCAGCTTCCTTGACTGCCTTCTGGATATCTTCCTCACTCATGTTGGAAGAAGACTGGATCGTGATCTTCTGCTCACGGCCTGTGCCCTTATCCTTAGCGCTTACGTTAACGATACCGTTTGCATCGATATCGAATGTAACTTCGATCTGCGGAACTCCGCGGGGTGCGGGTGCGATACCGTCAAGGATGAAGTTGCCGAGTGTCTTGTTGTAAGCAGCCATCTCACGCTCGCCCTGGAGTACGTGGACCTCAACCTGTGTCTGACCATCAGCTGCAGTTGAGAAGATCTGGCTCTTCTTTGTAGGGATCGTTGTGTTACGCTCGATCATCTTTGTGCAGACACCGCCCATTGTCTCGATACCGAGAGAGAGAGGTGTAACGTCGAGGAGAAGGAGTCCCTTAACGTCGCCTGTGAGAACTGCTGCCTGGATAGCTGCGCCGATGGCAACGCACTCGTCAGGGTTGATGCCCTTGAAAGGATCCTTGCCGAAATAGTTCTTAACAGCATCCTGAACCGCGGGGATTCTTGTGGAACCGCCTACGAGGAGGATCTTGTCGATGTCGGAAGGTGTAACGCCGGCGTCGCTCATTGCACGCTTAACGGGATCCATTGTCTTCTGAACGAGGTCAGCTGTAAGCTCATCAAACTTAGCTCTTGTGAGAGTGATGTCGAGATGCTTAGGACCGGTTGCGTCAGCTGTGATGTAAGGCAGGTTGATAGCAGAAGATGTAACGCCGGAAAGCTCGATCTTGGCCTTCTCTGCTGCTTCTCTGAGTCTCTGCATTGCCATACGGTCTGTTCTGAGGTCAACACCGTCGCTTGACTTGAATGAATCAACAAGGTAGTCAACGATCTTGTTATCGAAGTCGTCACCGCCGAGTCTGTTGTTGCCTGCTGTTGCAAGAACCTCGAAAACGCCGTCGCTGATGTCGAGGATGGAAACATCGAACGTACCGCCGCCAAGGTCGAATACGAGGATCTTCTGATCTGTTTCCTTGTCGAGACCGTATGCAAGTGAAGCTGCAGTAGGCTCGTTGATGATCCTCAATACCTCGAGGCCTGCAATACGGCCTGCGTCCTTTGTTGCCTGACGCTGAGAGTCAGTGAAGTATGCAGGAACAGTGATAACAGCCTGTGTAACGGGAGTTCCGAGATATGCCTCTGCATCGCTCTTGAGCTTGGAGAGGATCATTGCGGAGATCTCCTGAGGTGTGTACTGCTTTTCGTCAATGATTACCTTGTAGTCGGAACCCATCTCACGCTTGATGGATGAGATCGTTCTTTCAGGGTTTGTAACTGCCTGTCTCTTTGCAACCTGGCCGATGAGACGCTCGCCAGCCTTTGTGAAACCGACTACTGAAGGAGTAGTTCTGTTTCCTTCGGGATTCGGGATAACTACTGTCTCCGAACCTTCCATAACCGCTACGCACGAATTCGTCGTACCGAGGTCAATACCGATTACTTTTGCCATATGAATTTATCCTCCCTTATTTTATGCTTTCTTGCTTTCAAGAATCTTATCGACGATACCGTATTCGAGAGCTTCCTGGGCTGTCATCCAGTGATCTCTGTCCGTATCGTTCATCAATGTCTCTAAATCCTTGCCGCAGTTGTCAGCCAGGATCTGGTTGAGACGCTTTCTGGTGTCCTTAATGTGGTCTGCAGCGATGAGGATCTCTGTAGCCTGACCCTGTGCGCCGCCCAAAGGCTGGTGGATCATTACCTCAGCATTAGGCAGGATGCATCTCTTGCCCTTTGTGCCTGCTGAAAGGAGAACTGAACCCATGGAAGCTGCCATACCCATGCAGATCGTCTGAACGTCAGGCTTGATGAGCTTCATGGTGTCATAGATCATGAGACCGTCGGAAACGGATCCTCCGGGGCTGTTGATGTAGAACTGGATATCCTTCTCGGGATCCTCTGCTTCGAGGAAGAGAAGCTGAGCCGTAATAAGGCTTGCAGTTACGTGGTTAACTTCTTCTGAAAGGATTACGATCCTCTCTTTGAGAAGTCTGGAATAGATGTCATAAGCGCGCTCGCCGCGGCCTGTAGTCTCGATTACCGTAGGGACTAGACTTGATCTGATTAAATCCATTGTTTTATCTCCTTTGTGTTTATTAACTGGATCAGTTTGCGACCTGGACAACAGCGTGTCTGATCACTTTGCCTTTGTACAAATAACCTTTGGTGAAAACCATTGCTATTTCCTGTTCTCCAAGGTCATCATCCTCAACGTGCATTACCGCTTCGTGAAGATTGGGATCAAACTTCTCACCGCGCTCGGCCCTGATCTCTTCAACGCCTATCTTGGTAAGGATGTCTCCTGCCTGTCTGCCCAGGAGCTCAATGCCTTCAACGACCTTGTCTATCGAATGCTCGTCGGCGCTCTTTGCAGTTTCAACTGCACGGCCGATATTATCGATAACTGCGAGGAATTCCTTTGTGACATCAGCTACCGCATCGGCATAAAGGCTTTCCTTCTCTTTCTGTGTGCGCTTCCTGTAATTGTCGTATTCGGCATACAGGCTCATGTAGCGCTTCTCGAGTTCATCCTGCTTGCCGGAGTCTTCGGCTGCTTCTTCTGCTTCTGCACTTTCATCAGTCTCTGATGTTTCTTCAGCTGTTTCCTCTGTCTCTTCGTTTTCGGAAACAGCCTCTTCCGCGGAAGCTTCTTCTGCAGTCTCTTCCTCCTGCCCGTTCAGGATCTCTTCGTCTTTGTTTTCTTCCATCCTTGCTTATCCTTTCATTTATTTATCTCTATTTATCAAGTGAGCTTCTTAAGCTCTTCGTTAAGTTTCTTCTTTACGAAATCCATCTTTGAGATGACTCTCGAATAATCCATTCGCTTGGGTCCGATGACGCCTATGTTGCCTGAGACAGTATCACCCATGTTGTAGGTTGCCGTAATGAAGCTGCAGTCATCGAGGCCTTCGAGCGTGATCTCCTGACCGATCCTGATCATGTAGGAATCCTTCTTGCCGCTTACCTGAGCCTGATTCTCCATCTCATTGACATAACCTGCAACCATGCCGGAATCGGAAAGCGTTCCTAAAAGATCTCTTGCTCTTCCCATAGAACTGAAATCCGGGAAAGCGAGCATCTTGTGCTCACCTTCGAGATATATGCTCAGCTGGTCTGCCTGCTTGATGGCCGTATATGCCTCATAAAGGACCTGTCTTAAGATGCCTGAAGGGATCTCGGTATCTTTAGCCGCTGTCTCGACCGTTACAAGAGTGATCTCATCAAGGGGCTTGCCCGTGAGGTTCTTCTCAATTGCGCCCGAGATCTTGATCATCTGCTCATCGGTAATGAAATTCGGGATCCTGACGATCTTGTCCTTAACAACGCCTGCCGAAAGAACAAGTACGACAAGTGCCTTGCCGGGCTCGATCATGAGGATCTTTATCTGCTTGAGAAAGCTCTTCTGAAGCCTGGGGCTCATCGAAAGCGAAATGAATCCTGTTGCTTCGGAGAGAGTATGAGTAGCACTCTTAATAAGATCTGCCGCCTCATCGACCGTGCCGGAGATGTTGGATTCGATCTCCTGCTGCTCCTTCTGTGTGAGCGTATCGATCTTCATTAGGGAATCGACATATTCACGGTAGCCGAGGTCGGAAGGAATGCGTCCGGCTGAAGTATGGGGTTTCTCAATGAAGCCGAGCCTCTCGAGTTCTGCCATGTCATTTCTCAGCGTGGCGGAGCTGACCTGGAAGTTGTGACGCTCGATGAGCGACTTAGAACCGACAGGCTCATTAGTGGCTACATAATCATCAACTATGGCTTGAAGTACTCTCTTTTTACGATCATCAAGTTCCATCTGATCTGCTCCCTTTCTGTACGATTAGCACTCGGCTCTTCTGAGTGCCAACATCAATATACTATCAAAGTCAAAAATAGTCAAATGGTAAAATGGGGCAGAATATAGTGAATCGTCAAATGCCCTGAATCAAGGCATCAGAGGAAGTCTTCCATGACGAGATTGGCAAAGTCCAGACCGCTTTTGGTCAAAGATATGCTTTGTCCTTCTGACTTAAGGTATCCCTTTTCGATATTGGACCTGAGCTCTTCCCGGTAAACTTCTTCAAAGTCCCTGCCGAAGCGCTGCTTGAACTCTTCTTTGTCTATTCCTTTGGATGTCCGAAGCTTTAAGAAAGGATATTCCCTCATCCTGTCGTTTTGGGTAAGCCTTTCTTCAAAATATATAAAATCGTCTATATGGTCATGCTTCTCACCTTCGGTTCCGAGGAGCTTATCGACTTCATCCCTGTTTATCTTAAATGCAGAAGAAATATAAGACTCTATTTCCTCATCGTGTCCGAACCTCACGGAATTAAGGAACCCGTGAGCGCCTGCGCCTACCGCATAATAATCGCACCCGTCCCAGTATGCCGTGTTATGCCTGCTCTCAAATCCGGGCAACGCACTGTTGGATATTTCATAAGGGACTATTCCCTTTTCATTCAGGAAACGGCGCACCTCGTGGTACATAGAGCGTTCCGTATCAGGAGACACAAGGTCTTCAATAGTATCACTGTACTTATCGTAAAAAGGCGTGTCCTCCTCGATCATGAGCGAATATGTGCTTATATGCTTAACGCCTTTATCAAGGACCTTTTGAAGATCTTTTAAGATGCCTTCCACGCTCTGGCCCGGAACACCTGTAATGAAGTCAGCGGATATGTTCCTGAATCCCGCTTCAAAAGCAGCGTCCAGCGCTTTAAGCGCGCCTTCCGAATCGTGAAGCCGGCCCAATGTCTTAAGTACGCCGTCATCGAGGGACTGGATCCCCATGGACAGGCGGTTAAAGCCGCTCTTAATGTAAGATCTGCCCTTTTCCAAAGTAAATGACGCGGGATTTACTTCCAAAGTTATCTCGGCGTCACTTCCGATACCGAAAGCACTGATAATCGTCTTCAAAAGTCCGCATATATATTTTTCGGGAACGCATGAAGGGGTGCCGCCTCCGAAATAGACGGTGTCAGGACCTTTGTCTTCAGGCGAAACATAGCTTTTGTCATACTCCGCCCAGAACAAAGCCTCTCTGACGGCTGCTTCATAATACTTTTCGGCAAGTGATATGTCTGTCACAGAAAAGAATCCGCAGTAAGGACACTTGCGGACGCAGAAGGGATTGTGGACATAGATGTGTCTGCCCATCAGAAAGAGCGCTTCCTGTAGATCGGAACGGGATTCTTAAGCGCCGTGACCAGCGCCATCCTGAACGTGTTGAAGCTCGGCGAGATGTTGCGCTGCGGCTGCATGAACCTGGAAATGTCTTCAGCCCACCTTGCCTTGTAGTGGCCGATTGCGGGATATCCGATGTCTATGAGCTTATCGGCGTTCTCGCTTATAGCGCGGCAAAGGACTTCCCATGTGCCGCAGACAGAATCCTGTTCATACTCATCGAGGACTTTCCTGTTGCAGCCGGGATATGCCTCCATTACGGCTTCCCTGTCACCGAGCATCCAGGCTTCGATCTCTTCGGTGCTTATGCCGACAACGCTCCTTATGTCGGGTGCATACTTCCTGGCCGCTTCATAAAGCTCTTTTCTGAGAGCTTCGGGATCGTTATTGTCGGAATCCATCGTTACTATCAGGATAACTTCCTTTCCCCTGTAAACGTTGTTATATGCGCGGAGCTTTGCGGGAAGAAGGTCAAGAAGAGAACTGGCAAACTTCGGCGGTTTGGATTCCGGGTCCTTAGGCAGGCTTCCGCATCCGCGGTGCGGCCTGACATTGATCTGCGCTTTTGTTCCTTCTGTGTCGCAGATGCGTTCAACCTGACGCTCTACTACGACTGCTCCCGATTTGTCTTCTGAAAGTATCTCTATCAGCATTTTTTTCGATTCCCGTCATTCCGTATCTGAATCCAGGTGTCCCGCATACCAGATGGCGCCCATTCCGACACCCTGCCTGAACAGTTCGCAAACGAGCGGATCGTCGCCTGCGCACCTTATGTTGACATCACCGGAGGCTTTTTCGAAAGATCTCTCAAAGATCCAGACTTCCTTAGGAGACAATGTCTCGATAATGTACGGATTGTGCGTCGAAAAGATAATCTGGCAGTATCCGTTCTTGAGAGTATAAGATCTCATCTCGTCCGCAAGGACATCGACCATGTCATGGTAAAGATCCTTGTCGGGAGTCTCTATGAAGATGGTCGACCTCGGAGCGCCGTCACGCAGAAGGAGCAGATACAAGAAGAGTTTGTCCGGGCTTTCCCTCAGGACTTCCGGAAGGTTCTTCTTATGCTTCATCGTGGGGATCTTGGCCTTTATTTCAGAAACTATCTTTTCATATTCAGCCTCGTCTCTCATCTTCATGTATTCGAGAACGTTGCCTACATTTGAACCTGAGCTGTTCAGGTGCTTGTGGCCGCCGGGAGCTCCGCCGTCATTGAAATATGAGCTTTGTTCTTCTGATGAAAAACTGCAGAAGAACCAGTGTCTGATCTCCCTCAGGAGAACGACAAAATCCGCATATTTGGTGAGCTTGCCGTAGATGCTGAGTGCGGGGAGATGTTCATCGTCGAGCACCACTTCATCCATTTCGCCTTCTTTTGCGCCCGGGCATGAGATCGATCCGTTTCCCTCTTTAAGATCAAGAAGTGTGACAATCTTTATCTCATCACCGTCGATAACGGAAGTAAGGACTTTCTCATAACAGATGATCGGACTTTTATATATGTTTGAGGAAATGCCGAGTTCATACTGAACATACTTCGGCTTGCCGGTAACGATGTCTTCAAGCTTGAAAAATGTCCTGAAAACTGACGGCTTCGTAATATCGGGGCACATGTTGGCAAATCCCGGTCTTCCCTTGGAGATGGAAGCGGCTGCACAGCCCTCGGTTATGACATCCTGAAGGAAAGAAAGGCATCCCATGAAACTTGTCTTGCCGGTACTGTTTCTTCCGACAAGCGCGTTAAGGTTACGGAGCCTGTTATGTGCCGTGACATTGCCGGCAGACTTTTCCTTAGCGATCGTGATGCTCTCCTCAATAAGGATTCCTGCGCGGTCCTTATCAAAGACATCAAAGTTTTCTATCTCTACACCGAGGATCATGTTGCACCCCCTGTTCTTATAAACAGACGGTCGCAGTATTTGCGGCCGTCAGTAGTTATCGGTTCAATCTTAAGATCTTACTGGCTGTCTGTGAGAGCCGATTCGATCTCTGCGAGGTTTGTCTGGATCTTAGCCATGTTCTCGCCAAGGGTTCCGTTGACATTTTCAAGAAGCTGCTTTACATAGAGATGAGCGTTCTTGCGGAGATCCTCTGCCTGAGCTTCTGCGTTGGCAATGATCTTTGCAGCCTCTTCCCTTGCGCCCTTTGTGATCTCATGATCGTTGACCTTCATTGCGTACATTCTGTTCGCGTCGTCAATGATCTTCTTATTCTTCTCTCGAGCTGTGCTGATGATGTCCTGTGCACGGGAAACGATATCGTTTGACTGGGCTACGGCTCCGGGGAGGTTGTTCTTTAAGATCTGGAGCGAGTTGACTGTCTCAGTCCTCTCGATAGAGCACTTGTCCGAAAAAGGTACGCTCGAGGCATCCTTGATCATATCAATCAAGTAATCAATGTGCTTAATCGCGTCGTAGCGCTGTCCTCCCTGATTGAAATTGCTGTTCTCCATTACTGTTTCCGTCCTTTCTTGAATTTGTCCTTTACCACGTCTATGATCTCGGCAGGCACCATCTTTGAAATGTCGCCGCCATAATATCCTACCTCTTTAACAATGGTCGAAGATATGAGCGAGAGATCATCCCTGCAGGGCAGGAGGACCGCGTCATATCCCGGATGAAGAAGTCTGTTGGCAAGCGCCATTTCCGCTTCGTAACGGAAATCAGACTCTGATCTGATGCCTCTTACGACGGCACAGCAGTCGAGCTTTGTATAAAGATCGACCATGAGTCCGTCCCACTTCATGACCTTAATGTTATCAAGTCCGTCGACCGCAAGCGACTTCTTAATGAGGTCCTCGCGTTCATCCAGCGTGAAGAGCGGAGTCTTGGCAGAATTCTCCATAACTGCCACGTAAAGCTCGTCACAAAGCTTTGCCGCGCGTCTGGCAATATCCTTGTGGCCTCTCGTAAAGGGATCAAACGTCCCCGGGAAAAGCATGACCTTCACTTTATCTCGCCTCCGAGCATTTCTTAAAAAATGTTATCACGGTAGTCCCATAACTACAAGAACGAACACTTTTCAATTCCGAGACAGAATCTGCCGGGGGATTATCAGACGCATGCTCGATTATCAGCATGCCCCCGTCATTTAACATTCCCAGACGGCATATTATCTCCCCAGCCGCAAGCGCTGCCTCAGGCACCATCTTGTACGGAGGGTCCATGAATATAATATCAAATTTCTCGCCGCTTGAACCAAGTTTCTCCAGAGCCTGCGTAAAGCCGGCCTTGATAAACCTTATTTCCGGCGAATCCTTCATGCGGATCTTTTCGAGATTGCGCGAAATGATCCTTGCGGGATCGCCGCCCTTGTCGACAAGCGTCGCACGTACTGCTCCGCGGCTTACTGCTTCAATGCCGATCTGCCCCGAGCCTGCGAAAAGGTCCAGGAACTCACTTCCCGGCACGTCATTCTGGATGATCGAGAACAAAGCCTCCTTGACCTTGTCGGTCGTAGGCCTGGTCTTATCACCTTCAGGCGCGAAAAGCACGGTTCCCCTGAATCTCCCGGTTATGACTCTCGGCATATCACAAAACTCCCAACTTCGAACCGAATCTGAGTTCGAACATCTCTTCTATGTTTTTCCTGATCACGTCAGCTTCGCTACCGCCCTTGTCTAGCAATGCATTTACCGCGTCACAAGCTTCGGAAGCTATGGTAAGGTCGGTATAAAGGTTCGCCGCCCTCAGTGTCGGGATGCCGTGCTGCCTTGTTCCGAAGAAATCTCCGGGACCTCTTATCTCTAAATCTTTCTGGGCAAGCTCAAAACCGTCCTGCGACTCGCACATCATCCTCATCCTGGTAAGCGCCAGTTCCGATCTGGATTCCGAAACAAGTATACAATAAGATTTCTCTTTGCCTCTTCCGACACGGCCCCTGAGCTGATGAAGCGTTGAAAGGCCGAATCTGTCGGCATCCATGATGACCATTATGTTCGCTCTCGGATTGTCCACGCCGACCTCGATCACGGTTGTCGAAATGAGGATCTTGATCTCTCCTGACAGGAACTTCTCAATGGTGTCGAGCTTTGCCTGTTCGGGCATTGAACCATAGAGCACAGCTGAAGGGAATCTCGCGGAAATACCTGATTCATCAAGTTTCTGCTTCATCTCGATGACAGACGTGATCGACTTCTCATCAGATTCTTCGCGGCCGATTATCGAGTCATCAGAGATCTCGTCTTCGTTCTCGTCTATCCTTGCACAGACAATGTATGCCTGCTGTCCGGATTCGAGCATTGAAATCAGCGCGGCCTTTGTGTCAGGACTGTCCTTTGATGCCGCAAACCACGTTGTGATAGCCTGTCTTCCTGCAGGCTTCTCCCTGATGACAGAAGTCTTCATGTCACCATACAGCACCATCGCAAGCGTTCTGGGGATAGGCGTTGCAGTCATGACGAGGTTATGAACGCTGTTTATGCCGTTAGGAAGTTCCTTCTTGATTAGGAGCTTCTCCCTCTGCTTAACGCCGAATCTGTGCTGCTCATCCGCTATGACGAGCGCCAGATCCGCAAACTCTATATCATCGGTAAGCAGCGCGTGCGTTCCGATAATGACGGAAGCTTCACCGTCTCTTAGTTTTTCCTTTATCTCTTTCTTTACGGATGCCTTCGTCTTTCCCAGAAGAAGCACAACATTGATGCCGCTGCCCTCAAGTATCCTGCAGGCATTGTTGTAATGCTGCTTGGCAAGGACTGAGGTCGGCGCGAGCATTACCGACTGCTTTCCCATGAGCGCAGTCATGGCCATCGCAAGGATCGCGACAGCAGTCTTTCCGGAACCTACGTCACCTTGTACGAGACGGTTCATCGGAATATCGGTCATCATGTCTTTCTGTATGTCGATTATCGCCTTTCTCTGATCACCGGTAAGAGCAAAGCCGAGACCTTCGACGATCTTTTTCCAGCGCTTCGAAACGTCTGCTGCAAGCTCGCTTCCGCTCTCGGGAACAACCTTCTCGGCAACTTCCTTAACGCTTGTCCCGCGGTTATAGAGCTTCATTCCGACTCCGAGTAGTATAAGCTCCTCATACGCTATCTGACGTCTTGCTGCAGAGGCATCTTCAAGCGTCTCGGGGAAATGGACACGCCTGTATGCCTCAGCCATCGGAACGAAGTTTTCCTTCTTCATTATCTCTTCCGGAATGCAGCATTTAAGTTCTTCACCGCAAAGATCTAAAGCGGTCTTAATCCACCTGGAAAGCTGTCTGGAAGTGATGCCAGCAGTCATGTGATATACGGGCCTTACGAGCTCTGAAGTGCTTACCTTATCAGCCTTCTCTATAAACGGATTAACCATTTGAGGTGCGCCCGCAAAATAAGTGAGTTCGCCGTGAACGAAACACCTGTCTCCGGCCTGGAATTTATTGACCAGATAAGGAGAATTGAAGAACATCAGCTTTATCCTGCCGGATTCATCACCTGCCATGAAACTTACGGACTTGGTCCGGCTTCTGAGATTAACGGAAGGATTATTAAGAATTGTAAGAAAAAGCGATGCCTCATTGCCGCCTTCGCATGTCGAAACATGCGTGACCGAAGTCCAGTCGTTATATCTCCACGGAAGGAACGTGATAAGGTCATAAACCGTATTTATCTCGAGTTTTGCAAGATGATCTGCTGCTGCGGGACCTATTCCGTAAAGCACTGATACGGGGCTTGAAAGACTGACATTCGTCATCAGATATGCCTCCTGCAAAAACCTGAAAGCGGGCATGCCCCGCAGTCGGGCGACTGTGACTTGCAGTACGTCCTTCCAAGGTCCACGGACAGATGTCCTATGGCGATCCATTTATCTTCTTCAAATACTTTCATCATGTCCTTCTCAACGCGGGCAGGATCTTCGCTGTCCGTTATCCCGACACGCTTCATGACCCTCTTGCAGTGAGTATCAACGACTATCGCGGGAGTGCCGTAGATCTCGCCTACGATGAGGTTCGCGATCTTCCTGCCTATGCCCTTTACCTTCATGAGTTCATCAACGTCATTAGGGACTTTGCCTCCCCATTCATCGACGAACCTGCCGGCAAAATCCTTTACGGACGCAGTCTTTGAAGCCGTAAGGCCGCATGGTTTGATAACAGCAGCTATGTCATCAGCAGAGGCCGATGCGATGGAATTCATATCCGGATACTTCTCAAACAGTTCCTGTGAAGTAAGATTAACCCTTTTATCAGTGCATTGCGCGGACAATATTCCCCTGATAGAAAGCCTTTCGGGGAGATCAAAATCCAGTGAGCATGCTGAATCCGGAAAAGCCTTCACCAGCGCGTCCCATGTCTCTTGGGCAAGTTTCGAGCGTGAGATCCTAGGCATGACTCATTCCTGCTTCTTATCGGGCGGGAACGGGAAATAGAAAACAAATCTGGCTCCGCCAAGTTCAGTACCGTCCTCACAGGATATGGTCTGACCGTGTGCGGCAAGGATCTGCTTGCAGATATAAAGTCCCAGACCGAAGCCTTCAACCTTGCGGGAAGGATCAGCCTTATAGAAACTCTCGAAGATCCTCTTACGCTTAGATTCCTCAACGCCTGCACCGGAATCCTCAACCTGGATCATGATCCTCTTGTTTCTGGGCTCAGATGTCGTCGTTACTTTTATAGAACCGCCCTGCGGCGTGAATTTAATGGCATTTGTGATGATGTTGATAATGACCCTGCAAAGCTGCTGTGCCTCACCATAAGCGGTAATGCCGGGGCCCGGATCAAGAGACTTGATGATGGTAATATCCTTGTTCGAAAGCTGTGCTTCGAGGTTGTCAACGATATCGTTGATCATGTCGCTGATGTTGAATTCATCCATCATCTTCGGATCAACATGAGACAGCGAAGATGCTTCAGTCATCTGCGTTACAAGGGTTCTGATCCTGTCTGACTGCTGCTTGATGAGGTTAAGATAATGATCGTGCTTTTCGGGCGGGATCGTTCCGTCAGTCATGGCGGTTACGAAGCCGTTGATCGAAGTAAGCGGTGTCCTGATGTCATGCGCAATCGATGAGATGAACATCTCCCTGTCACGCTCGGCATTTTCGAGGGATTCGATCATGTTGTTGACCGTCATTCCCATCTCGGTAAACTCTGACGAAACCGAAAAGTTTGAAAAATCCTCAGGTTCCGAGAACCTCGGACTTACCCTGACTGAGAAATCGCCTTCGGCAACGCTCGCAATAGCCCTTGAGATATCCTTGATCGGCATAAGGCTGAGGTAAACGAATACCGCGTAGAGAATGATCGAAATGATCATGGCGATCATCGCGGGAATGAAGATGACATTGAGATACTCGGTAACCGTGGCACCTGTCGTTTCGCTGTTGTTGACTATGCAGAAATAAGGTGTTCCCTTTATCTTCATGCAGCTGACAGATGTTATACTCTTGGGATTCTTATTGCTGTCGCCTGCGCGGCCGTTCTCATCTGCATACTTGATCATCTCCAGCAGATGCATGTCAGATATGTACATATATCCGCCGTTGCCCTGCTTGACCGAAACGCTGTCTACGGATTCAAGCTCCCTTGAGTTGCGGCACAATATGCGGCCTTCGCCGTCGACCAGATATATGGAACCGCTTTTCCGGTAGATCTCCGAATTAACAAAGCGGTCTATGATACGTGAATTCTTGAAATTATCCGAGCCGTCATTGTCCATGGTGTACCTGAAGTCACCGGACTGCATGGACGTAAGCGAAGTTATGTCGGCAGACAGATTAAGTGCTACCTCATCTGTGCCGTCAATAACCTTGACGACAAGGTTGTTATACATGTTCTCATAAGAGAGAAACAGCAGGACGGCAAAGACCACGAGTGTGGTAAAGACAAGAAATGTGATTATGAAAACGGCGAAGTTGGCCGAGATCTTTCTGCCGCCGTCAGACTTGGGAGCCATGAGTTACCTCGTCTCGAACTTATAACCCTTGCTCCAAACAGTCTTTATGCACCAGTTCTGTTCCCTGTCGGGATTCTCGATCTTTTCTCTAATCCTCTTAATATGAACGTCTACGGTACGTGATTCTCCGTAGAAGTCATATCCCCAAACGTTTTCAAGGAGCTGCTCACGGGTGAAAACACGGTTGGGATTTGATGCGAGGAAGAAAAGGAGTTCAAGCTCCTTCGGAGGCATATAGATCTCATTGCCGTCAACTGTAACGACATAGCGGATCTTATCAACCGAGAAGCCGGGATATGTAATGATATCATCGGGTTTACCGGACTCTGCTTCTGAAGAAGCACCGCCGTTGTCCCTTTTCTCTGTACGTCTTAAGACAGCCTTGACTCTTGCGAGGACTTCCTTAGGCTCAAACGGCTTAGGAATATAGTCATCAGCACCGAGTTCAAGACCGATGATCTTATCAAGGGTATCTGTACGTGCAGTAAGCATGATGATCGGAGTGTCAGAAGTCTTTCTGATCTCACGGCAGATGTCATTGCCATCCATACCTGGAAGCATCAGGTCAAGAAGAACGATGTCAGGTTTGAACTGATTGAATACGCCAACAGCTCTGTCGCCCTGCATACAGGTGGAAACCTGGTAGCCTTCCTTCTCAAAATAGAGCTTGAGTACTTCGATAATGCCCGGATCGTCGTCTACGAGCAAAACTTTGTTTACTGCCATTTAATCACCCCTGTAACTTCTATTTTGTTTTTGCCGGATCAGCCGGCTTATTTACGTTCTTGGTTCAGTAATCTCATCAGAGATCCTGCTAACCTCATCTGCGAAAGACTGAGGATCGGTAAAGTCTTTGTATACGGATGCAAAGCGCACATAAGCTACTTTGTCCATATTCTTCAGACGGTTCATTATGAATTCACCGATCTCAGAACTCGTTATCTCGCGGTTGTATCTGCTATTAACCTTATCGGCAATCTCAGCTACGATCTTTTCCTTATCCTGAGGCGATACTCCGCGCTTGGAGCACGCTATGTTCAGGCTTGCCATGATCTTCTCGGCCATGAACGGTTCTCTCGTTCCGTTCTTCTTAACGACCGTGGGATTCAAGTCTTCAATCCTCTCTACGGTCGAAAACCTGTAACCGCATTCTAAGCATTCACGGCGGCGCCTTATGGAATAACCGTCTTCGGTAGGTCTTGAATCAAGGACCTTATCGTTATTCTTGCCGCACTTTATGCAGATCATTTACTCTTACTGACCGTCTTTACCGAACATAAACCAAGGCTTAGCAGACTTCTGAGCAGGCTTAGCTTCAGGCTGAGGTGCTACGTTAGCCTGCGGTCTGCCGCCCATCTGAACGGGAGCCTGAGGCTGTACGGGAGCAGGAGCCGGCTGCTGGGGCTGCTGTACAGGGATCTGCTGTACGGGAGCCGGTGCAGGCTGCTGCATAGGGATCTGCTGAGCAGGAGCTGCAGGCTGAGCTGCGGGTGCCGGCTGAGGAGCTACTGAATCATCGCCGAATCTGAAGCCCGGAGCTGAACGCTGTACGGGAGCCGGTGCCGGCTCGGGTGCGGACTGCTGCTGTCTGGGAATGTATTCTGTTCTTGAAGAACTTGTTGTTGCCCTTGAAGAGATGATCGTAGGATTCTCTCTGGACAGAACTGATGTGCTTGCTCTGTGGCCTGCGCTTGCATTGATCGTGTTATCGAAACCTGAAGCGATAACAGTGATCATGAGCTCATCCTCAAGTGAATCGTCAACGACTGCACCGACGATGATCTCAGCTTCAGGAGATGCCTCGTTACGAACGATGGAGGAAGCAGCGTCGATCTCGGAGAGTCTCATTCCGCGTCCGCCTGTGAAGTTGAGGATTACGCCTGTAGCGCCTTCGATGTTTGTATCAAGCAGAGGTGAGTTGATAGCCTGCTTGATAGCGACCTGTGCACGGTCCTCGCCGGAAGCGCGGCCGATACCCATGTGGCAGATGCCTGCGTCCTTCATGACACGTGTAACGTCTGCAAGGTCGAGGTTGATGAGTCCGGGAATAGCAACGAGGTCGGAGATACCTGCGACACCGAACTTGAGAACCTGGTCTGCCATATTGAAAGCTTCCTCGAAGGAAGTGCTCTCATCTACTACGTCAAGGAGCTTGTCGTTGGAGACAACGATAAGGGAGTCAACGGATTTCTGAAGCTCACGGATACCGCGCTCAGCATTTGCAGCTCTCTTTCCGCCCTCAAAAGTAAACGGTGTTGTAACAACTGCAACTGTGAGGATTCCGAGGTCTCTTGCGATCTGAGCTACGACAGGAGCAGCACCTGTACCGGTACCGCCGCCCATGCCTGCTGTGATAAAGAGCATGTCGGTATTGCTGATAGCTTCAGCGATCTCATCACGGGATTCTTCTGCAGACTTCTCACCAACGCTGGGGTCAGCTCCGCAGCCGAGGCCTCTTGTAACCTTCTCACCGATCTGGATCTTTATTTCTGCCTTATTGCGGGCAAGCGCCTGATTATCTGTGTTGATGGCGATAAATGTAACGCCCTGGACGCCACTCTCGACCATGCGGTTAACAGCATTGCTTCCGCCTCCGCCAACACCGATAACTTTAATGCTGGCAACATTAGACTCGTCCATTGAATAGCTGTGCTTGCTCTCAGACATCCTAAATTCCTCCGTATAAAACTGTTTTTGTCCCGTATGATATAAAATTATAATTATGTTATACAATACATCATTTTGGATTTTATCCCAAATAATTTATTCGTTCAATACAAACGGAGTTATTTAACTCCGTATTGTAAGAAACGAGTACATTTTATCATTAAATTGTAAACTTTTTAGGTAATATCAAATTATTTATTACTTTATCCGGCGGGAGTACCGTTGTTTGCATCGCCGTTCTGATCACCGCTCTGGTCGCCTTCTGCGCCGTCTTTATTGTCAGTTGCGGCTTTTGTCTCAATATTCCTGTTCCTGCTCGAGTCACTGTTTGCGTTGAAGATAAACTCATCACCGGTCATGTCGAGCGTTCCCTTGATCGTGACCTGGTCAAAAGCATTTGAATTAAAGAGGAACAGGAGCTGTGTCATCTTGTCGTTTATCTTGTCCGTCTTGTTGAGTTTGACCTGGACCGGCTTACCGCTCTCGGTATAGACAGTCAGGAATATGAAACCGCTGGGCAGTATACGCACTTCAGACGTATGTTCGAACATGTTGAATTTATCGCCTATCGTGGCATTGTCTGCCGAAAGGATCGAACCAAGGACCACTATGGCTCTCCTGTAGGCATTCTCATCGGAAACCTTGACTTTCCCGCCGAGCTTTGCGGATTCAACGGTAATGCCGTAAACAACGGGCCTTACGTCCCGCTTGTTCTTTCCGGAATTGATCTCGAGCACAGTACCGTAACGGTCAAGCGCTATATAACCGTCAGGAGTGCTGATATAAGCGATCTTGCGTCTCTCCTTTACGGTGATCCTGACCTCTGAAGGGATCCTTACCGCGATCGTGATATCTGCGATATAAGGGTTCTCCCTCCTTATCCTCTCCTCCGTCTTACCGTAGTTAAGGCTTAAGATATCCAGAAGATTTCCGCTTACACCGCTCATGAGATGAGCATTATACTTAAGTCCCACTTCTTTAAGAACTTCTTCATCGGTCATCTCAACGTTGCCGTCTACCGTTACTTCGCGCACCCTGAAGATCGGGAGAAACAAAAACAGGAGCACCAGAGTTACGACAAGAACGAAGAATAATATAACGGTTATGCCGAAACCGTTAAGTCTGACCTTGGCTTTCTTTTTCCTGGCCTTCTTGGGCTGTTCTTCGTCAGACTTCTCTTCAGCCTCAACCTCTCCGGCGTTTCCGCCTTCATCTGCATCTCCGGCCTGCTCTTCTTCGCCTTCAGGAACAGACTCTTCTTTATCCGCCCCGTCCTCTTCATTTTCTGAAGATTCAGGTTCAGCTCCGTTTGCTTCAGCATCTCCGGCTTCAGCATCCTCGCCGTCAGCGGTTTCTTCCTTTACGGGTTCTTCACCTTCAGGCTCTTGAGTTTCCTTTTTTTCACGGGGCTTTTTATCCTTGGGATCCACGATCTGCAAATGTTCAGAATCATCCGCGCCGGAGCCTTCATCCCCGCCGTCATATCCAAACAGTTTGTCGAGTTCGTTATCATCCATAGTGTTATTCTATCAATCTTGTTTTGAAAGAGCTTCGCTTATAGCGCGGAATATCCTGTCACCGGTATCCGTGATAGCCTGTTCTGAAGCACATTTCCTGATCTCATTGCGCTTTCCTTCGTCTTTAAGCAGTTCCGTTAACACGGGAAGTATCTTTCCCGATCCGCAGTCAGCATCTGAAATAACGATCCCGCCGCCTTTTCCGGCGATGGATCTTGCATTGTAAGTCTGATGGTCGTGTGCCGCATAAGGATAAGGCACCATTATGGCGCAGGCTCCCGTTGCGGTTATCTCGGCGCAGGTAACTGCACCTGCACGGAGAATGCAGACGTCACTTCCGGCAAGATACTCGTTTGTGTTGTTGACATAATCCATGATCTGCAGGTTCGGAAGATTTCTGTCTTCTTCAGTGATCTCGACAGTGTTGTGTTTGCCGCAGCTTAATACGAACTTGACGTCAGCGAATTCAGGCATTCTTGCACAGGAAAGAACAAAACCCGTGATCGTTGCGGAACCGAGCGAACCGCCCATTGCAAAGACCATCTTCTGTCCTTCGGGTATGCCGAGTTTTGCTCTTGCTCCCTCATAGGTATTTCCGAACATGATCTTTCTTACGGGATTACCGGTATATACCACTCTTTTCGCTTCCGAAAAGACTTTTTCCTGATCGGGGAAACCCGTCATTACAAGGTCAGCGCCCCTCGAAAGCAGTCTGTTAGCGCGTCCGGGAAAGGCATTGGCCTCATGGATCATAACGGGGATGCCGAGTCTTTTCGCAGCTGAGATAAGAGGCGCACTGACAAATCCGCCGGTGCTGACAACGCCTTCAGGGCGGTATTCCTTGAGGAAGTCAATGCACTGCCTTCTTCCTCTGCGGAGTGACCTCAAAGCTTTGACAGCCTTGATCGAAGGTTTCGTGGGAAAAGGGCTTGCCTCGATATCGACGAAATCGTAACCCGCCTTGACTACGAGTTCACCTTCAAGGCCTGCTTTTCTGCCGGCGAAAACGAACCTGCAGGTATCACCTTTCGCGGCAAAGCCCTCGTTCAAAATGGTTGCTATTGCAAGTGCGGGATTTATATGACCGGATGTTCCTCCGCCAATGATCGCGAAACGGTGCTCCATAGAAGGTTATGCCGCCTTTTTCGATAAGCGTTTGGGTTTTTCCTCAACTGCCTTTTTACCGTATTTGGAAACGGAAAGGATAAGACCGTAAGCAACGAGGAGCATGATCTGAGCAGTACCGCCGTAGCTCATGAAGGGAAGCGTAACGCCGGTTGCAGGGATAACCTGCAGCTCGACCGAGATATTCATGAGGACTTCAACAAAGATCAGGGCTGTACATCCCGTCGCGACCGTCCGGGTGAACACACCGTCGGCTCGCAATATTACCTGGACGCACATGATGAACATTATCATGTACAGCGCCATCAGGATCGCACCGCCGACGAAACCGGTCTCCTCTATGTAGATCGAGAAAATATAGTCATTCTGCGCCTCTGCGACGTAATTGTATTTTGAACGGGAATTGCCGAGACCTACTCCCCACATTCCGCCCGAACCGAGGGCGTTGTGCGCGTTGTCGATCTGTCTCGTGTCATCCTTTGTAAGAGTTGCATCTTCCTCTTCCTCATCTCCCTGATTGAAGATCGCGATACGCTTGAAAACGTGAGCGTAGTTCTTGAGCATCTTGTCTCTCGTCTCGACAGGCATGACCGCAATAATGACACCGCCTACGACAACAACAAATCCGACCATGAGCAAAGCTCCCGTTATCCATGATTTGAGAGGTATCTCGGAAACGAGTGCGCTCAGCACGATGACGACACCAATGATGATGAAGCATGAAACGTGCGGCTGAAGGATGACTACCAGGTCGACGAGAATGATCATTCCTGCAGGGAAAACAAGGTCAACCATTGCGCATGCGATCGCTCTCCAACGCTTGGATTTAGGCATGGGGATCTTTCCGTCACGGCGGAGCTTGTCTACTCTCGATCTGTAATTTGCGAACGCAACGATAAGCGAGACCTTGATAACCTCTGAACTCTGGAACTGGATAGGTCCGATGTTGACCCATCTGGTAGCGCCGTGCTCGGAACCTACGCCCGCAGCAAGCGTCCAGATCGCGAGCGCGAGACTGAGTGCATATGCCGCAATCATAACCCATCGCATCTGGAAGACCTTGATCGGAATAAACATGATCGCGGTCATCGCCACAAGTCCTATGATCGTCTGGATCAGCTGTCTCTTAAGGAAGTGTGCGGAATCGTGATAAAGGCCGTAAGCGTCAGGTCCCGATACCGAATAAAGAACCACAAGGCCGAAAACGAGCAGGCCGAACACCATAAGGAGCATCGGTATGTTTACGTTCTGGGGATTTAAGTCCGTGTGTATCTTAGCCCTTTCAGGGATCGCTGACGATCCGGGTTCAAGGAGCTGGTCGATATCGGTGATCTTATAATCTTTTTGGATCTTTTCCTGAGCCATCCGTTATGAATCACCTTTCTCAATAAATTCTTTTGCCAGTTTTTCGAAGCCGAAACTGTGCGAAGCCTTGAAGAGTATCGCATCACCGTCCCTCAGATAATCTGCGAGCCTGACGGATACGTCATCCGCGTCACGGCATCTGGAGATCTCAAGTCCTATATCGACCATGTGAGCTCCCCTGATGAAGTCTTCGGAGTTTTCTCCGGTTATGAATACTTTGTCAAATCCGTATCTCGCGCACGCCTTGCCGGTCATCTCATGAAGCTGGGGGGCATAATCTCCGAGCTCCATCATGTTTCCGAGAGCAAGGACCTTTCTCCTGCCCTTCGCCCTCTTGGAGAAATTCAGGAAGGAATTCTCCATGGATTCGGGTGCGGCATTATACGCATCATTTACTATCATATACTTTTTTGTCTCTGTAATCGCACCGCGTCCGTCCATGGCCTTGGTGGCAAACAGTGTTTCTCTTATCGCGCTGATCATTCCGTCTGTCATTCCGATCTCGCAGATATGGGCGCAGAGGATCGCGAAAAGCGCATTTCTTATGCCTGCGTTTCCGAACATCTTTATCCTGAACGGATCGCCGAATTCAATAGGCTCTCCGAGTCTCGTGATATGTGCGCGGAAAACGCTTCCGTCATCGTTCTCATCGACCTCATAGCTGTTGATGCATTCAGGGCATCCCTCGACGGGGAAAACGGCTGACGATACAGCTGCGATGAGGTTATTGAATGACAATATCCTTCTTGCATATTCGAAGAGCATGGGATCGTCTCCATTGACTATCAGGATGCCGCCGTCGGTAAGTCCTTCGGTGATCTCCATCTTCGCGCGCATGATGTTGTCGCGGCTTCCAAGCCTTCCTATATGTGAATATCCGACATTGGTGATGATCGCTATGTCGGGTCTTGCGATCATTGTAAGTTTGGAGATCTCTTCGAGCCCTCTCATTCCCATCTCTACGACCAGTATCTGCGTATCAAGAGGAGCAGAAAGGATGGTCTTGCTCATGCCGATCTCGTTATTGTTGTTTGCCTTCGTAGAATGAACACGAAAACCGAGTCCCAGGACCTCAGCGATAAGCTGCCTGGTCGAAGTCTTGCCGACAGATCCGGTAACTGCTACGACTTTGGCATCGAGCTTGAACCTGTAGTAGGCGGCAAGGTCGCAAAGCGCCTTCGTGGTATCTTCAACAACGATTCCGACAGCGCCCTCCGGAACATATTCCGCATTATCGACTACGACTGCGCAGGCGCCGTTCGCGATCGCTTCTTCAGTGTACTCGCCGCCGTTGAAACGTTCGCCGCGGAGCGCGATAAAGACATCGCCTTTATTTATCTCCTTTGAGTTGGAAGAAATGCCGTATACCTGTACAAAAGTCGCATAGATGCGCTCTTCGGTCTTATATACCGTTCTTCCGCCGACTGCCCTCTTGATCTCTTCGAGTGAGAACATCGGCTTGGAACCGTTTTCGATCTCGGCTACTGCTTTTTCAGCCTGTTCGGCATCATCGAAATGAATGGTCTTGTCCTTGAATATCTGATAGTCCTCGTGACCCTTGCCGGCGATGAGAACGGTGTCACCGGGTTCTGCTGTCTTAATTGCATGTCTGATGGCGCTTGCCCTGTCGGCATAGACCTCGAACTTGCCATTCGTTTTGCCGATACCGTTGATAATGTTTGCGATTATCGCCATCGGATCCTCGCTCCTGGGATTATCGGAAGTTATGATGGTCTTATCGGAAAGATTTCCGGATACTTCACCCATCTCGAATCTTCTGGTGACTGATCTGTCGCCGCCGCAGCCGAAAACCGTTATCACTTTGCCTTCGGTGTACTTTTTCAATGTCAGGAGCACGTTCTCGAGTGCAGCCGCATTATGTGCATAATCCACCAGGATATTTAGTCCGAGTTTATTCTCAACGGGCTGAAGGCGCCCCGGGACGCTGGCTGTTGCGAGCGCTTTCCTGATGCTTTCCTCATCGCAGCCGGCGCAGCAGGCCATTGCTATGGCACAAAGCGCATTGGATACATTGAACCTTCCGGGGAGAGCCACGAAAAACTCTCCGGAAATATAAGAACTCCTGAGAGTAAACTTCGTTCCGGTTACGTGGTCTCTTCTCTCAAGAGTAAGATCTTCAGCCTTGAAATCGGCATCGCTGTCAATACCGTATGTAAGGACCTTGCATCTGGAAGAAGCATATTCGCAGACCTTAGAAGCCTGCTCACAGTCAGCGTTGATTATTGCCGTCGTGCAGTTATCGAAGATCTTTAGCTTGCAGCTGAAATAGTCATCCATGTCGGGATGCTCTTCAGGCGCAATGTGATCCTCGTACAGATTGGTGAAAGCCGCAGCGCGGTACTTAATGCCGTAAACCCTGTCGAGTTTTAATCCCTGCGAGGAAACCTCCATTACTAAGCTGTCTCCGCCGTTTTCCTTAAGGGAATGCATCATGCCGAAGATCTCGGATGATTCGGGCGTGGTATGCTTTGCAGGTATCTTCTCACCGCCTATGATGTTGCATACCGTTCCGACAAGACCGGACTTCTTTCCTGCCGCCTCGAAAATGGCGCGGAGCAAAAATGTTGATGTCGTCTTTCCCTTCGTTCCGGTAATGCCGTAAACATCGAGCTCTCTCTCAGGATGTCCCTGGAGCGCTGCTGCCGTAACAGCTAACGCCTTCTTTGTGTCCCTCGTCTCGACAATTACGCATCCTGTGTCCTTAACGGCATCGATGAGCATGTCGTCATCAAAACCCTCACGGTCTGCATCTACGATGATGCATGCCGCTCCGGAAGACGCCGCGCTGCCCGCAAAGGAATGTCCGTCAACCGTAAAACCCTTTATGCAGACAAATACGGAGCCTGCCTTCACACGGCGCGAATCAAATTCAACTGATGTAACATCACAGGAAGGATCACCTGTAATGATACGCGTATCGAGTTCTTTAAGAATGTCAGACAGAAGCACGGCAAATAATTCCTTTCAATTCTCCGTACTTATATTAAAACAAAAAATATAAAAACAAATGTGGTAATTTGAAAAAAAATCCCGCCGGGTTAGTGATTCCGTTTGTGCGTTAAACTACCGCGGGTCAGCCGACGCCCGAATCTCCCGTCTTTTTCTTGGGAGCGAGCGTAGGCATCTTTCTGTTGATACCGAGTGCACTAGCGCCGTAATTATCAAGAGTAACCGTGATGACTTCGCCTGAAAGCACCGTAGAACCTGCATTCTGGTTCTGTGATGTGCAAAGTCCGGTGACATCGCCTTTGATCTTGCAGTTCAGATTGACCTTACGGCATGCCTCGATACACTCGACGGCATTCATTCCGACCATGTTGGGAACGCGGGAAGTAAGCATCTGCTCCTCTGTGACATCCTCAGGATACATGATTACTATACCGGTCTTATAAAGCTTCTGAGTGTAGCTCGGATATGTTCTGGCGACCTTTGTCTCAGGAGTCATGTCTACTGTTCCGTAGAGAGTAGACAGGCCGTTGACTGCAATGGTCGAAGCAGCCTTGGAGGCAGTCATGCCCTCGACTTTCATGACGTAGTATTCTTTCGTAAGCTGGTCGAACTCATCTTCCGCGAAGACCCTCTCAACGCCCATGTATGTAAGCGTTCCCTCAACGATCCTTGCTGCCGTTGAAGCAGCAGCCGAGGAACCGACTTCCTTATCCTCAGGTTTGTTAAGAACGAAGAGCACCGCGATCTTAGGATCGTTTGCGGGTGCATAGCACGAGAAAGAAAGAACGTGCATGCCCTTATTCTCACCGACATCGACCGTTGATGTGGATGTCTTACCTGCGACGTTGAATCCTGCGACCTTACCCGCTGAACCCGTACCGTCTGAGACAACGCCTTCCATCAGGGTCCTGACGCGTCTGCATGTATTCTCGGAGAACACCGTTCTGATTACTTCAGGCTCGATCTGGTCAACGATGTTGCCGTTCTCGTCCGTAATATATTTAACAATGTGCGGGACCATCAGGTTTCCGCCGTTTATGATCGCGCAGTAAGAAGAAATAAGCTGGATAGGCGTAACTGTCGAAGACTCTCCGTATGAAAGAACCGCCATATCGACTCTGCTCGGGTTCTTATGGAAGATGCCCTTTCCTTCGGCGGGAAGGTCGATTCCGGTTGTATCATAGAAACCGAGCATACGCACGTATTTATAATATTTCTTGATGCCGAGTCTGAATGAAAGCTGCGCGAAAACAGGGTTGCAGGAGTTCTCAAAACCTTTTTTGAGCGACTCTTTGCCGTGATTGAAGTGGTTTGTCTTCTGCATCCAGCATGAGATCGTATGCTGCTCTGAAAGTTTGATCGGCGCGTCATCGAAAGTCTCATTCTCATTGGTGATATTCTCTTCAAACGCCATACAGGTCGTAAGAGACTTAAACGTTGAACCCGGCTCGTATGTATCCGAAACACAGCGGTTGCGCCATGCATTGGACATCAGGTACTCAACCTGCTTATTCTTGTCCATCAGATTGAAATCATATTCATCCAGTCCGTAAGGGACACCATAAGGATTGTTGAGATCGTAATCAGGAAGCGAGCACATGGCAAGGATGGCGCCCGTATAAGGGTTCATTACTATAGCGGTACATCCGTCCATCGGCTTGTACTTGTCATAAGCGTCCTTGCAGGCTTCCTCAACGATCCTCTGTATGCTCAGGTCGATATTGGTTACGATGTTGCGTCCGTTCGCAGCCTTCTCCTCGGTAGCATCTGAATAAGGCAGAACGCCTCCCGTGATCGAGTCAGTCTCCGAATAACGGTAGCCGTCATTACCGGAAAGGGTCTTGTCATAGTATGCTTCAAGTCCGTAAAGTCCGTTAAGGGTCTCGCCGTTGTTTCTCGCATATCCTATGACCTGTGCGGCAAGGCTTCCGTAGTTATAGTATCTCTGGGGAACGGCCACGAAACCGAAACCCTTAACCTTGTTATCCTTAAGGAACTTCTGGAATTCATCCTTCTTATCCGAGGGGATATTCCTGATAACGTCGCATCCCCGGACGGCATTTCGCTTATCATTCTTGTCTGTCGGATCTTCCGGAAGGATCGAATCGATCTTCTCGTACTTAACGCCGAGGATGGAAACGATGCTCTGCATGATCTGGGCTCTCGAAAGAGTCGGAGACGTTACCTGGGAAGGCGAACAAACGACTGTGTAGTCATAGGTGTTGGATGCCAAAGCGTTCATGTTGGCATCGTAGATCATGCCGCGGTTTGCCGGATATGTCATCAGGGTCCACTGCTCATTTGCTGCAGCCCTGGCATATTTGTCATAATCCTTGACCGTTGTCTTATAGAGAGCAAATACGAGATAGACCGCATACGCAAGCATAAACGCGGCGATCAGCGCCGAGATCTGACGTGCAACAAACTCCCTGCCGTTGCCCGTAAGGACTTCGACAGGTTCTTTTGCAATTACTTCTTCAGGTTGTCTGCTCTTTACGGCTTTAGCGCCCGGGATGAGAGGCATAGTACTCCTCGAGAGCATCCTCATTAGCCTTGAGGACGTCTTCATTTACTCCATATGAATCATATGGTACCACTGTCTTCAAAGAATCGTTATTAGGAACCGGAAGATTTACGACCTGATTTTGGTTAGGGTCCTGCATTCCGAGCTGGAGAGCCTGTGCCCTGACCGCGTCCATGTCCGTGATTCCGTTTGCGTTTTCTTCTGCATCGAGGATCTGTCTCTTAACAGTGTTGATCTTATCCTTGAGATTAGAATTATCCCTTGAAAGCTCGGAAAGTTCAGTCTGCGGGAACAGAAGCATCATGACGAAAGCACCCGTGAACAGAACGACAGCAATGGTCAGCGCCGTCTGGACAAACTTTCTTGTGGTAAGCTTCTTTGCCTTCTCCTTCTGCTCCTTTGCGAGCTCGGGATCCATATGCTCTTTAGCGTAATCTCTTGTTCTTTCGCTGACCTCTTCAAAAGTGAGCTTATCGCCCTTTTCCTTCTGTTTGGAGGTTATCTTCGCCTTTGTCTTGGCAGGTTTCTTTTCGATGATCAGAGGTTCGATGACAGGAATGATCGATTTCCCCTGCCTGTAGGTGAAGTTCATCTTGCTGCCGCGTCTGCCCGCATTAAGCGCATCCATAAGATCCCTGTCAACACGCATTGCAGGCTTACTCTTCTTATTAAGTTTTGATTTGCGCTCACTGATAGCCATAATGTCAACCACCCTTAGTTATACTGTTCGTTTCCGTTCCTCTCGAAAACCCTGAGTTTTGCACTGCGTGCTCTGGGATTTTCCTCCTTCTCCTCCTCCGACGGTTCAATGGGCTTTTTCGTGATCACCGTGCCCAGCGGCTGCTTTCCGCACACGCATACGGGGAATTCCCTCGGACAAGTGCACGGATTCTCGGCCTTGCGGAAAGCTTCCTTAACTATCCTGTCCTCAAGCGAATGGAAAGTGATTATGCTGATCCTTCCGCCCGGATTAAGATGCTTTAAGCAATCCTGCATGAGTCTTTCAAGACCGGAAAGCTCGTGATTGACTTCTATCCTTATTGCCTGGAAGCACCTCTTTGCAGGGTGCTGATCCTCAAATCTTCCGTGACCGGGCATATATTCCTTGATAGCCTCAGCCAGGTCCGTTGTAAGCTTGAACGGTATCCTCTGCCTTCTCTGAACGATGCCGTCTGCGATCCTTCCGGAATGGCGCTCTTCGCCGTATTCCCTGAAGATCCTTTCGAGCTCGTCCCTGGAATACTTATTAACTACGTATTCAGCAGTAAGAGTGTCATCGGTCGTATCCATTCTCATGTCAAGCGGTCCCTTCTTCATGTATGAGAATCCGCGGTCAGCCTGATCGAGCTGATATGAGGAAACGCCGAGGTCGGCAAGTATGCCGTCAACCTTCTTGATCTTCATGCTGTCGAGCATGTTATCTATATCGCCGTAATCGCACTTGACGGGCATCCAGTTGGTATGAGCGAAATCCTTGCTCCTTGCCATGCATGCACGCAGCGCGTCAACGTCTTTATCGACAGAGATCAGAGTACCGGAAGAACCGAGCCTGGAGGCTATCTCAGCGCTGTGTCCGCCGCCGCCTGCAGTGCAGTCAACATAGATTCCGTTACCCTTAACACAGAGGCCGTCAACTGCTTCCCTGAGCAGTACCGACTTGTGATTGAAATCAGAGTCCTTCGACATAATAATCTGTCTCCAATCCTTCAATATTGCTCAGATCGTGATCCTCGTTGTCATAGAAGCTCTTTGCGCAAACATCCAGCTTGCCGTCATCATTGAAAACGCAGATCTCGTCTCCTGCCTTTGCGGAAATCCTCTCCCACAGCTCCGCGCTTACCGCGATTCTTCCCTGTGAATCAACAGTTACCTCAACAGCCTCGCCGATGAGCGCTCTCTTGATGATACGGACCTTTGAATCCATGGAATTGAGTTTCCTGATCTGTTCAGCGATGTGCTCAAAGTGTTCTTTCGAATAGACACAAAGATAGCCCTTATCAAGGCTGTTTGTTACAACAACCTCGTCTCCGAGCTGCTCTCTCTGCTTTGCCGGGATGAAGAATCTTCCCTTGGCATCGATTTTCTTGATGTCTCTTGCCACTTTGTCCGCTCTTTTTTCGTTGATCTAAGTGAAAAACGGAGTTTTTTCGGATTTTCATCCACCTTCCACCACCAGAGTGGGAATTTCCTCCCTAAATCACCACAACTGTATTCTATCTGTAATGTTTCTTTAACGCAAGATGAAATCTGTAATTTTTTGGAAATTTATTAAAATTTTTTGTTGGCCGTTTCCGGGCATGAAAAAGACCGGCATCCTTTGCCGGTCTTCAGATCAAAAAGTTCGTTTTCAGGAAGGTTCGTGACGCTTTTCGTGAAAATTGCCACAGTTCACGAAAACAGCCCCGTGATTATCGATATTCCGTTCAGACTTTCTTGCCTGCCAGTATCTCCTTGTAATCTTTGAGGTTCTTTCGCAGGAGATTCGGGATATCGAGTTCATACGGGCATCTGGTCTTGCACATATAACAGTTAACGCACGAATCGATCTTCATCATCTCATTCTGCCAGTGTTCCGTAAGCCAGTTCTGCGAAGGCGCCCTTCTTATCATCTGGCTCATCCTCGCGCACTGGTTGATCGTGATATCCACCGTGCAGGGCATGCAGTAGCCGCACCCCCTGCAAAACTCTCCGAGGAGTTCGTTCCTGTCTTTTTCGATAACGTTCTTTATTTTCTTTGTTATGGTGACTTCGTTTTCGAAAAAGCCCAGCCACTCATCGAGTTCAGACTGCCTCTGTATTCCCCAGATCGGAAGAACGTCATACTGGCTCATGAATGCCATGCATGCTTCTGAATTTGTAAGGAGTCCGCCCGAGAGGCCCTTCATTGCGATAAATCCCATGTCAGCTTCTTTGCAGCTTTGGACCAGGGCAATGTCGCGTTCTGAAGCCAGGTACGAAAAAGGGAACTGCAGCGTCTCGTAAAGACCGCTCTTAACGATGTCTTCCGCAACGCCTATCTTGTGCGCGGTTATTCCGATGTGCCTTATCCTGCCCTGCTTCTTTGATTCGACAAGGCACTGATAAAGATCGTCCTCTTCCGTATAGCATCTGGCTGCGCAGTGAAGCTGGTAGATATCGATATAATCCGTTTTGAGATTGGTCAGGGTCGTTTCAAGGTCTTCCTCAAACTTCTCCCTTGTAGTTGCCATCGTTTTGGAAGAGATATAGACCTTGTCGCGCATGCCTTCAAAAGCTTTTCCGACTTTCACTTCACTGTCGGAATATGCCCTCGCTGTGTCAAAGAACCTCATTCCGCCTTCATAGGCTTTTCTCAAAAGGCTTACCGCCTCTTCTTCGCTGACCCTTTGTATCGGAAGTGCGCCGAAAGCATTCTGGGGAACGCTTATACCGGTCTTTCCCAGACATATGGTTTTCATAGATAAGCCCCCTCTTTTCTTTATGTTCAAAATATAACACATGTGCACCGGAAGTATCAGCAGTTAACGGCAGTTAGAACAAGTAATATAATCATTCCATGTATCTTTATCATTATTACGACAGACGGACAGGCCCGTTCAGGAGTCTCACGTCAATCCCCCGGGAAGAGGCTAAAAGGGTCCTTGAAAAGATCAGGCAGGAAAAGCCTGATTCTTTCTGCGCGCAAAGAGACGGAGAGTACATAACCAGACGTCTTAACTGTGAAGCAAGGCTGCGCAAAGAATTTCTGGCGATCGGCGGAGTTACTGACATTGATTCTCCGCACTATATGGTATTAGGAGAAAGCCGCTGGCTTTCCACATGGTACGAGCAGAGCGATTGCATAAAGATACCCGTCGAAAAGTTCGACATATCCAAGATATCATTTACTTACGGCGATTCGATGCCGACATTCAATTTCAAAGACGGAAAAGAATACAGGGAGAAAGTCTACGATTACGAAGGCATCCTCAAAGTCATCGAAAAGTACGGACTTCCCCAGGAATGGAACGATGACGGCAGATACGGACCCGAAAGATATGTCGAAGCACACGTCTGGACAGATGACGTGATAAAGGATTATCTCTGACCGTTTTTGGCAACTTATGTAACGCTGCAGGCAACTCACGTCATGTTCAGTTGAATACCCTTTCGGCCTTTGTTAGTTTTGAGCCAGCAAAAGCCAAAGGAGAATTCACATGATAAATGCAAATAATATCTGCAAGAGTTTTGACGGCAAAAAGGTCCTTTCGGGTATTGATCTCAATATAAAGCCCGGAATGATCTTCGGTCTTCTCGGCCCGTCGGGAGCCGGAAAGACCACTCTGATAAAAGTGATCACAGGCCAGCTTGGGTTCGACAGCGGAAACGTCTCGGTCTTCGGAAAGAATGTTTCAGATCTCACAGGCACGGACAAAAAGCAGATCGGGATCATGATAGACGAACACGGAGTCTACGAAAGACTTTCCTGCACGGATAACCTGAAGATCTTTGCAGACATCTACGGGATAGGACATTCAAATATCATGCCCGCATTAGAAGAGGTTGGCCTGAAGGAAGCTGCCGGGAAACCCGCAATGAAGCTTTCCAAGGGCATGCGTGCCAGACTCAGGCTTGCAAGGGTCTTTATGGTATCACCAAAGATCCTTTTCCTTGACGAACCCACGAGCGGTCTCGATCCCGCGACGATGAAATACATCCATAAGCTCATTCTGAACCGCAAGGCTGCCGGATGCACAGTCTTCCTCACAACACACAACATGGAAGAAGCCGCTGTGCTTTGCGATGAGGTCGCGCTCTTAAACGAAGGAAAGATCGTAGACAAAGGCACTCCTTCCGATATCTGCAGAAGATACGATCACAAAAGAACCGTCAGCATCCATCTCAAGACAGGAGAAGACTTAGATCTTGACTACAGTGAAAGATCCGCCGACAGGATATGTGCTCTTTTGAGACAGGGAGTGATCGAAACCATACATTCTTCCGAGCCGAACCTGGAAACAGTGTTCATAGAACTGACAGGAAGAAACCTTGAAAACGATGCGGAGGTCAGATATGCATAATACATTGATAATAATAAAAAAAGAGTTAAAAGACACATTAAAGAACAAGACAGTACTCATTCAGTTTCTGATGTTTCCGGTCATGACGCTGATAATGGAAAACACCGTCAAAGTTCCTGACATGCCTGAATTCTTCTTCACAAAGCTGTTCTCTGTCATGTATATGGGCATGGCGCCGCTCACATCTGTCGCATCGATCATTTCGGAAGAGAAAGAAAAGAACACGCTGCGTGTGCTCATGATGGCTAACGTAAAGCCATGGGAATACATTGCGGGGATCGGAATTTATGTCTGGACGCTCTGCATGGCAGGCGCAGGTGTAATGGCAACCGGGCTCCCTTCCTCAGTCATTCCTTTTTATCTTTGCATAATGGCCGCCGGCTTCATTATCTCGATCACAATGGGTGCCTGCATCGGAATATTCTCAGCAAACCAGATGACAGCCACATCACTCTTCATGCCGGTCATGCTGGTATTTTCATTTGCTCCTATGCTCGCTATGTTCAATGATAAAATAGAAAAGGTTGCAGGGATCTTCTATACACAACAGCTGAGGATCCTTATGAACCGGATGTCTTTTGACGCGATCAGACCTGAGGCTGTCCTGACTGTAGTACTCAACGGGGCTCTTGCCCTCCTGCTCTTCTTTGCAGCCTTCAAGAAAAAAGGACTAGAGTGATGAAGATCAATCTTGATATAGACGGCAAATACGATGATACCGAAATAACCATCCGTGCGCCTCATCTTAACAGCGACATCGAAAGGATCGTTGCCATGATGCGCATGATAGACATGCAGATCGCAGTACGCAAAGACAACGAGACATATCTTCTGGAAACGGACAGGATCTTATACATAGAAGCCGTCGACAGAAAGACTTTCGTTTACACGGCCACGGAAAGCTACGAGTCCGAGCTCAAGCTCTACGAACTGGAGCAGGATCTCGTTGCGCGCGATTTTCTGCGCATCAGCAAGCAGAGCATTGTTAACCTGCGCAAGATAAAGAGTCTCAAAGCAGACGTCAACCGCAAGATCAGGATCACGCTTCAGAACGGCGAACAGATCGTCGTATCCCGCATGTACTCAGACGAACTCAGAAGAAAGCTGGGGTTAAGATAATGGAAGAGAAAAAGAACATATTCGATTATATAAAAGAGCTGTTTACCAGTTACGGTATCGTAGTGCTGTTATTTATCGTCATCAACCTTATCATAGGCAGCGAAGCCGGAAGTGTTTCATCTCTTTTCGCGCTCGGTTCCAAAGGCCTTTCAACGGCAACGCTGCTTCAGCTCCTGTTTCTGGTACTCATAATAACCGTCGCACAAAACCTCTTCCTCACGGATCTGGTCATTAAAAACATGGCACTGGTCGTACGCAACATATTGTTCTTTGTTACGATCCTGGTGGCAATAACCGTGTTTGCCGTAGTGTTCAGCTGGTTCCCTCTGAACGATCCGCGCGCATGGATCGGCTTCATTGTGTCATTCTCGGTCTGTACCGTTGTAAGCTCAGTGATCATGCGTATGGAAGAGAATGCCGAAAACAAGAAAATGCAGGATGCATTAAATAGGTTAAAAAAATAATATGGCCAGCTGAACCCTTGTCGGTTTTTGTCGGTATTTGTCGGCTCTTTCATCCGGGATTCGTGCATACAATAGTTCCACCAGGGAGGCTCAAGTATGCATTTACCGATAAAGACTCATGTTGTAAAGATACATTACCGCGAGCATTTGCTCAGGCAGATGGTCCACGGCTTCTTTGGAACGCACCGCGGATATAGGTGTGTCTATATAACCTATGATCCGGCAGATGATTCAATTACCCCAAAGAACCCGAAGCGATATAGGGTGGAAAGCAAACAAGGGATACTCTTCACCCCTCTGATAGAACGATTCTTATTGCAGAAAGCAGAATACGAACAGTTCCTTGCCGATTGGCGGTCGACATATGTGTTCGAGCCTCCAATGGTCAGATTCCCATTAGTCAGCACTTACGATCCGCATCGCATGAATAACCGTTTTTTCGAAGAAGCATGTTCCAAATCAAATAACATGCCAGTCGAACATCCCGTGTACAGCGGTGATGATATTCTCAGATCAAAGAACGAACAAATGGCGAAGAGTCTTTTTCAAACCTTGGGCATTCCCTTCAAATACGAAGCTGCACTTGATATAAATAATCCCGACGGATACGTTCCCGACTATCTGCTGTCTTTTTTCGAGATCGACCGCTGCATATATGCTGAGATTTGCGGAATGACAGATAAGTATGAGTATTCAAGGACAACTGCTCAGAAAATAAACTTCTATTCGTCAAACCACTACCGTCCGGGACGTGAGATCATCTATTGTTTTATGTATGACAAATACAATTTCGATGAAGAGTATTTCGCCACACAGATACTCAGCGCATTTGAGACACTGATTCCTGACAGTGCACTGGATTGGGAACATTGCCAGCCGCCTTGTATAAGAAACGAGAATTAACGGCTCATTTTCAAATTGAAAAGTCCTGGAACACGTCCCTACCATAGGGACGTGTTACTGTACATTTGGGCCAAATCAGGCTGTTTGTCCCGGGAAGTGTCCCTACTATAGGGACGTTCTGCTGTACATTTGGGCCAAATCGGGCTGTTTGTCCCGGGAAGTGTCCCTACCATAGGGACGTGTTACTGTACATTTGGGCCAAATCAGGCTGTTTGTCCCGGGAAGTGTCCCTACTATAGGGACGTTCTGCTGTACAAATGACTCCGTCACCCCAGCTCGCAGATTATCTCGGGGCACTCTCCCTCAAATGCCTCTTCGGGAATGAATCCTCCGTCTTCGAGCTCCAGTTTCCTGCCGCCCGCAGTGACAGAAACGATGCGGTATGAACCCGCGTCAAGCCTGCCGGGATTTACATAAGTCAGAGTGAAAGGTTTCCCCTTCTGGTAAGCAACTACAGAAGCGCGGCCTTCGCTGTCGAACTGCGACGCTAGGAGCGCGGGTTCGAGCTTGATCTTTCCGTTGGCGGAAGAGACGCCGAACATCTTTGTGAGAACAAGTAGCACTGCCCAGCTGGCGGCACCCGTCAGATAAGGATACATTCCCCTGCCCTGACCGTTGAAGTACTCTGGGATGCCGGGATACATCCTTCCGTCTTCGCTCATGCTCTGGGTGAACAGATTATTGAAAACCTTGAAACCTTCCCTGACAAAGCCTCTGGCATAAAGAGCAAATGCATACATGACTGCCATGTGGCAGAATACCGCGCCGTTCTCCTTTTCGCCATATGCAAAGCCGAATGCCCTTCCCAAGTTCATCTTGACTTCATGGAAATCCGTGTTGAGCCTGTAGCCTCCGAGCGCGGGTGCATACAGATATTCGTCGCATGCTTGGATGACATCCTTCACTGCTGCTTCATCAGCCGTGCCGAACATTACCGGGAATACCTGCGAGGTCAGCATCATGCGGACATCACCGTTCACGACGCCTTCAACCTGCTTTGAATCATTGTCGTAATAACCGTTGAACCACCTGTTGCCCTTGCCGTCGGTGACCGTCTCGTTTTCGCGAATGTGCTTTCTGATGCATTCAGCCATCTGTTCGAGCTGTGAAGCAAGTTTACCGGCATCCATTATCATCATGGATCCGGAGACGTTCTTTGCTACGCTGGCCTCATAGTCCAAAAGGAGCTGCCTCTTAACGGCGGGGTCATCATACTCATCGGCGCAGATCAGGTTGATGAGTTCTTCGAATACTGCGATGTCGGATCTGCCGCAGTTTCTGATGATCGAAGCAAGCATGGCAAGCGCTCCGGCATAAGCTGCGGTAAATGCAACGCTCTCGCCCTTTGCGGAAGCCATATCGAGAGCATCGTTCCAGTCAGCTCCCCTGAGCCTCATGTTGCCGTGCTCTCCGCAGTCAAAGAACTGCGTTACAGTCTCGGTGAGCATGTGCTCGAGAACAGTGCCTTTATAGAGTTCTCCGGAAATGGTGAATTCCTTCGGATCGGAATTAGGATCGAACTCATCATCAAAGCGTTCGCCCCTGAAGATCATGCGGTCCTTAAAATACGGCTGCTCCTCGAAAAGGAAATCGTAATCTCCGGTTCTGCTGAGATAAAGATCAACGGTGAACACAGGCCAGAAACCGTGGTCCATCCACACTCTCGGGATACCGTTGCGGTCAGCGATGAACTCGCCCTTCTTTGAACCGATGATGGTGGCATTTGAACCGTCCATGCGCACGCCGGCGAAATAACTGATGAGGTCATCCCTGGCATCAGCGGGATTTCTAAGCAGCAGCGCGAGAGAATCCTGCCAGAGGTCACGCCATCCTCTTCCTCCCCTGCCGTAGTCGTGGTAAGGAAGGAACGAACATCCGTAAAGCTTGCGCAGAGCGGGCTGAACGCTGACCCATTCCATCCATCCGTCGAAAAGCTTATCGCCGGTCTTCGTGTGGATGATCTTCTCGTTTTCCCAGTAGGATCTAACTTCTTCAAAAGCAGCGCTTACATTGGCGCTGTCAAGATACTTGCCGCCCTCCCCGTCAAAGCCGAGGACAACGTTATATACGGCGCTCGCTCCGGGAGCCAAAGTCTTTTTCAAAAACTTGATGCCCGCAAATGCTTCCTGTCCGGTAACTACGGATCCAGGGACCATGCCCTGGCTGATCTTCGCTCCGTCGGGAGCGAGGAGATTCCCGCCGTCGCCCGTAAAATCGAGTACTGTCGGATCGATGCCTTCTGGCAGATTGCCTTCACCGTCACGGGCGCGAACGACATAAGTATCAGTTGTCCTGTGATGTCCTCTCTCGTCAAAAGCCATCGTCGGCCTTACTTCGATACCGTCTTCCAGAACTTCAATTACATTGAGGAGCGAAGTTACGTGCCTGTGATCTCTTATGTGATCGGCACCGCGCGCGAATACGGGAACAGCGGCAGAAGGAATGAATGAAACATCACCTGTTCCTTCATTGGTAACCGTAACCTGCATTATCTCCGCCTTTTCGGAACCTGCAGGGGCGAAGAACAGAACCTCAGCCTTTATTCCGTCAGCGATCTTTCTGGTTGTCTTCTGCCAGAGGAATCCCGCTTCAAGGATGGCAGCATCTTCAGAGCCTAACTGACTCAGCGAAAAACCTGTCGCAGATTTAAGACCGACGTCGTCGATATAGAGCCAGAAATTACGCGAATACATGGACTCCTGAAGATCCTCGACCACAACGGGATGGAGGAAGAAACGGTCCTGTGAAAGCTTGGTGTCACCGCCGCCTCTGGGAGTGACAGAGCCCATTACGCCGGAAGGACTTCCGACAGGTAAATACAGGTAGCTGGTCTTGTCAGCTTCGTCAGTTCTGAAAGTGCCGTTCTTGCCGGTGAATTCTATATTCATGTCTGTCCTCCGGTTTTATAAAGGTGCGGAAATCGGATCAGTAAACGCTGTTGATTATTGCTGCGATGGCTTTTTCTGATTTTTCAGGGTCTGCACATTTTGCGTAAAGGCTGAAGATCAGTCTCGAATCCGACTTCTCCCAGCCGGACTTGTAGCCGAGCTTTTCGCAGGCGGCAAGGTCATTGAGCCTTAATCCTATGACGACTTTTGTTGTATCGTCATTTTCTTCCAGCTGAGCTTCGATCTCAGGATCGCCTTTGCCTGCCCAGGCATTGTATCTTCTCGAAAACTCTTCAGCATCCGCTGCTGACATGTAAACCAGCTCGACATGCTTTTTTGCTTCTTCACTCAGGGAATCCCAGATCTTCTTATATGATTCCGGGAAAACGCCGAAGCTCGAATAATAATACGGGTAGGTGATCCCGTCGGAAACTATGACATCCGGAACGGCCATGAAATAAGCAGAAACGCTTTCAAACTCGTGGCCCGTGGCTTTCTTGCCTTCCTGGTTGGGCATGACCGTAACCGCCTCAGGGAAATAAGGGACCTTATAGCCCTCGTTGATCATGAGTTCCGTCATGTATGTCTCATCAAGATCGAAGTATCCGAAAGAATAGATAATGATGTCGTTCTTTGTTCTGCCGAAAACGCCGAACAGCAGCAGCACAACTATCGCTACCGCGATCAGAAAGACCGAATACTTGAACCATATAAAAGAGAAATGATCTCTCCACTGTCTCTTTGTCTTTCCGGCGATCTTTATGGACTTCTCGTCCTCTTCCCTGATGTCTGTATCGCTTAATACCTTGATCGCATTTTCATAATCCTCTGCGAAAAAGAATCCGATCTGGCTGCCGAAACGTGTCTCGCACTTTTCGCGTCTTTCATCGCCTTCAGGCAGGATAAGTATGATCCTGCCCGCGCAGCTCCTCTTTACGAGAGGTATGAAATGCTGGTCGATCCATTCCAAGTCTTCTTCATTGACCGTGAATCCTTCAGGAATATCAATTATGTAAGATGCGCCCGGCTTCTCGCGAAGGATGTTGCAGGAAGCCATAAGCGGGTTTCTTAATTCGCTTCCCGACAATGTCTCACTGATAGTTACCAGGACGACATCGTCGCCTTCCCTGTATTCAAAACTGATGCTTTCCGTCATTGCCGCTCCTTATACGCACTTTATGCAGAGCCTGATGAGATTCATGACGCACTCCTGCAGATCGGCTCTGGAAAGTTTGTTATTGTAGACGGCTTCGATGATATCATCAACGTTTTCCTGGCATCCCGGCATCTGGAGGTCACAGCCTGCATATACGCAGAGCCTGGGGCTTCCGGCAGGATACTTGTAGGTCTTGTTGTAACCGAGGAACGCAACATCCTGGAACGAAGAGAACCAATCAGTCATGACGATGCCTTCAAAACCCCATTCGTCACGGAGGATGTTCTGGATAAGCTCATAGTTGTTGCAGGTGTGGATACCGTTTACGAGGTTGTAGGAAGCCATTACAGCGAAAGGCTGAGCCTCCCTTACACAGATCTCAAAGCCTTTGAGATAGAGGTCTCTCAAAGCGCGGGGTGAGATATGCGCGTTCGTGAACATACGGTTGTCTTCCTGGTTGTTGGCGCAGAAATGCTTGATGGTCGTTCCTCTTCCGTCTATAGACTGAACGCCCTTTGTGTCAGCTGCGGCGCAAAGACCCGTAAGGACAGGGTCCTCCGAATAGTATTCGAAGTTTCTTCCGCAGAGAGGATTTCTGTGAATATTCATTCCTGGAGCGAGCCAGAGGTTTACTCCGTACTCTTCCATCTCTTCGCCGACCATATGGCCGAGCTGCTCGATGAGATCCATGTTCCATGACTGCGCGAGCGCGGTAGCCGTAGGGATCATGGTGCAGTACTGATAGTAATCTATTGCATCTTCAGGAAGATCATCCGGGAAAGGATAATCGATATAACCGAAAACTCCGCCTCCCGGGAGAAGGTCACCCTTGCTCGTAGCCTTGAAATGAGGCTGGAGTCTCAAGCCTGCAGGGCCGTCAGCCATGATGATCGGCGGGATCTTGCGCGATACAACATATTTGTCGATGGTCTCGGCAGCTGCTCCGGGCACATTTCCGGATGCGGAGAATACCATTCCGTCCTCAAGGTCTCCCCTGTCGTAATTACCGACGCAGAGCTCGGCAAGTTCCCTGACGGAGAACTGTGATACAAGCTGCGAAACGCCGGCATTGCGTCCGATAACGGAACCGAGTGTGATCGTCTCGCTCTTACGCTCATCAACGTGAGCTTCATTAACGCCTCTGTATCTTACGATGGTCCTTCTGATACGGAATGTATCAAGAGTGATCCTGACAGCATCTTCGAGCTGTGTGTCATCAAGATGAGCACGGAGCTTCTTGCCTGTTCCCGGATTCTGAAGCTCGTCAAATCTATACTGGGGATCATCGACCAGGAAACGGCGGTACTTCTCAGCCATGATCTGATCAGGGATGTTGATGACCGCAACGATCTTTGTCTCACGTGAACTTGTTCCAACACGGATAATATAGTCACCCTGATCGATAACTCTTGCGCAGATGTCATCATCATATGAAGCAAATCCGGAAGCGTCAAACTTAATGCTGAGCTCTTCTGATTCGCCTGGTTCAAGGAGCTTTGTCTTGCCGAAAGCAATGAGCTCCTGATAAGGCTTATCGATCCTGTCCTGGGGAGCGGAGAAATAAACCTGGACAACCTGCTTACCCGCAAATTCTGCGCCCGTGTTGGTAACGAGAGCCTTAACCGTTATTACCGTTGAATCAGCTTCTACCGAAGTTACGTCAACGGAGAATGTCGTATAAGAGCGTCCGAATCCGAAAGGATAAAGAGGCGTGACGCCGAATGAATCGAAGTATCTGTATCCGACATAGATTCCTTCGCGATAGAACTCATCATCCGTATCGCCGTTGTTCGAACCGAATTCGGATGCGCCAGGATAATCCTCATAAGACTTTGCCCATGTATCAGTAAGCTTACCTGAAGGATTTACCTTACCGGTGATAACGTCCGCAATGAGAAGACCGCCCTGGTTGCCCGTCTGTCCTGCAAGCAGGAGAGCTCCGAGCCTCGGGTCGCTCTTGAGGTCTGATGCATCGATAATGCCGCCGACATTCAGGACTACGATGGAATTTGCATAATGTGAGATCACAAAATCGACGTTGGCTTCTTCTTCCTCGGTCAGATAGTAATCACCCTTCTCTGCCGTTCTGTCACGGCCTTCACCCGATGCACGCGCTATGACATAGATCGCGGTATCGCATGCCGAGTCAAGGTAATCCTGCTCATTGATGAGAGGCTCTGCCGGAGTGGGTTCGGCTACTTCGAAATAAGCATTGGCCAGAGCACATCCCTGTGCCTCGGCATATGCCTCTACTGTTGCCTTGTATTCTGCAAGGTTCTGATCGTAAGCTTCGTCATATCTGGACAGCCATGCTTCCGTCGTGATCTCAAAGCCAGCATCCTGAAGACCTTCATAAACATTTACGTTGAATCGGGTATTGACTTCACCGCTTCCGGATCCGCCCTTAACGGTGTGCCTGGCGCCGCTTCCGAAAAGAGCGATTTTTCCCGGCTCTCTGATCGGCAATGCGCCTTTGTTCTCGAGGAGAACAAGACATTCGCCTCCAAGTTCACGGACAAGGTTCATGTGAAGGATCTCACTATCCGTCATCTCGTCAGAAAGTCTAGCTCGGAATTCCATATGCACGTCCTCCTTAGAATCGGCTTTTAAGTCGATAGTCAGATTATATTATAAAACGCGCAATATACAAAATATTTAATTATGTTAAAACAAGGCGGAAATGTGACGGAAATCAGGCTTTCAGGCCTGTTTCCCTGGACAGCAGAACGTACTCGTATTCGTTGTCGAAAAACGCCTTCGCATAATGTCCTGATATCTTTCCGTCCCTGCAAAGGGCACCAATGCTCTCGCCGCCTGTCTCTTTGAGCTGCACCATCATGGCTCCGGTAAGCGCGGCACCGAGTCCTGCGTGCTCCGGAAGAGCTCCGAGATAAGGAAGTACATATGCCTCCGCCTTCTTTTTCCTCTTGAGGACGCCTGCAAGATTGATCAGGTTCTTCGTGTTATAGACTCTCGCGCCGTAATCGGGAACTCCAATGAAGAACGCAACGGCCTCGCCTTTGTAGTAGGCCATCTTAACGTAGCGCAGGTCGAGGATAAGCCTGTAATCGTTAAAGACCTGCCTGAATTCTTCTTCCGTGAGTCCGCGGTAAATCGGGAAATTGCTGTAAAGCCTGGTTATCAGGACATAGATCTCACCGAGGACCTTGTCGAATTCTTCAGGCCGCGGGCTCCTGATCTCGTAACCCTTCTCCCTAAACTCTCTGAGCCTTTTCGTGTATTTCGGATCGGGCTCGACGATCTTTGTAAAGTAATTGGATATGTAGTGCTCACAGACTTCAAATCCGTTATCCGTAAACTGCTTGAGATAGTAATCCAGATTATAGGGCTCGCCGGTATAAGGAAGCTTTTCGAAAAGATTGATCTTGAGCCTGTATTTGATCCAGAACGAACAGTCAACGGGGCCGGTTATCCTGCCGTATCCCATCTGTTTTGCGATCTTTACCGCGTTATCGAAAAGAAACTTCGCGGCGTCATCTCTGTTAACGCATTCATAGAAGCCGATATATACGACAGGATCGTCAGCATATCTCGTAAAGCAGAATCTTCCACAGACTTTGCCGTCATCATAGATAAGGAACTTTTCAAGAGTGAAATAGTGTGAGAGCGGATGCGTTCCCGTAAGGATGCGCGTGATGTCAGATACACTCTCCGTGTTATTCTTTCTAGTGTAGAGCTTCTTTTTGAGGGCTATGAAGTCCTTTATGTATTTCTCTTCTTTGTCAAACTTAACTATCTCGAACACTTTGTCACTCTTTTCTTCTGATGATCTCTATCCTGCCCGATGAACCGTCCATCCTGACGATATCGCCGGTGTTGATCTTTGCCATGACGTTTGCAACTCCTACGATCGAAGGTATTCCGATCTCACGCGAGATTATGGCCGTATGCGAAAGGATAGATCCTTTCTGAGATATTACACCTTTTGCGGATGCAAGATAAAATACCCAGCCTGGATCCGTCATCTTCGTTACCAATATCTTGTCTTTTGCATTTTCGAGCATGGAGATGTCTTCAACGACGAGCGCTTCGCCCTCCGCGATCCCGCCCGAGCACGGAACTCCCTGCATGACGCCGGTCTGCTCCGCCATCTTATGCGAGTTCACGCTGACATGGTGCTTGTTAAATTCATTCTTCTCGAAAATGATCCTTGAGAACGCAGGCAGACACTTATACATGCGGTATTCGGCCTTGCGCTGTTCAATGCGCTCCCTTGCGTCAAACGGTTCGTCTGCCATGGCGAACATCTCGTCATAAGTCAGGTAGAAAACATCATCTGCCGCTGCGATATGCCCGTCATTGTAAAAGTTCTTTCCCAGGCTTAGGACG
>R21__coassemble_215_pt1 | contig 49168 bp, 56 predicted proteins | sample R21__metabat2_high_PE_008 | metagenome-assembled genome bin R21
TAAGTTCTGTAATTCTGCTAATCAACTCTTGATTTTTGTTAGCAGGTTTTGTTTCGGATGTTTCGGGCGCGGAAGATTCTGTCGTTGCCTCCGTAGTGGCCGCTGTTGTTTCCGTGGGCGTCTCTGTTGCAGCAGTGGTTTCAGCCGGCGTGCTTGCCGTGGCAGTACCGTTGTTTACGCAGCCCGTTGCCATGAGCGTAAGGCAGAGAGCTGATGTTAAGATCGTCTTTTTCATATGTCGTTGCTCCTTAAGGTTTTCTTTTATTGTTTTCGGGCGGATTATAACATTTCACGCATATCAGATAACAATTGAAAATTAGGGCAATGTTGCCGAAGTTTTTAGGGACGCAAAAGATAAAATTCCTTTGCTTGTATAGTCTTCGAAACGTGATATATAATGGCCTTACAATCAAATAGCAGCTTCGCGGTGAGACTTGATCTTTGGATTTAATTATTTTTCCGTACCTGACGCCTCACGTAACAGCTCAGGATGAGAAGGTCCTGTTTTTCAGTTCCTTCAATATGCAGTATTTGCAGCGGCGAACAGACTCTGGCAGCAATGCCTTTGTCTGTGTGGCCGCTTTTTGATTCCCCGGATTTTTTACTTAAGGAGGATTCAAAACATGGCAAAGAACACTGATTTACCCTGGTGGGATGACAGAAGAAAATTCACATGTCCTGCCCCGGAATTGAAAAAAGTACCGGAGGACAATCTCCCTGTACTCCATTCACCGAAAACGATCTACAGATATCTGGATAACAGGCTTTACGGGTGTGAAGCCTATAAAAAGGCCATTTCCACGGCTCTGTGGTCTTCTATTAATCTGGAAACGAAAACGAATTTCCTTGTAATAGGTCCCTCGGGGTGCGGCAAGACCGAGCTCGCAAGGATCCTCAAGAAAGTATATCCGAACATGGTCATCTTCGATGCGACCTCAGTCACACCGATATCTTTCAAGGGCTGCGTAACCATCTCGCAGTGTCTTCTTGAAGTCGACACTTCAAACGCGGCAAATCCGCCGTGGATCTTTATCGATGAGATCGATAAGGCTGTCGGAAAAGGCGATGACGTCGGCTTCATGATAATGAACGAGCTCCTCAAGATGATGGAGGGCGGCCAGCTTTACGTTGACGACGGTCATAATTCGAAAAAACTCGTTGATACCTCGAGGGTGAATTTCGTGTTCATGGGAACCTTCGCCGGTATAAAGAAAGACCAGAAGAACAGCATCGGTTTTGATCAGGACATAAAGCCTGTATCTTCAACAAGTCCCGTAACCCGTGAAATGATCTGCGGATCAGATCTGCTCAGTAATGAGTTTATCGGACGCATCAACGGCGGAATACTCGAAGTCGAACCCATGGATGAAGAGAAAGCCGCAATGATGCTCGCTGATGTGCGCTACAGTCCCATTGCACGTCTTGCCGAAAAGTATCAGATAGACATTCATGTTACGGAAGAAAAGTGCAGAGAGCTTGTCAGGCTTACTGCAAAATACGGCGTCAGAGGAATCTATTCCGAGCTGCAGAGCCTGATAAACGAAGCGATCTTTGAAGACTGCAAGGTCACGGCAATAACCATTTCATAAAAGGAGGCATCTTATGTTTACACTCGGATTTGAACTGGACAGCAACGGACAGCTGGCGCACATTGGGCTGAATTCCGGCGATACTACGGGTTATGAAACGCCCGCAACCCTGAAAGACGCACTGAAAGATCTTTCCGTGCAGAATCCCTGTATTGTGTTTTCCCATTTATGCGATGATGAGAATTTCAAGTCAAGCCTCACCCAATGGGAGATAGGAACGATCGCGGAAGCCTGTGATCTTCTCAAGGAACTCTGGCAGTACGATATGATCAAGGATCCTGATAAAAATGACATACGCGCCAGGATGAACCCGTTACAGCTCCTCGAAAACGCGCTGAACATAATCTACAAACAGCAGCAGTTTATCGATGCCTATACGGGCAAAAAGTGGAATGTTTCACCGTACGATAAAAAGTATCAAAAGTGATTCTTGATAAAAGCAATCTGCAGTTATAAAATCTGCCTGCTATGTTGGAACGCATCAAGAAAGATCCAGTTTTATTCATTTCCGGGATACTCGCCGCAGTATCCTGCTTTTTCGTGCACCCCGATGAAAAGTACATCGGATACATCGATTTCAGGGTCCTCGCGATCCTGTTCTGCATGATGCTCGTCGTCTCGGAACTCGTGATCCTCGGCGTTTTCGACAAGCTCACGAACAAGCTCTTGTCGAAAGTCCATTCCTCGCGAATTGTGTCCCTGATACTCGTCTGGCTCTCATTTTTCCTCGGCATGATCCTGACCAACGACGTCACGCTGGTCACCCTGGTGCCTTTCGCGATCGCGCTGATGAAGACGTTTGACGACAGGAAGACACTCACGTTCACGCTGATCCTCATGACCGTCGCGACCAACCTCGGAAGCATGCAGACGCCGATCGGCAACCCGCAGAACATATATCTTTTCACGCACTACAACATGGAGATCGGGCACTTCACGCTGATGCTGCTGCCTTATTCTCTGTGCTCGCTGATCCTCGTGACCATCGCGGTCTTCGTGCTCTGCAAGGATCAGAAGATCACGCATGAAGAGCCCAAGGAACAAAAGAAGATCCCCGCGGTAAAAGTTGCAATCTGCATCGTTCTGTTCGTCCTAAGTCTTCTGGTGGTCCTTCGCGTGATCCACTTCCTGATCGCTTTCGGCGTGCTCTTTGCGGTGATGCTCATCATGGACCGCAAAGCCTTCAAGGGCGTTGATTACACGCTCCTCATCACGTTCGTGTTCTTCTTCGTCTTCGTCGGAAACATGGGCAGGATCGAATTCGTCTATAACGCGATCTCGGGCATCGTCGAAAAGCAACCCGTGCTCACCGCGATCGCTTCGTCCCAGGTAATAAGCAACGTTCCCGCGGCTCTGCTGCTGTCGGCGTTTACTGATAACGGCGAGGCCCTCATCATCGGCACGAACCTCGGAGGCCTCGGCACGCTCATCGCGAGCATGGCAAGCCTCATCACGTATAAGTTCCACGCGGCGCTCCCCAAGCCCAAGGAGAAGTCGGTCGGCTACGTCGGCGCATTTACTGTTGTCAACATCATCTTCCTTGCGGTGCTTCTGGGCGTTTATTTCATCAGCGGTTTGATCTGATTATTCCGGGTTTACCTTGAAAAGTTGCTGAATCCCGGTTTTGTCCAAAAGTGGGAGAGTAAGTGGGAATCAATGGCAAAAAGGCGGAAAACCCCTGTTTGGTCCTCTGTTTTGCGAAAAAATGAGGACGTAACAGAGGACGGGAGCCGCCAATACGCTCAGCAATTAAAACAGGGCTTGAAATGAATTTTTAATCCATTTATCGTTAGTTCTGACAGTACTGATCCAAGCTTACCGGTAAGTATTCACACCATCAGGAGGAATACGAGACCAATGAACAGAAATGAACTGAACGAACTGATCGGAAAGACACAGCCGAACATATGCCAGATCGTGGTCCTGAAGGACGGCAGGGAGGTCTATGCCAACGAATGGAACGGCTACAAAAGGGACGACTGCGTGCACATCATGTCCGCAACCAAGAGCATTGTTTCGCTCTTGACCGGCATCGCGCTGGATAAAGGCATGATAAAGAGCATCGATGACCGTGTCCTGGATTATTTTCCGGACTATCAGGTCAAGCGCGGCGAAAAGACTGCACAAGACGTCACCATCAGGCATCTTCTGACAATGAGGGCGCCTTACAAGTGCAAGGGCGATCCCTGGTCAAAGGTCTGTTCGAGCAGTGACTGGACGAAGACGTCGCTTGATCTTCTCGGAGGCAGGAAAGGCCTGACTGACGAGTTCAACTATCAGACGGTGTGCCTGCACATATTGAGCGGGCTTCTTTATCAGGTCAGCGGCATGAAGACAGTCGATTTTGCGAACGAATATTTTTTCGAGCCGCTGGGCATCAGAAAGCATGAGAATTTCTACGCAAGGTCTGCCGAGGAACACAAGGCTTTCACGATCGAAAAGACCCCGAAAGGGAACGTGTGGTTTGCTGACCCCGAAGGGCTCGGAACGCCGGGTTACGGGCTTTGCATGAGCGCGCAGGACATGGCAAAGATCGGGCAGATGTGCCTTGACCGCGGTGAATACGAAGGCCGCCGCGTGGTGCCGGAGAGCTGGATAAAGGACATGACCGTGCCGAGGGAAGTCGAAGGCCCTCATTTCCGCGGGATGCAGTACGGGTACCTGTGGTGGATCATCCACCCCGAAAAGAATGTCTATGCGGCGATAGGAAACAGCGGAAACGTGATCTACGTCAACCCCGGAGAGAGCACGGTTGCTGCGGTTGCATCGTATTTCAAGCCGACGGTGTTTGACAGAGTGGATTTTATAGAGGAAGTTCTTCTCCCGGCACTTTGATTTTCGCAGATTTGAGTTAGAATGAAACCGGATATAAACGGGGGATTGAATATGAGAAAGATAATGGCGGCAGTGCTCTGCCTGACATTTATTTTCACATCCGGGTGCTCGAGAATGCTCAGCGGCGATAACGATCCGGATCTTTCGATAGCCGAGCGTGCCAAGACCAAGTACCAGTACGGCAACGGGGAAACTTTTGGCAAGCGTGAGCTTTTTGAAGAGATCATCGATGCATCCAAAAACAAAGACACCGGGCGCATCAAAGACCTTTTCTCCGATTACGCGCTTGAACATAATGAATATCTTGAGGATGAGATCGGGGAGTACTTTAAGAGTTTTCCCGAGATCGACCGGAAAAAGTATGTGTCCTGCTCAATCAGCGGCGGCCACAACCGGGGATCGACAGAATACTACTATATGTATACGATCACATCCCATTTCATTGCAAAGGACGGAAAACAGTACCGTTTTATAGGCAAGTGGATAGGCGGATATACGGACGATCCGAGCATGCAGGGCATGCATTCGATCCAGCTGATAAGCCAGGAGATGTATGACAAACACAAATACCGGGTGCATTCGTGGGAAGACAGGCCCGGCGTGTATTTATATCTTGAATGAGATAAAGGAGTGGCCTGTATGACTTCTCTAACATTTGCCAGCACGTTTTTTCTGATCATGAGCCTTTTGTTATTGGCCGGAGGCGTTCTGCTTCTGGTCTTCGGGATAATTGCCACTGTAAAAGGAAAGAAGCGCATCGGGTTCATCATAACCGGCGGCATACTGCTCTTTTTCGGCCTGGCAACAACGGTCCTTTCGATAATGTTCGTGAAAGCGACTGCCGGGACTAATCCCACATTAATGGCGGAAAATGAATCCGGAGCGTTCTTCTCCTTGATGACCGCGCTTAAGGATAAAGATGCGCAGTCACTTGAAGAATCGTTTGCGAAAGAGGGGTATTCCGGCGAAGCTCCGTATAAGGAAGACGCGGCGGAATTCCTGAAACTGATCGAAGGGAAGGTCACGTCCGTCGATCCTTCGCCGACCGGAATCAAGTTTAAGAACGGGGAAAAATGCACCACATATAAATACATTGTACGCACCGATGCTGACAAAGTGTACGTTGTCACAGCGGAGATCATGACATCGTCTTCCAATGACAGATGTATGGGAGTCCAGAAAATAAGACTGACAGAAAACGGCGAATTGCTTTACGAGGCGGGAACGTCTCCGTCCCTCGGCTGACTTCAGCTGACGACCTTGTTCTTGCCGCTCTTCTTGCCCTTGTAGAGATTGTCGTCGGCGGCGCTGATCCATTTGTCTGCCGTGATTCCCGCGGTATAGGCAAAGGCGCCTGCCGTGACGGTGACTTTGATGTGCTGCTCACCGAAAATGAAATCCTCGGATTCAACTCTTTGGCGGAACTTTTCGATGACGGGAAGGCCTTCTTCGAGAGAGCCGTAAGTCAGTATGAGAAATTCCTCGCCTCCCCAGCGCGAGACATTGCTTTCAGAGCAGACTTCACGCATGATGCGCGCGACGTTTACGAGCACGTAGTCGCCCGCGTTGTGGCCGTACCGGTCATTGATCTTCTTGAAATCGTCGATGTCGACCATGGTGATGAACTGCGGCTTGCCTTCGCTCATGGACGTTTCGAGCTTGCCTGCCATGTAGTGGCGGTTGTAAAGGCCCGTGAGCTTGTCGATCTGGGCGGTCTGCCTGAGCTTCTTTTCGTAATCGCCGATGAGGCTCAGCATCAGCCTGGAATAGAAGACCAGAAACGCGAGGACTATGACCGAATTGAAGGCCCAGAACGAGCCGGCGATCGCGTTGTCGACCTCGTAGAGCGGACCTTTGAAGCCGGCGTAGCCTGTCGAGATCAGGTAGCAGATGGCGATTATGCCGCTCACTACAAAGGCGTTGATCTTTTTTCTGCCGAGCTTGTCTGCCATGTATTCCGTGTAGAAGATGATGGGGATCATGGACATGCAGTAAAGGTGGAAGCCGATCTTGTAACCCAGGCAGTACGTGCAGAGGCACATGTAGAGGGTTATCCAGAAATAGACGAGCCTGACGTAGATGTCGAGGCGGTCCTTTGCGATGATGGCATAGCCGATGACATAGACCAACAGCGTCGGAATGCTGAACCAGAGGAGGATCGTGGCTTTGCACAGATAGAAGAAACCCGCCAGTCCGATGACCAGCAGCAATATGACCGTGTTGACTGAATAAGTGAATCTTCTGATGCGGTTAAGATCCAAAACGGCCCCCTCCGTGCGCAAAAATCTATCTTAAGTATAGTTTGCTTATATTACGTTAGTGTTAACTAATCGAAAACACCTTTTTGGATTTCGTGCTTGAAAAGTAATGCCTATCGTGTAATATCAGCGTATCAAATATGCCTGATCATCCGGGACGGAGTATAAAGATGAGCAAAACAAAAAGTTTCTGGCTTAAGATCCTTGGGATCGTTATTGTCGGCGCGGTGCTGTCATGCATCGCTTTTCTCGGCATTTGGCTCTTCAGCGACAGGATCGCCAGGGTTTCATATTACGGTCATGACAATATGTTCAACGTGCACGATGAATACCTGGCTTTCGCGGGCCCCTTGCACGTAAGGGTACCGGAAGCCCTTGCACAGTCTGCCGTCAGCGAAAAGATCAGCAACATCGGAAAAACCGATAAAGAGGCAGGCAGGAATTATTTCGTCCAGGTATGCTGGAGCGAGAACACCAGGCCGCTGTTCGAAGGCACTACTACGCTGATCCATGCCTATTCTGCCAAGTATGTGTTTGAAGTCGAAAATCCCGGCCCCGAAAAAATCGAGGTCACGCGCGATGAAGAGAAGAAGATGCTCGAGATCGCCGAACATTTCCATGATTTCAAGTTGTCCTACGTCCGCCACGAAAACAACTGGGTAGCGATAAGCGGAAATTTCCACACGACGCTCTTTTCGTACAACGTTTATTTCAACGGCGAAAAGACGTTCTTCTGCATCCATCAGCCCGGCAAAAAGTACGAGCTCTATTCTTACGACAACGGCAAGTTCTTGAAGGTCTACACAGTGCCCGAAAAGGGCGATTTTGACCTGGTCATCTGGAAGGGATTGAAGTAATATCCCGAGGCCTGACGGCCGGCTTTCCACACCTGCAAAGCGGCTCCGGCCCCCCCAAAAGGATATTGACAAACCGGATCCATCTGCTAACATATGAACAGATATTCATATGAATATATGCTCATATGAGAAAGAGAAAAGGAGTGCCGGATATGTTTTGGAGCAGGATAGCAGGGATCTACGACCTTATCGAGAACGTTTACAACGGGAAAGCGAACAGAAGGACCACCGATCATGTCGCTTCGCTGATGGATGAGGGCGACCGCGTCCTCGAATGCGCCTGCGGGACCGGCATGTTCAGCGTCAAGATCGCGCCGCGCGTAAAAGAACTCACGGCGACCGACTTTGCGGACGGGATGCTCAAAAGGACAAAGAGAAAATGCAAAAGATTTGAAAACGTCACAGCCGAAAATGCTGACATAACGAATCTGAGGTTTGAGGACGGCACTTTTGACAAGGCGGTCGCGGCGAACGTGATCCATCTGCTGGATGACCCTGCAAAGGCGATAACGGAGCTTAAGCGCGTCGTGAAGCCGGGCGGACTGATAATCATCCCGACATACATACATTTCGGCGCGAGCAAGGCGGCGAATCTTTTCAACAAAGCAGGCGCCGGCTTTAAGAGGCATTTTGACGAGAATTCCTACAGGAAGTTTTTCGAGGAGATGGGGATAGAAAACGTCAGCTATCACGTTTGTGAGGGCAGGATGGCCTGCGATGTAGCGGTTTTCGAGAACAGGTGAGAAGAAAAGCAGGGCACGAAGGCGCGGCGAAGTAAAGATCCGTGATATAATCAGCCCATTGACTAACGTGCTGACGCGGAGGGGTTATGGGCAGATCGATCTTCATTAAAACAGTCGGACTTTTGTATCTTGTGGTGGCCATGATAGGCGCCATGACTGCTGCGCTCCTCCAGAAGATCTTCGGGTTCAACATCGTCACCGCGATCGTGATCGTCCTGGTTGCGGCGATCCCCGTGACGGCAGTTGTTTTCGCGCTACTGATGAACGGCGAAAAGAACAGCAAGGCGGGCAGGCTTCATACTGAGTTTTTGAAAGAGCTCGTAAATAACGGCTATTCGCAGAGGTTCCTGCAGATCTCCGAGGAGGCCGTCAATGCGAAGTTAAACGGCGAAAAGATCAGCAAAGTCTACCTCAGGGATTTCGTGCTCTACGCGGCGGATTACTATAACCTCACCCGCAATTACAACAAAGCGCTGTCGCTGATCCAGAACCTCAGCGAGTTTGATTTTACAGGCACGAGTGACAAGTTTATCGATCAGGGATTGTCCGCGATGATGTACTACAGCGCCCTCATGGACTCTTACAGGGGACTTGGCGACAAGATGAGCGCTTCCAACATGATCAAGCGCGCCGCGCCGATCCTTAACAGGGAATACAAGATCGCCACAATGAACATGGGCGCGGAAGCCCTCTACTACAATTACTGCATGCTGACAGAGGACTATGAACGCGCCGGCGAGTATGCGGCAAAGCTTGCGTCCTACAACACTCCCGAAGCGGACAAGTATTTCGTCAGATTTTTCATCGAGGCTGAGTATCTCATGCATCAGGGCAAGCGCGACGAGGCCGCAGCGGCCCTGAAGAAGATGGAGCCCGTGATCGAGAAGGGCGGAGACCTTAGGAAAGCAATGGAATTCTGCTATAATCAGTATTGGGTTTTGTTAGGACTTAAGGAACAAAATCAGGAATAAGGAGAAAGATCATGGAAAACAACAACTATCAGAATTATCAGCAGCCGCAGCAGTACTACACAACTCCCGGCTATCAGCCTGTAAATCAGCAGTATCTCGATCAGGCAAACGCACTCCTCAAGAGCGCGATCATCGCATGCGTTCTCGCAGGCTTCCCGGTCTGCAGCATCATCGCGATCTTCAAGGGCATCAGCAACAGGAAGAAGGTCCTTGATTACCTCGCACAGGGCGGAATGCACACCCCCAGGATCAAGATCGCTTCGATCCTGAGCCGCGCCGCAACCTACTACGGGATCGGCTCCACGATCCTCTACATCGTGATGTTCCTCTACTATGCCCTGATAATCGGCGCGCTGATCTTTTCAGCAACAAGACGATAAGTATTGATCCGGACTTCTTGGTTTTAATATTGTCCGTAAGGTGAGCAGACAGGATTTTTCAAGGAAACATAAACAGGAGGCCCCGTATGAAAAAGATTCTCAGGACTTTTGCAGTTACCCTTACCGCAGTAATGGCATTAGGCGCTTTTAGTGCGTGCTCATCCAAGCCGGCGGAAACTACTGCCCCGACTGTGGCTTCTTCCCAGACTGAAGCTGCTCCGTCAGGATTTAACCGCGGCAAGTCAACAACTTACATTTCGGATATTTCATTCAAAGATCTGCCCACGTTCAGCGTTACGTCTTCAGCCGTAAAAGACGGCGTCTGGGACAAAAAGATCGCCTTTGAGGGCGGTGAAAACATCTCTCCCGATCTCAAGTGGGACAAGGTCGACGGCGCTGCCAGATACGTTGTCATCATGATCGACGGAAGCTGGATTCACATGGATGTTTTCACGACTGAGACGTTTCTTGTCGAAAAAGCTTACAAAACGAGAGGCGGAGAAGGCGCAGAATACATCGGACCTTACCCTCCGATGGGATCCACTCACACTTATTCGGTTTTCGTTTTCGCGCTGAAGGGTGATCCGGCAAAGACAAGAATCTACTTTGATGCCGGCGGAAACAACATTAACGAGATATTTAAAATGTTGGATTCAGACAAATCAGGCAGCCAAGGCAACGTACTCGCGTACGGCAGACTCGACGGAAACTATACTGTCGGACAATAAGGACAAAATAAGGCTTTACTGCTCGATATCGTCCCAGTTATCAGCGCCGCCCTCAACTTTTGTGAGCTTGTCATTTTCGGTGCCCGAAACGATATACCCGTTATCCATCGCGTAATCGTAGAACATGAACGAGATCTCGCCGCCGTTGCCGAAAACGACGCGGTCCAGTTCATACTGCGCGAGGAGCTGGTCAAAGAGCGAAAACTTCATGAAATTCAGGGGCAGGTTCCAGTATTCCTCGTCCCTGTACATCTGCGCGAAACCGTCGAAATCCTCGATCGTCATGCGGCTTATGATCATTTCCTTGAGTTTGTAGTAAGCCAGCATGAGCCAGTACTCGCGCTTTGCGTACACCCTCTCGAAAAGAGAGACCGCATTGTCGGCATTGCCCGGGTTTTCGGGGTCGGGCGTGAAAACGGTCGACACGGACCAGTTCGCCCACTGTATCTCAAGCTCAAACTCGCCGTTATTGTTTATATTCTCATCATCGAGCAGCATTCCGTTGCTTAATTCATATGCTTTCATGGGTCATTCCTCTTTCTTTGCCGGGCGGGGGCCGGGCCGGCTTTCGTGCCGTCGGCCGGGCGTCCGTCTCAGGATTGATGCTTTTATTTTAATCAATTACTTTTTGATAGGACACCCTATTTTGTGTCTTGTGCTTCTCGTCCTCTGTTAGGTCCTCACTTTTGGTCAAAACAGAGGACCAAACAGGGAATTTTGCCCGGTTTTGCCTTTAATCCTCTGTTACGTCCTCACTTTTAGTAAAAACAGAGGACCAAACAGGGGATTTTGCCCCCTAATCCCAAAAGGTCTCTCACTTTTAGTTCAAACTGGGAGAGTAAGTGGGAATGAGCCCGATTTTTCTCGAATGTAACAATGTTAACTGTAATATAATTGAGGAACAGAGACGGCCGGACATTTCGTGTCCAAAGCCTTAAAACACGGCAATTCTCGCTTTGTGTCGTGTTAAATCCCGGCAGGATGGCATATCCTGACCTCGGCCGAAAGGAGGTACCTCGAACTTGGACCAGAAAAAGACAGGACAATTTTTAAAGACTCTCCGCAATGAGAAAGGGATCACCCAGGAGCAGCTCGCGAAAAAGTTCAATGTGACCAACAGGTCGGTTTCGCGCTGGGAGACAGGCAGCAACCTGCCCGATATCTCATTGCTGGTCGAGATAGCCGATTTCTATGATGTCGACGTAAGGGAGATCATAGACGGGGAAAGGAAAAGCGAGATGATGGACAAAGAAACAAGAGAGGTCGCCGATAAGATGGCGGTCTATGCAGGCAACGAAAAGAGCAACCTTCTCAGGTTCATTCAGGTGGCGAGCATCGCCGGAGTGTTCCTGTCGCTCATTGCGATGGTGCTTCAGGGACTTTCATATGAGTCCGACCTGAGGCGCACGGGCGCGATGTTTGCGACATTTGCGGTCTTCATCGTGATGTGCGTGATAACGCTTTACGTAACGGGACTTCTTCAGCGGATCTCGAAGCACAGAAAAGCCGTCAAGACGATCAAGATAATCACGATAGTCGCCATGGCGGCAGGCACATATTATCAGCTCATGGCCAGTCTGATATTGCTGCTTGGCATCAGCTCAATGCTGATCGCACCGATCAAGGTCACCCATGACACAGCCGATTACAACACATATATCCACAACGTCAAACCGGCGGGGGTAAGCAATGAATACTCAATGGGCACAAGGCCGATGTTCGACGTTTTCCCTGAAAAGATCGAGGTGCCCGCAACCGAATTCCAGATCATGTATTACAACCCCTGGGACTCCCAGTACATCTGCTACATGACCCTGGACTACGGCTCAGGTTATGAGGCGGAGATCTCGCGCCTCAAGAAGATCGGCGTTGACGATTATAAAGGCATCTACACGGTCACCGGCGAGCCTGAGGGATACGATCTGATCGCAATGGATTCCGACGAGTATTTCGGCTTTGTTTACGCCATGATCCCCGAGGGCAGTGCGGGCAGCGGCAACACGAAGATCACGTACTGCTGCGTCGTTTTCTGCAACTACGCGCTCGACGTGAACGTGCACAAGTACATGCCGGACAAGTATTTGCTGCCGGGCTTTGACGGGAGCGATCATAATCCGTACAAAAAGGAAAAGATGAAGGATGACTGAACAGATAATCGTATTGATGGCGGACTGGGACGACGAGACGCAGAAGACCCTCTCCGGATGGTATGAGGAGCTGCAGGCGGCAGGCTTTAAGGGCAGGCAGACGAAGCACCTGCCCTACCACATAAGCATGTCGACTTTCCCGGTCGAAAAGGAAGCTGAGGCGCTCGAGGCGATGAAAAAGGCCGCTTCACTTTGCGGTCCCGTGCAGGTTTCCATCAGCCACATCGGGATGTTTGCGGGCGGGGAGATACTTTTCGCCGCGCCGGACAGGAACGAGGCGCTCGAAAAGCTTCACGAAGCGTGTGACACCGGACTTCCACAGGAGTTTGCGTGGACCCCGCACACGACGCTCCTGATCGATGAACCGGAAGTCATCCACACCGCGCTGCCCCACGTCGTGAAGTCGTTCAGGCCGCTCTCGGGAAAGATCACCCGGCTGCACCTGTGCGCCTTCTGGCCGACCAGGGAGATCGCGGCGATAGAACTGAAGGGCGGGTAATTTTTCGCGCACCCCCGATATGCTAAAATAAAACCGGTAATAAGCCCCGGGGATGAACGGGGACGGGACAGATAAGGGATAGACAGGGGGAGCGGATCATGAAGTGTGCAAACTGCGGCGGAACGCTCAGGTACGATGTTGCCGGCTACGCGCTGGTGTGTGATTTTTGCGGACAGGTGAAGCGGCTCCACAGGCCCGAGGAGGGCATCGTCGTCGGAGGGATGGACTTTAATGCGGCCATCGCTGCGGCGGGTTCCAAGTGGGGCGCGTCCAAGAAGCTGCTGGCCTGCAAGAGCTGCGGCGCCCAGCTGCTTTGCGACATGGAGCAGATGTCGGGCATGTGCCCGTTCTGCGGATCGGCGGTCGTGCTCTCGGCGGAAGAAGCCAACTGCGGCCTCGCGCCCAACGCGATAATTCCGTTCAAGATCCCAAAGGGACCGATCGAAAAGCGTTTCTACAGGTGGAACAAGTTTGCTTTCTGGTCGCCCGAAAAGTTCAGGCGCGGCAAGGTCCTTGAGAACCTCACGCCGGTCTATGTGCCTTACTGGACGTTCGATACCGACACGGTGACGACCTACACGGGCAGGTTCGGACATACCGTGGGAAGCGGCGACAGCGCGAGGACAAGATGGGAGCAGAAAACCGGCATCGTCGAAAAGCATTTCAGCAACAGGACCGTCTGCGCGAGCAGGAAGTTTTTCAGCGATGCGCTTTTGAACAGGGTGACCGGGTTCAAGACAAGCGAACTGATCCCGTACGAGCCGGAGATGCTTTCGGGCATGTCAGCCGAGGTTGCTACCATTGGCATCGATGAAGCGTGGAATTACATAAGGCTCACGGACTTCAAGAAGGATATCCTGAAAGCCTGCGAATCCCACGAGGGTGCTGACTGCAGTTCGAACGTTCAGTATTCGACCGAGTTCTACAATACGAACTTCAAGTATGTCCTCGCACCCGTCTGGCTTTCGGGCTGCAAATACGGCGGAAAGATCTACAATGTCGCCGCGAGCGGCACCAACGGCAGCGCTCACTGCAACAGGCCGCTTTCGATCGCAAAGCTCATCACGTTCCTTGTCCTGCTGACCGCATATATCGTCGCGGCCAATCTGCTGCACATGCAGATGCTTTTCGTAAGTCTCGGCATCGCAACGTTCGTTGTCGCATTTGCGATCTACCTGATCAGGTTCTTCGTGACCTTCAGTGCGCAGGCACGTGACGAAGGCAATGATTATTCAAAACTGCAAAACGATCAGTAATCAAGCGGGGGCGGAAATGAAAGTATTTATCGTTTATTGTCACCCGTCCGCGGATTCCCTGACAAGGCATCTGCGCGACGAATTCATTAAAGGAATAACCGATTCGGGCAACGAGTTCATCCTTTCGGACCTGTATGAGATGGGCTTTAAAACGGACATGTCCGAAGAGGAATACTTAAGGGACGCCAACTACAGGAGCACCCCGGACGTTGCGGACGATGTTAAGGCCGAGCAGGAGAAGATCAATTCCGCCGATGCCATAGCGTTCATCTACCCGGTCTTCTGGACCGAGGCGCCGGCCAAGCTCGTCGGCTGGTTTGACAGGGTCTGGACATACGGTTTCGCGTACGGCGAAAAGACCATGAAGATGATGGACAAGGCCCTGATAATGGTGTCTGCGGGCAACCATTTGGAAAGGCTCGAGAGCTTCGGGTTGCTTGACAGCATGAAAAAAGTCATGTTCGGCGACAGGCTTTTCGGGCGTGCTGCCGAGACTGAATTTGTTGTGTTTGACAGCACCTCGAGGGAGAATCCTTTGCGCGAAAAGAACTGGGATTCCAACCTTAAAAAGGCATACGAACAGGGGCTTCATTTTTTCGACGGGATCAAATAACGGGATCAAATAAGGGATAAGGATAAGGGGATCTGAAAATGGAATACTTGAAGGAAGCATTCGGCATTGCGGGCATAATTCTTGAGGGCAGCTGGACGTTGTGGACCGTTTATTTCAGCTTTTTCATTCTGGCACTTGCTGTGCACAAGAAAGGCAACAGGACCAGGCGCGTTGCGGGCAACGTCATGCTCGGCGCTGCACTCCCCGGTGTCTTTATTTCTGCACACTGCCTCGGGCTTTTCGTCTACGCCATGATCAAGGTCTATCAGGTCGCGTCTTCAGGAAAATACCATTTCATCGGTGACTCGCCGGCGGTAAGGAGCATACAGGATGCCGGCCAGGCAATACCGATAACTTATCTTACAGTGTCGCTGCTCCTGTACTTAATAGTGGCGCTCGTTTCTGTGATATGCGGCATCGTCATCCTCGCGAAAAGAGCCGGCAAGGCGCCGGGCCTCATCACGCTCCTCTACGGGCTCGGCCTCATTGGCTACGACTGCTGGTTTTTTGGGGAAATGATGATGTTCTTTGCATCGTGACGCCGGATCAGCCGGCATCTGCAAGTTTCTCGTAAGCGCTGTACACGGCGCTGTTGACAAATGATGCGATCATGAGTTTCATTGTTTCCAGCGACGGAAGCCAGTTTTCCGTGCCGCAGATCAGTATCAGATCGCGGTTCGGAAGGATTCCGTTACGCATGTATTCATCGATCTTCCCGTAATTGGAATCGATATAGTTGCTGTTATCAGCCATTCCTGCGAATTCAATGAAAAAACACCGGTCTATTACCGGGACAGGGAATGAATAGTCCGGGGTCTTTTTCCGGTTTCCCCTGAGAATGAGCATCGGCTCGTATTTGGCATCAAACCCGAGATCCTTCAATGCGTTGCCCACGAGCATTTCGCTCCTGGATTTGACATTGAAACCATAAGGATCAGTATACTGATTCTTGTTCTCATAATGGTTCGAACATGGAACGAACTGCTTCCACGCATTGACGTTAAGCGGGGAATTGTCACAACACAGCTTGAAGTTTGAAGGTATTGTCAGGCGGCGGCGGTGGAGTTCAGCGGCGAACAGTTTTCTACGCTCAGTAAGACTATTAAACTGATCGAGCTTTTCGCGCATTGAAGCGAAGCCCCGGCTGTTCTCGCGAACCTCTTTTCTGATTATTCCGCTGCCTGTTCCGGAATACTCGCGAATGAGCTGAAACCCTTTATGTGAGCCGCTTTTATATCTGGGCATGGCGTTTGAAATGTCATTTAATCTTTGACATTCGGCAATGATATAGAGGTCACTGAATAAAGACAGATCCATACATCAATAGTAGACGGACAGCGGGCAAAAAGATACGACAAAAAACCGACAAAAACCGACAATGTGAACACTTAAAGGATTTGTCTGCGTAGAGTCCTCTGTTACGTCCTCAGTTTCATTCAAAACAGAGGACCAAACAGGGGATTTTCTGCTTTTTGGGCCATTATCCTCTGTTACGTCCTCACTTTTGCGAAAAACAGAGGACCAAACAGGGGATTTATCCATAAGTGCCGCCCGATAGCATATAATGATTCCATTGACGCGAAAAGGAGACCGCCATGAATATCCGCACCAAGCAGTTTCAGCTCCTGACTGACATTGAGCTGGTCTGGCAGCTGATGACAGACGCATATAATCACGATACGAGCAGGCTGGCCGTGCTCCGTCCTTTGGGTGCCGAGCGCATGACCGGCGGCGGAAATGAGTTCTACAGGAAGATCGGATACACAGACCAGCAGACGCTGCTGCATTTTCACAAATAAGGGATAAGGCCATGGGTTTATTCGCGAGCACAAACATAATACCTGACGACGTTGCGCAAAGAGTTGCGACGAGTCTTTTCAACAAGTTTAACCGGAGTCTTGAATTCAATATCGACGAGGATATCGAAAGATACGATATGCTCGGTGAGTGGAAGATGAAGCCTTTCTGGCATTACGGCAGCGGCGATGAGCATTATTATTTCAGTGTTGATAAACAGATCACCGCGGAGATGGAGTTCTACCGCACGTTCGTCAAAGGCAACGGTTACATCAGCTGTGACAGGTTTAACTGCATCCACACGGTCAGCAAAGAGGCATTTTTAAAGGTCGTGGACCTTATAAAGCAGAAGTTTGAAGCGCAGGGCAAGCATTTCATCTGTCTGCTCTATTACGACAAGGTCTACAAGAGGGAATGCTTTAAGCCGTATGCATACATGACGCTCGAGGAAAAGCTGATCAGCCGCGGCGAGGGCAAGGGGAAGACGTCTTACTGCAGGTTCCCAAAGCCTGACCATCAGATCTTCAGATCGGTGCCGGGGCGTTTCGGGATCGTGCAGAACCGCCCGGACCTTGAAGTAAATGCAGAGCTTCAGGGCATCACGCTCCTGAGCGAAAAGCAAATGCTTTCGTGTAAGCAGTTCATTACTTTTCAGCAGAAGGACAAAGCGTGGTGGCTGACCGATCCGGTTCCGGGCAATGAGTGGTGCGCCAAAGCCATTCAGCCGAACGAGCTTGTCAACCCGCGTTCAGTCTGTTTCAGCGAAGGCATATCGCCCGCCGTGACAGGTGTCTTCGAAGGCTTCAAGCGCGGCGACAAGGTGCTTTTCGCGGGGCACAAGTGGACCTTTATCTTCGAAAACATGATCCTCGTGGATGACTTTATCGGATACGGCCCGTTCAACTATTACTTAAAAGACGGCAACGACTACGGGACCTGCAGGGTAAAAGACTTTGCAGAGCACTGGTTCGAAGAGCACAGGAACGACCCTGTGTACCGGGCAAGCAGATAAAGCCGGCAGGCGTAAGGCAGGCGTAAGGCCGGCGAAAAACTGTCCGTTTATTCGGTTGTTATCCTTCTCCGAAATTGTTAAAGTCTTAGTGTACGAAAAGGAACTGTCAGTCAAGCAAAGGAGACTTGTATGCAGATAACAAATGACATTATTTACGTTGGCGTCAACGACCACAAGATAGATCTGTTCGAAGGACAGTACGTCGTGCCGAACGGGATGGCTTATAACTCGTACGTGATCAGGGACGAGAAGATCGCCATCATGGACACGGTCGATAAGAATTTCACCCACGAGTGGCTCGATAATCTCGAGAAGGCGTTAGACGGCAGAAAGCCCGATTACCTGGTCGTCCAGCATATGGAGCCTGACCACTCTGCGAATATCATGAACTTCGTGAAGGCTTACCCTGAGGCGAAGATCGTCGCGTCCGACAAGGCTTTCGTAATGATGAAGAACTTTTTCGGGACGGCGTTCGAAGACCGTCAGATCGTTGTAGGCGAGGGCTCGACGCTCGAGCTCGGAAAGCATGTTTTGAACTTCGTAGGCGCGCCGATGGTCCACTGGCCTGAGGTCCTCATGACCTACGATTCAACGGACAAGGTGCTTTTCTCGGCTGACGGCTTCGGCAAGTTCGGAGCTCTCGACGTCGAAGAGGACTGGGCGTGCGAGGCCAGAAGATATTACATAGGCATCGTCGGCAAGTACGGTGCGCAGGTCCAGGCGGTCCTCAAGAAGGCTGCAAACCTTGACATTCAGATAATATGCCCGCTTCACGGTCCTGTTCTTAAAGAGAACCTCGGCTACTACATCGGCCTGTACCAGACATGGTCAACATACCAGCAGGAGACAGAGGGCATCGTTATTGCATACACTTCGGTCTACGGCAACACAAAGGCTGCGGTCATGAAGCTCGCCGAGATGCTGCAGAACAAGGGGTGCCCGAAGGTCGTCGTAAACGACCTCGCTCGCTGCGACATGGCTGAGGCTGTTGAAGATGCTTTCCGTTACGGCAAGATAATCCTCGCGACAACGACATACAACGCGGGCATCTTCCCGTTCATGAGAGAGTTCATCCATCACCTGACCGAGCGCAATTTCCAAAACCATAAGATCGGCATCATCGAGAACGGTTCGTGGGCGCCGACCGCTGCCAAGACGATGAAGGCGATGCTCGAGAACTGCAAGAACTGCACGTTTGCAGAGAACACGGTCAGCATCAGGAGTGCGCTTAATGAAGAGAGCAGCGCTAAGCTCGAGGCGCTGGCCGAGGAGTTCTGCGCGGAGTACAAGGCGCGGAAATCAGAGACCGCGGACAAGAACGACATGAGGGCTCTTTTCAACATCGGTTACGGACTGTATGTCATCACGTCAAATGACGGCAAAAAGGACAACGGACTCATCGTTAACACTGTTACACAGGTAACAAATACGCCCAACAGGATCGCTGTCGCCATCAACAAGGAGAATTACTCGCATCACGTCATACAGCAGACGGGCAAGATGAACGTTAACTGCCTGTCGACCGATGCGCCGTTCTCTGTTTTCGAGAATTTCGGATTCAGGTCCGGAAGGTCCGTCGACAAGTTTGAAGGTATTGAGGAGATGAGGTCAGACAACGGCCTTCGCTTCCTGCCGCAGTACATCAACGCGTTCTTCTCGCTCAAGGTTGAGGACTACGTCGACCTCGATACGCACGGGCTGTTCATCTGCTCGATCGTTGAGTCGCGCGTCATCACCAAGAAGGAGACGATGACTTACACCTACTATCAGAACAACGTCAAGCCGAAGCCCGAGACTGAGGGCAAGAAGGGTTATGTCTGCAAGGTCTGCGGTTATGTCTATGAAGGCGACGAACTGCCGGAGGACTTTGTCTGCCCGCTGTGCAAGCACGGGGCCGCGGATTTCGAGCCGATTGAATAAAGACAGATTGCAAGCTTTTTCCAAAAAGGGGTTCTGAGAGATCAGGACTCTTTTTGTTTGGTGACAGAAAGTCCGCGGGCTGTCGCCAAATCGACAGATTCGCGTAAGATCGGCCGTTTTATTGCTTTTTCCGGGATGCGATACTGAATGCGTAAAAGAAAAGACCCGGACAGACCGCGATCAAAAAAGGAGAACAGGACATGACCATCCGAAGACCGATAAAGAAGGAAGAACTGAAGAAAGAGGAACTTGCAGGTGTAACCGGCGGAATAGATCCTCTTCCGTATAATTACTGCAAGCGCTGCGGAGAACTCTTTGCATACTGCGAACTAGATTTCGGGTACTGCAAAGCGTGCGCGCCTTACAGGCCGGGCGCCGGAGGAGCGACCGGAAGCTGGTAAGATGCCGGCAAGGATCCTGCAATAGGCAGAGAATCGAAGAATAAAAAACCCTCGGGTCCTAGAAAACTCCGGGGGTTTACTTTGGAATGGTGTTTTTAAGTTCAGCAGGTGTAGCCGGGCTTCTTGTACAGGCCGTCCATTTCGGGCGCGATCTGGGTGTCCCAGACCTTGGATTTCCAGTCGTCCTTTTCGATCTCTTTGATGGCGACGGAGACGGCCGACTCGTCGCAGCCCATTGATGCGGCAACGGCCCTGGTGACCTCTTCAGCGCATTTGGCCTTTATCTCTTCTGATCTTCCGGGGTAGCATTTGATCTCTACGTGCGGCATGGCGGTTCTCCTTAAAAACTTAGTCTCTGCATAGTATAATACAGGAAAATGCACCGGCAGAGGGTATAGATTATGTTTATAAACAAACTTAACCAGCTCTATAAACCCAAGAGGGTGCTTTACTATGTTCCCGTGACCGAGGCTGATGTTGACGCGTTTTACAAGGGCAGCGTAAAAGAAGAGATAGCCCGTCTTACAAATGCTTTCGGAACTTACGATTATCCCGGAGTTTTCTTTTTGAGCTCGGTAGAAGGCCCCGTCATCGGCATCGAGTACAGGAAAGACGATGACAGGATCGAATATCCGCAGGGTCTGGCGTCTGTTGACATCGGCGAGGCGTATTTCTATTCCATCGAGCTTGATAGTGATATAAAGCCTGATATCGCTTACATCAGGAATACCATAACCGAGATCTCGATGGCTGACGACGCCCACAGGCTGTATAGCAATCTTACGATCAAGAGTTCGCCTGACGTGATAGGCATTTTCTCGGACGGCAGGAAGATCAGGATATTGTATGAGTGCGAGCTCGTGGATGACATGGCGCGCTCGATAATGGGCGATGACATTGATTCCGTGGATAAGGAAACGCTTTACAAGGTGGCGCTTTTCGATCCGATAACCGGCCACCATAACTGGTCGCATCTGGTGCCGCACCTCGAAATGCCGGCAGACAGCGGCATTCAGGACTATGCGTTCGTCCATTTCGATATTAAGGCTTTCAGGGTCATCAACGAGGTATATGGCCACATCGCAGCGAACGAAGTGCTCTGCAATGTCGTAAAAGCCATGAAAGAGGCAGACTTTGTATATACGAGCGCGAGGTGCCACAACGACAATTTCGCCATGATAATCAGGGACATGCCTGAAGATGAGGCCGTCAGAAAGCTTGAGGATTTCTTTGAAGGCATCTCGCATCTTAAGGAAGACCCGAACTACAAGATCTTCTACAGGTGTGGTTTCGTTCCGATGAAGATGGCGATGCTCCTTGGCAACCGTGTTGCCGATGCGGGCAAGCTTGCGCAGAAGATGGGCGTCAGCCACAACAAGACCGACGTCATCGTTTACACCGAGAAGATGTACAGCGACAGCCTCTGGGGCAACTACATAAAGGCTTATCTCGATACGGCGATCGAAAACGATGAATTTGTCGTCTATCTGCAGCCGAAGTTCGACATCAGGACCGAGAAGGTGAAAGGCGCGGAGGCTCTCATCAGATGGAACTACAAGAATAAGGAGTTCTTAAGTCCCTACAGGTTCATTCCGTTTTTCGAAAAGGACGGCTCCATAGGAAAGATCGACGACATAGTCCTGCACAAGGTCTGCGGCGCTTTCGAGAGGTGGAGGAAAGAAGGAAAGATCCTCTACCCCATATCGGTCAACCTTTCGCGTGACCGTCTCTACGATGCCAATCTCGTGAAGCACCTGACCGAGATCGTCGATTCGTACGGCGTTTACCACGACCTCATTGATTTCGAGCTTACCGAGAGCGCTTCGTACGACAATACCGACCAGATGATCAGGGTCTTAAACGAGCTTCGTGACGCGGGATTCAAGATCTCGATGGACGACTTTGGAACGGGCTATTCATCATTCTCGCTCCTTACGCAGATGCCTCTGGATACGCTTAAGATAGACAAGAGTTTCGTGGATAAGGTCGGAGTTGAAAAGCCCCAGATACAGGACGTTTCGGTCATCAGGCACATCATCTCGCTCGCCAAGGAACTGGGCTTTGTCTGCCTCGCCGAAGGTGCCGAGACCAGACCGCAGATCGATGAGCTCAAGGCTCTTGGCTGCGACGTGATTCAGGGTTATTATTTCAGCAGACCGGTTCCTCTCGAGGAATACGAGAAGGAATATCTGGGATAAATATTTAAGGGGATAGAAAAATGGGCGATCATTACATGCTTAGAAGGTTAATTATGGGAATTGCTTTACTTGCAATTCTTCCGGCGATCATCATGATCATTGTTTGGTCAGCGGGAGGCAGCAAGGTAATGTCTCCTGAGCTTCAGCAAAAGACCATGCAGGAATACACCGAAAAGCTCAACCAGCGGAACGCGGACATCATCTTTTACCAGAAGGATCCGATAGGGCCCGCAAACCTCAAGGCCCGCAGGGTCAACGCGCTCAACGATCAGGGGCTCGCGCTGAACCTCTTTTCGGACAAGGCTTTTCACGTGATCATCTTAGACGACCTCGACGGCTCGCTCGCCCTGAAAGACCAGGACATCCAGAAGCTCAAGAGCCTTCTGTTAAACGATCATTTCAGAATCGTTTATCTCGGCACGATGCATTATAACCAGCTCGTCCAGGGCGAGATCCTTTCCAGGAGCGCAAATCACGTAGACGGAACCAAGTCTTATCTTACGTATGTCAACAATAAAAACATGCGCAGCAGCGTTGAGGGCGCTGCCTTTGCAGACGAGCCCCTGGCGATGCCCATCACGAGCGGCCTCACCGAAGAGGAGACCATCATCTACACGGTGATCGTTGAGCTCGGACGAAAAGACCTGTACTGGACTTGATGGGCTTTTCGCGCTGCGGGCGAGCGCCGGTTTTCCGCGCCGCGATTTTCACGAAGATTAAAAACTTATAAAAAACGCCCTGAAAAAAGCGAAAAAATTATAAGAATCGGCCGAAACTTATAATTTTTTGCAAAAAATTGGGGCGTTTTTTATAAATCATGCCGCCGGACGGCAACCATTCCAGGCAAGAAAAAAACACTTGACGGGTTAGGGCTTGCTAACTATACTTGTAGTCGGTTATATATGGTTAGCCATAGGTAACCATTTTTATTACACATAAGGTTAGCCATAGCTAACAAGAGCAGACAAGGAGTGTGATTATGATGCCTCTCGTTTATGCGGAAGTAGGAGAGCCTCAGATCATCAGAAGGATCGGGGGGAGTCCCGACGTGAAGAAACACCTTGAGGATATGGGCTTCACGGTCGGAGGCGAGGTCAGCGTGGTAAGCGCCATCGGGGAAAACCTGATAGTCAAGGTCAAGGAAAGCCGCGTTGCAGTCAGTGATGAATTAGCCAGGAAAATAATGATCTAGGAGGAATGAAAGGTGAGGACATTAAGACAAGTCAAAGTGGGCGAGACCGTAAAGGTCGTAAAGCTCAGCGGAGAGGGCGCGGTAAAGCGCAGGATCATGGACATGGGCATTACCAAGGGTGTTGAGATCTATGTGCGAAAAGTCGCTCCGCTCGGAGACCCGGTTGAGGTAACGGTAAGAGGCTATGAGCTCTCGCTCCGTAAGGCCGATGCGGAAATGGTAGAAGTTGAATAAAAGAGAGGGGAATCTTAAATGGCAAGTACAGAGATTAAGATAGCGTTGGCGGGTAACCCGAACAGCGGTAAGACCACGCTTTTCAACGCTTTGACAGGATCCAACCAGTTCGTAGGAAACTGGCCGGGCGTAACTGTCGAAAAGAAAGAAGGTAAGCTCAAAAAGCACGACGGCGTAACGGTAACGGACCTTCCGGGTATCTACTCGCTGTCGCCTTATACATTGGAGGAAGTCGTCGCTCGTAACTATCTCGTCGAAGAGAGCCCCGACGTAATCCTCAACATCGTTGACGGTACAAACCTCGAGCGTAACCTCTACCTCACGACCCAGCTCACCGAGCTCGGCATCCCGGTCGTAATGGCAGTAAACATGATCGATGTCGTCAACAAGAACGGCGATAAGATCAACCTCGATGCGCTTTCGGAGCAGATGGGCTGCAAGGCGGTCTCTATCTCCGCGCTCAAGGGAACTGGCATCATGGAGGCCGCAGAGGAGGCGATCAAGGCTGCGAAGAGCACCAAAACGCTCCCTCCTCACACATTCTCGGGCCCCGTCGAACACGCTCTGGCGCATATCGAGGAATATGTTCTCCACGACATGAACGAGGACAAGCAGAGATGGTACGCCATCAAGATCTTCGAGCGTGACGAGAAGGTCATCGAAAAGCTCGGCCTTTCGAAAGAGAAGATCGACCACATTGAAAAGGACATCGCCGCAGCCGAGAAGGAACTCGATGACGACGCTGAGTCCATCATCACAAACGAAAGATACGTATATATCGCATCGATCATCAAGAGCTGCTACAAGAAAAAGTCGGCAGCTAAATCATCCACATCGGACAAGATCGACAGGATCGTAACCAACAGGTTCCTTGCGCTCCCGATCTTCGCAGTCATCATGTACCTCGTTTACTTGATCGCAATGACCACGTTCGGCGCAAACGCAACGGACTTCACCAACGATCAGATCTTCGGTGACGGCTGGTATCTTTTCGGTATCGGACGTGCCGCATATGACGCTCAGGTTGAAGAATGGGCAGGCAAGAACGTCTTTACCGATGAGGTTAAGGCAGTTATCGATTCAGCTGTCGAAAAGGACGTAACAGGTGCAGAGAACCTCAAGGGTGACTTCGAGGATGCTGATTTCGGCGCTTTCGAAGAAGACTTCGGATTCTATGCAGATGAGTTTGAAGAGAAGGGCCTGGATCTCGCAGGCGCACTCACAGCATCAGGTGCTCTCGATGAAGAAGGTGAATTCACTGCTCCTGATATGGCTGAAGTAGAAGGTGCGATCTTTGTTCCGAGCATCCCTGACCTTGTAAGTTCAGGACTTGAAAAGGCAGGCGCAAATGAGTTCGTAACAGGTCTCGTAGTCGACGGTATCGTCGGAGGCGTAGGCGCTGTTCTCGGATTCGTTCCCCAGATGCTCGTTCTCTTCTTCCTGCTCGCATTCCTTGAGTCATGCGGATACATGGCAAGAGTCGCATTCGTTCTCGACCGTATCTTCAGAAGATTCGGTCTTTCGGGAAAGTCTTTCATCCCGATGCTCGTAGCTTCAGGATGCGGCGTTCCGGGTGTCATGGCATCACGTACGATCGAGAGTGACCGTGACCGCAAGATGACCATCATGACAACAACATTCATCCCCTGCGGAGCAAAGCTCCCCATCATCGCCCTCATCACTGCAGCTCTTTTCAGACACTCTGCATTTGACGGCGCCTGGGTTGCACCCGCATGCTACTTCATCGGTGTAGCCGCAGTAATCATCTCAGGCATCCTTCTCAAGAAGACCAAGATGTTCGCAGGCGATCCCGCTCCGTTCGTAATGGAGCTCCCCGCATACCACTGGCCTACACTCGGCAACCTCTTAAGATCAATGTGGGAGCGCGGCTGGTCCTTCATCAAGAAGGCAGGAACGGTTATCCTCCTGTCATCGATCCTCATCTGGTTCGGTTCAGTTTTCGGAAATACGGAAGCAGGGTTCGGCTTTGATCCTGACATGGAGCTCGAGGCTTCAGTCCTCGGAATTATCGGCGGCGCTATCAAGTGGATCTTCGCTCCCATCGGATTTGCAAACATCAAGGCAACCATCGCAACCATCATGGGCCTTGTCGCAAAGGAAGAGGTCGTCGGCGTTTTCGGTGTCCTGGACTTCGAAGGCCTCACACCTCTCGCAGGCTTCTCATTCCTCATCTTCAACCTTCTCTGCGCACCCTGCTTCGCAGCTATCGGTGCCATCAAGCGTGAGATGAACTCGGCAAAGTGGACATGGTTCGCGATCGGATATCAGTGCGTATTCGCTTATGCGATCTCACTCATGGTCTACCAGATCGGTCTCCTTTGCACAGGCGCAGTTAACGTCGTCGGACTGATCTTTGCGATCGTCGTACTCGTGGGTCTCTGCTTCCTCGTATTCAGACCTGCAAAGAAGTACACGGGCGCGATCAAGGCAGACGTAAAGGTTAATTAAGAGGCAGCAACATGTTGGAATGGCTTTACTCGAACTTGGCAAACATCCTGGTCCTCGCGGCGGTTTTAGGCATAGTTACGCTCGCAGTGATCAGCATGATCCGCGACAAAAAGGCAGGCAAGAGCTCTTGCGGCTGCAACTGCGCGAAATGCGCCATGGCGGGTAAATGCCATTCCGGCACTGCAAATAAGAAAGTCTAATACCTCCTTATTTACATTCCATCCATGTAAAAAGGGTTGTCTAATAAGCCGGACAACCCTTTTATTGCTTGTGAATCATGTCCGTCCTCTGTTAGGTCCTCACTTTGGGGAAAAACAGAGGACCAAAGTGGGGATTTTGATAGTTTTCGCGCATAATCCTCTGTTCGGTCCTCACTTTTGGTGAAAACAGAGGACGAAAGTGGGGATTTTTATGGTTTTCGCCCATAATCCCCTGTCAGGTCCTCACTTTTGGGAAAAACAGAGGACCATACAGAGGACCAGAATGTCAGATCCCGGTTATAGTCCCGGTTAAAATCAGGAGATGCACACTGGCGGCCGTTTATAACAATGGTGTTGACAAAAGAGAGTTCGGGACTATAATACATATAAACGGTTGTTCATATATTCATTTGTTCAAGTGTTTATATGAAATACTGTCCGGCAACTTGACAGATACCATACCGGCTGATAGCATCAATGCACAACCCATGAGGGAGTAGCAAGCGTACTGCGTAGCAAGTCAACATCCTGGTTAATCCTGGCTTGTTTTAAATTGCGAGACTCATGTATAACTGCGAAGCTATACATGACGTTTCTCCGAAATTGTTTTGATATGGCTTCGGCCATATTTTTTTTGGAGGTTTTTATGAGCAGAAAACAAACGCAGTCGCAAGTCTCAGAACGAAACTGTATTTCCCGCGCATCAGTTAGCACCAGTTAACTAATTCACCATTAAACAACCCGCAAGCATTGAAAACATTGTTAAAAACAACATATGCACAGGCGGTTAGCAGAGGCTAATAATATAACTGAAAATATGAGGGAGTGTTTATATGTTTATCGTTACAAAGGATTTGAAAAAGGCATACGGTGAGGGCGGCAGCTACATGCAGGTCCTTAAGGGGATCAGCATCAAGGTCGAAAAAGGCGAGATGTGCGTAATCCAGGGAACGTCCGGCTCGGGCAAGTCGACGCTGCTCAACTGCATCGGCGGCCTGGACACCATCGATTCGGGAAGCGTAAGCGTTGACGGAACTCTGATCGGGGGCCTCAAAGGCGAAAAGCTTTCCGATTACAGAAGAGACAATCTGGGCTTCATCTTCCAGTTCTATAACCTGGTGCCCAACCTCACGGTCAGGGAGAACATTCAGGTGTGCGAGTACCTGACAAGGGACCCGCTCGGGATCGATGAGCTCATCAATGTGCTCGGCCTGACTGAGCACCAGTACAAGTTCCCGTCGCAGCTTTCGGGCGGTCAGCAGCAGAGATGCGCGATCGCGAGGGCGCTGGTCAAAAACCCCAAGGTACTCATGTGCGACGAGCCGACGGGCGCGCTCGATTCCAAGACTTCAAGGGACATCCTGGTCCTGCTCGAAAAGATAAACAAGCAGTACGGCACGACGATGCTGATAGTTACGCACAACAATTCCATAAAGCAGATGGTCGATCACGTCATCTATCTCAAGGACGGCGAGATCCACAAGGATTACTACAACGAGACGAAAGTCCCGGCGGCTGAACTGGAGGATCTCTGAAATGGGAATGATCTTATTCAAAAGGGCGCTGCGTGATCTCAAAGCCGGATGGGCGAGATATCTGGCGCTGTCAGTATTGATAATATTTTCGCTGTTCATCGTCATAAGCCTTATGGGCGCGTCGGTGACGGTCATTGACGGCACCGAAAAGAGCAACGCAGAGCATTGCCGCGAGGACGGCGAGTTCTCGGTCTTTGTTCCGCTCAGGGACGATGAGGTCAGGAAGATAGAGGAAAAGGGCGTCAAGCTCGAGAAGATGTTTTACGCGGATTATGAGGTCAGCGGCAGCAAGGTGCTGAGGGCTTTCAAGGTCAGGGAAAACATCAACAGGGTAGGTCTGGTCGAGGGCACGATGCCCGAAAAGGACGACGAGGCGGTCATCGAAAGACGCTTTGCGGAAGAGAACAAGATCAAGCCCGGGAGCAAGATCAAGCTCGGCGGCAGGGAATTCACCGTAAGCGGGATCGGAGCTGCGCCCGATTACAACAACATGGTCAAGAAGGTCTCGGATTCTGTCGTGGACAGCAAGTCTTTCGGACTGATCTTCGTTACGGCTGATGCATACGACAAGCTCTATGCGTCGGGTGCTTCGCTGTCTTCGGAGGAATACTACTACGCTTATATGCTGGGCAGCCAGATGAGCGAGGAGGACCTCAAGAAAGCATTGGAAGACATCGAGTTCAAGCTCAGCGACATCGATGACGAGTATTTCAAGGAATACTGGGAGCGAATGACCGGCAAGAAGGACGATCTTCTTGAGGGCATCGACAAGCTCAAGGACGGCGCAAAAGAACTCAAGGACGGAGCGAAGGAACTGGCCGACGGAACAAAGGAATATTACGACGGCATGAAGGAGCTCAAGGACGCGGTACCTGATTTCAAGAAGGGAGTAAAGGACCTCGACAAGGGCGCGGGAGAGCTCGCGAAGGGCGTGAAGGAGTACACCGGCGGCGTCAGCAAAGTCGCAAGCGGAACCAATTCGCTCTCGAAAGGAACGAAAGTGCTGGCAGGCGGTACGAAGGCTCTCGACAAGGGCGCAAAGCAATACGGCGACGGAGTAAATGCATATGCCGATACCGCAGAAGCTGCAACGAAGAGCCCGAACCCGTATATTGCGGGCACTGCGAAGGAATTTGCAGGGCCTGCAAAACAGCTTGCAAATGTTTATAAGGACATCCAGAAAGGCGTGTCCGGAGTCAATTCGGGCGTTGTTAATCTTAACGGCGGCACGAAAAAACTCTACAGCGGAATGAAGCTCCTGGACAAGAGCGGCGCGGCTTTGAGAAACGGTGCAAACTCGCTTCACAAGGGAACGACGGCGCTCAGGAAAGGCGCGAATGAACTGGCCGAGGGGATCGATAAGCTCTATGACGGTTCGGTCGACATAAAGGATGGCGCAAAGGAACTGGCAGACGGCGCAAAGGAATACGCGGACGGCATGAACGAGTTTGCCGATGAGGCGAATAAGTTCGTTGACGAGTATTTCGACATCAAGACATCGAACCTGATGGTCTTCATGAACAGCAAGGAGAACCCGAGGGTTGATGCCGCGGCGGATGACGTTCAGATCACTTACACGGCGAGCATCATTTTCGGTGTGCTGCTGGTAATGCTTTTCGCTTACGTCATATCGGTATTCATCGTGCACACGATCGACCAGGAGAGCCCGGTCATCGGCGCGCTCTATTCGATGGGCGTGAAAAGAAGGACGCTTATGCTGAGCTATGTCGCGGTGCCTGTTTTGGTATCGTTCATTTCGGGCGTCATCGGAACGGTGCTGGCGGTGCTCACGCCGGCCGGCATACCTGCGCAGCTGCAGGATTCTTTAAGCTACTATTCGATGCCTGAAGTGAAGATCAAGGTTACGCCGTTCATCCTGATCTACGGACTTGTGATCCCGCCTGTCACGGCGTTTATCGTGAACGTTCTGGTCATCAGAAAAAGGCTTAAGAAAACGCCTCTGTCGCTGCTTAAGAACGAGCAGAAAGCGGTGCGCGGAAAAGACCTCAAGATCAAGGGTTTGAAGTTCATCAGCATGTTCAGGTTAAGGCAGATGATCAGGGAATTAAGGGCCGGACTTACGGTCATCTTAGGAATGTTCATGAGCCTTCTGGTCGCGCTGATGGCGCTCAACACGATGGTTTACTGCGGCAGGGTCAAGGATTTCTATGTAAGCCAGACCAAGTACGATTACATGTACAGCTACAAATATCCGACGGAAGAGGTTCCGGAGGGCGGCTATGAAGCCGTTGCGGAGGGCCTCAAAAAGGAGATCTACGGATACACGTTCGACGTAACGATGTTTGGCATCACGAAGGACAATCCGTTTTTCGATACCGGCGATCTGCCTGACAACGATACCGATGTTGTGATCAGTTCGGCCTTTGCGGTCAAGTACAACATCAAGGCCGGCGACGAGTTCACGGTTAAGGACGGAAACGGCGGCAGGATGTACGCTTTCAGGGCCGCGAAGATAATAGATTATTCGGCGTCGCTCGCGATGTTCATGGACATCGGCAGGTGCCGCGATCTTTTCGGAAAGGATGACAAGTATTTCAACGTCGTCTTCTCGGACCATGCGCTCGACATCGACAGCGGAAGGCTTTATTCCACGGTCACGAAGAGCGACATCGAAAAGTCGGCCGGCATCTACGTCGACATGATGGGTCCGATGATAACGGTAATGTCCACTGCATCGGCGGTCATCTTTACGGTCGTAATGTACCTGATGGTCAAGATGATGATCGACCGCTCGACGTTCAACATTTCGCTCGTGAAGATCTTCGGATTCAGGAACAAAGAAGTCAGGAAGATGTACCTCGACGGCAACTTCTTCACGGTCGTGATCGGCGCGCTGATCGTCATTCCGCTGTGCAAGCTCATCATGGACTACATCTACCCGAGATACCTCGTAAGCAACGTCGGCGTGGGCATCAGCCCGTCATATCCGCCTGAGCTTTTCGTTGCGATCTTCCTGGTCATCATCGGACTCTATCTCGTGATAAACGCGGTCCTCACCGGAAAGCTCAAAAAGATCAACCCGGCCATAGTGCTTAAGAACAGGGAGTAATTATGTATAAGACGACACTGAAGATCGACGGCATGATGTGCGGCATGTGCGAGGCGCATGTGTGCGACGCGGTAAGGAAGGCTGTTCCCGATGCAAAAAAGGTCAAGGCCTCCCGCTCGAAAAAGGAAGCAACATTCCTCAGCGAGGACAAGGCCGACATCGCGGCACTTGAAGCAGCAATAAAAGAGACGGGCTATGACTTCCTTGGCGGCGAGTCGGAGCCTTACGTTAAGAGGGGGTTATTCGGATGACTTTTGAAGAGATGGGAAACATGCAGGGCAAGACCTTGATGCTCCTGCCCGGAACGTGCTGCGACTGGCAGTCGAACTTCGGCAGCGTCGTCGATGACCTTGCACAAAAGTACTGCCTGATCTGCGTCAATTACGACGGCTTTGACGGCACCGGTTCGATCTTTCCGGACGTGATCACCGTCACCGAAAAGATCGAAAAATACATCGCCGATAACTACGGCGGAATGCTCGACGGCGCGCTCGGCTCGTCGCTCGGAGGCACCTTCGTCGGCCAGCTGATCCAGCGCGAAAACGTGCATGTCGACCACGGCATTTTCGGAAGTTCTGACTTGGACCAGAGCGGCATCGTAGCAGCCAAGCTCCAGTCGATGCTGGTAACTCCGCTTCTCACGGGCGTTACCAAGAGCGAGAAGAAAAAGCAGAAGACCAAGAAGATGATGATGGACGCTTTCGAGATGAGCGAAGAGGTAGCAGACTCGTTCATTGCCGCTTTTTCGAAGTTCGATGTCAGATCGATAAAGAATGAATACTACACCGACCTTCTGACGCACCTTAAGGACGGCATCGACGTTAAGGGCACGACCGCGCATTTCATCTACGCGAACAAGATGGGTGAGAAGTACAAAAAGCGCTATCTGAAGTATTTCAAGAACCCCGACATCAGGGAGTTTGACATGCAGCATGAGCAGTGGCTCTTCGGTGATAAGAAGTTCGCGATTCCCGTACTCAAGGCAATAGATGAATTCATGGAGATAAATTGAACATGAACGATAAAGAATACAAGGAGCTTTCGATAAAGGAATTCACGAAGGCTTCAAAGGTCTATGAGACCGACAAGGCAGGCGTGTACAAGATGTGCAAGAAGGATTATCCTGACGTGCTTGCCGAGCTCGAAAAGGAACCGTTTGAGACGCTCCTCGACTGCGGCTGCGGCACTGCGCCGATGATCTCCCTGCTTTATGACAAGTATCCCGAAAAGCACTACACGGGAATAGATCTGACTCCCGGCATGATCGAAGCCGCAAAAGCAAAGCACATTCCGGGCGCTGAATTCATTGTGGGCGACTGCGAGAATCTTCCTTTCGAAGAGAATTCCTTTGACGCGATCATATGCTGCCAGAGCTTCCATCACTATCCGAACGTGCAGGATTTCTTCAACAGCGTTTACAGAGTGTTGAAACCGGGAGGAAGACTGATCCTGCGCGACATGACGATGAGCGCACCCGGCAGATGGTTTGCAAACCACATCGAGATCCCGCTCATCAATCTTACGGGCCACGGTGATGTTCATGTGTACGGAAGAGATGAAGTCGATACGTTGTGCAGGAACGCGGGCCTTAAGATGGAACTTTTCGAAAAGCGCGGTTTCTGCAGACTTCACAGCGTTGCGAGGAAACCGAAGAACTGATGAAAGATAACCGGTCGTTCAAGTACAGATTCCTGCTTGCGCTCTGCAGACTGTTCAAGCTGCAGAGGGTAATGGAACTGCCTCCCGAAAAGGCGAAAAAGCTTTTTGCGAAAGCATATAAGGGAGTGCAGATCCCGAAGATGAGCGATCCGGAATTCGATATCGATACTGCGTCTGTAATGGGCTCGACCTGCATTTTCTACAGGCGCAAAACAAAGTGCAGGAAGGCGGGGATCTATCTTGTCGGCGGAGGAATGCTCAAATACCCGAAGCCTTCACAGGCAAGGGAAGTCCTGCGTATAGCCAAGACGACAGGAAGGGATTTTGTTCTGCCTTTTTATCCTTTAGTTCATACGGGCAATACTCTTCCGGATGTTTATAAGATGGTCTTTGAACTTTACAAACAAATGCTGAGGGAGTATGTGCCTGAAAACATCTGTATCCTCGGCGGTTCGAGCGGCGCAAATCTCGCACTCGGATTTATTTCCTATATCAATGACATCGAGCCTGAACTTCCCAAGCCGGGAAAGGTCTATGCGGGCTCTCCGGGGTCGCTCCTGATAAGCGATGAAGAACGAAGGATGGCTGATGAGCTTGATAAGACTGATGTAATCATGAGCCAGAAGGCAACTCATATGGTATGGGAAGGCATGACCGGCGGGAAGAAGGCCCCTGATTATATGGAATCGCTTCAGCTGGGCAATTACACGGGCCTTAAAGATGTCTACCTGAGCTTCGGTGGCGATGAGGTCTTTACTGCCGCTGCTGACTCCATCAAAGAAAGACTGGAGCGGTACGGTGTACACGTAACCTTGGAAATAGAATCGGGATTGTATCACGCATATGCATGTATGCCGCTTGTTAAGGATGCAATGCCGGGCTATCAGCGAATGCTGGAATATATCGGAGGATGATCTTATGGAAATGAACAGAAAAGCAGATTACGGCAACTGGGTGCCTCTGGCAATGATCAGGATGCAATGGATCGCGACATGTGTGATTGCAGTTATTACTGTTTTGCTATTTATATTTTTAAAGACAAAGATACCCGGAATAATCGGTATTGTTATTTTTCTTGCAGCTCTCGCAATGACAGTTTACATGCAGATCTGCAGGAATATCTTTGATTTCAACGGCGGCGGTGTAATGGGTGCGATCCATCAGTTTCTTGTCGATCATTTCCACTGGGATAAGAACAGGGAAGGTACGATAATCGACATCGGTTGTGGTGCGGGAGCCCTTACAAACAGAGTCGCCAAAACCTTTCCTAACATAAGGGTTAAGGGCATTGATTTCTGGGGAGCTGAGTGGAGCTATGCCAAGGAACAGTGCGAGAAGAACGCAAAGATAGAAGGCGTTGCTGACAGGGTCTCATTTCAGAAAGGCGATGCTGCCAGACTTGAATTTGCCGATGAGACATTTGACGGTGCGGTAAGCAACTTCGTTTTCCACGAAGTCAAATCGGTATCTGACAAGAGGGATGTCGTGAAGGAAGCACTGCGCGTCGTCAAAAAGGGCGGAGTGTTTGCATTCCAGGATATGTTTGGTCAGAAGGCACTTTACGGCGACATGAATGAATTCGTATATGAGCTCAAGAAAAGCGGCACCGTAAGTGAGATCCAATACATCAAGAACATCGAGAAAAATGACTTTGTTCCGGGGTTCGTAACTGCGCCCTGGATGATCAAGGATGCAGGTCTGATCTATGGTATCAAGTAACAGAAAGATGGCTATGGCCGGGATTGCCGGTACCATAGTATATGCAATTGCTGACGGTTTCCTTTATCTTGGAACGGACATAGCATCAGATAATAAGCTGTCATTGTGGCAGGTCCCCGAGTGGCGTCTCATGACATCGATGTGGATCGGTGTCATCGGAAGTCTGCTGCTGCTCCTGGGGTTCATTAGCCTTGCACGGATGTTTGAAAAAGTTTTCAAAAAGGCAGGCAAGTTACTTATACTTCCCGCGTTTCTTTGTATCGGCGGAGTGCTCTATATGCATTTCACACTGGGCGTTTATGCTCCGCTCACATACAATTCCGCAGTCAAAGCGGGAGTAAGTGCAGAGCAGTTTTCTGTTCTGCTCAAAAATGCGGAAAGCTATATGAACCCGCTCACCGGCGTTTTGGTCGTACTTGGTTACTCTACTGAGATAGTGCTTATCTACGGAATCTTGAGCGGAAAGTTCGGTCTTAAGAAAAGATTGCTACCTATAATGTTCGGCGGTTACTTTGCTTTAGTTGCGGTCATCGTTCTGATCGCGAAGATAACGGGTGAATACGGACTGTTAGGCTCGACCGAAAGTCTTCTTGAGATGACGTTTTTCATACCGGCATTCTGTTACTGGAAAAAGGAAGAAAAGAAATGCTCCTGACAGCTGTACTTTCACTTGCCGGATGCATCGCATTTTTCCTGATGATCCTGGGCGTCACGGTTACTTTGCCGTCACCGAAGCTCATCAGTTTTTTCCCTGAAGACGTGCAGGAGAGATTACGCCCCCGCGTCGAAAACCAACCGATGACTTTTAAAAGAGCAATGGGGTGGGTGATGCTCGCGGCGTTCTGTCTTTTCTATATTGGAATAATGGTTTATGGTGCGGCGGACGGACTTAAGAATGATTATTCATTTTGGCAGTTCCTGCTGCGTTTTCTTATCATCGGCGCTGTCATGAAAGTTTTTGACATAGTCTTTTTCGACTGGTTCATATTGACCAGGACAAGGTTTTTCCAGCATTTCTTTCCCGAGACGGAAGGATGCAGAGGATGGAAGGAATTTGGCTTCAACCGCAAACAGCAGATAAGGCAGTGCATTGCTATCCCGGTATGCTGCCTGATCTGTGCATTCATATGTACATTATTGTGAGGTGATATCATGCAGATCCTGATCACGTTATTGCTTGCAGTCATGATGATGGTGGGGCTCTTCCTGCTCCTTTGGGGAGGAGTGGGATTTGTGCAGAATAAGAGTTTCTTTTCGTCGGCACCGAAAGAGGTCCGTGACAGCGTTCCGGATACTAAACCCGAAAGGTTCAAGGGCCAGCATTTTGTCGGCTGGATAATGATCGTTCTGGCCTTTGCTATTATGGTGGGAGCAATTGTTATCGGTGCTGTTCTGGGCGTCAGAGACAACCTTACGTTCCGGCAGCTCTTTGCAAGATTTCTGATCATGCTGATCCTTCTCAAGACCTTTGATATCGGCTTCTTTGATTGGGTACTGCTTTGCAACGCGGGATTTGATTTCTTCCCGCGTTTCTATCCCGAATGTAAGCCGGTATTGGGACATTATCTTTTCGGATATAACTGGAAAACGCATCTTGCTCATGTCATCGCATTCTTCCCGATCTCAGCGCTCATTGCCTGGATCTGCACACTGTTCTGAGGTATACCATGGGACATATTCAATTAGATAAACTGTCTTATAGAAAGGATGTTAAGAAGTGGCTGCGCTCCCGTTATGGAGATGAGGCCGAAAACATCTGGAAAAAAGTCGAAGAAAACTACAACGGATATCTGAAGACCTGCCCTGATTACGGCGGATCGAAAAACGGTCACAGCAGGGCTATCTACGGCGGCCTTCTTGTTTTCGCATTATATCCTGCGCTGCCTGACAAGCCGCCGGTTTCAGAGCTTCAGGACATGGTCCATGAGATGTTCATGTCTCCTTTTAGAAAGCTCGGAAAGATCTTCGATCTGAACCGTCCGTTTGACATGTGGCTCATCGATAAGGTCTTCCGCAAGAGTGGAAACAGGGACAGGAAAGATGCTGTTAAATATCCTGCGGGATTCATTAATGTGGATGCACCATACGACAAAACAAATCATGCCGCGAGTTACTGTTTCACGCAGTGTCCGAATGCCGAGTTCGCGAAATCGCACGGACTCCTTCATGTTCTGCCGCTGCTTTGCAACAGCGATTTCTGGGGCATCAGCCAGATCCACGGAGCGCTCATTCGAAAAGGCACCTGCGGCAACAGCGACATCTGCGATTACCTGGTCGTCGGCGATAAGAATCCGATTGCGGAAAAGTACAGGACAGTCCGTGACGGAAACGGCTTTATCGTCAGCAGGGAAAAATGAGAGGTTGATAAAGATATGGATAAGCAAAGCGGGACAAATTACGCATCTGATATGACCAGAGCAGCGCATCTTTTTAAACTCGGGATCATCGCTTCACTGATCGCTCTGGCAGGTGACATGGTGCTCGGCTGGGGCGTTCCGGATGAATCACTTACAGGCCTTGAACAGTACTTTTCCAGATATCTTACGGTATCAGATGCCAGGATCGTGTGGGCATCGGTATTGGGACTTATCGGAATAACTGTCGAGACGCTGTGCTATTTCGGAGTTTACAGGATCATCAGGCTCAAGTCGGAAAAATATGCGCACATATACAGGGCGGGACTCATCGGCATGACTGCATTCGGACCTTTTACCCATGTCATGTGCTGTGCTGTCATCTATCATCTGAAGGCGTTATACGCAGTCTCGCCTTCTTCTGCCATAGCCGGAACTGTCAGATTTGCCGGATGCTTTCTGCTCCCCGTAATGATCGTGTTTTTCCCGTTTTTCCTCATTACCGCGATAACACAGATCATGGCTTTTGCTAAAGGCCTGACGCCTTATCCTAAGTGGTGCTGGATCTTCTCGATCCTCTCGGGAATGATCGTTATCTTTCTTGTCAGGATCATCGGCAATTACCCTGCCGTATATGCAATATCGACCGGATGGATAAGCATCGGAGGCATAATCCATTTTGCAGGACTCCTTATTACCATGAAGAAAACAGAAAGGCCTTAAAATGATTGATGAAACTAAAAAGAAAAAACTTGAAGCAGTATTCATATTCGGATTCATCTCGCTTTTCTTGTGCGGTGTCGGTGACTGGCTGATAGGCTACGAACCTGAAGGCGGACTGCCGATCGTGTTTGGCATTACCACTACTGCCATAGCAGATGTTCCGGTATGGTTTTATGTCCTGTCGTTCTTTTTCGGGATCCTGTCGGGATTCGGATGTCTTTATTACGCGCCTGCGATAATGGAATTCCTGGATGCCAAAGGGATCTCAAAAGATTCGAAAATGTATAAGCTCATGAGGTTCGGCTTGAAGTCCGCGCCCATGATGTTCGTATCTTTTCACTGTGCATGCTGCATCTGTCTTCTGATGCTGCAGGCCGCACTTCGCGCGGGACTTGATGTCAGCAAGGCTGATCCTGTATTTATACTTCCTGTAGCCATTTCTATGTTGCCGTTCTTGATCTGGTGTTTCCTGTGTGATATACCCGTAACGGTCGCTTATATGTATTTCGCATTGAAAGGAAAGCTGGGGATCAATAAGGCAGCTTTCATATTATGCCCGATTGGCCTTAGCATCGTCTCAAAGATCATCGCAGCCGTAATGGTCGCTTTGGGAAGCAAGCTGGCTTTCCTTGCCGCGTGCGGCGAATCCTGGGGATGGGCATTCATGTGCCTGGCGTTCTGTTTTGCTGTCAAAAAGGCGGCGGTTAAGCGTGATCAAATATGAGTCTTGTGTATAAGGCCGCCGAAAAGTGCTGCTTCATTCTGAATAAGCTCCCGGGCGGAGGTCCCAAAGGGGATATGTCTGATCTTATCTCAGGCAATGACGATATCAGGCTTCCCGGGTGCATGCGCTCTGGTCTCGACATAAAGGAGATCTCTTTTGAAGGCTTTACCGTACACCGCATTCATGCCGGGAACCCGAAATGCAGTTCAAAGAAAGCCGTGCTGTTCCTGCCGGGCGGCGGCGGGATGGCGAGGGCTGTTAAGTTTCACTACGATACGGCGAAAAGTCTTGCCATAAGGACCGGTGCGGAAATAGTGATCGCGCATTATCCGCTGGCTCCGAAACATAATGTCAGGTATGCACTCGAATGGCTCGAAAAGTTATATTACTGCATACTTCTGAAAGAATATGAAGCTGAAGACATCGTCTTCATGGGTGATTCTGCCGGCGCAAATCTGGCATTGAGCCTTGCGTACAGGTTAACGGACAAGCCCGGAAGACTGATAATTATATCGCCTGCGTGCGGACTGGAGAACGGCCGCAACAGGGATATCAGATTGGAGATGGAGTCCAAAGACCCCATTCTTACCGTGGCCATGAATGATCTGATCGCCGAGCACTGGTGCAGGAACGTGCCGCTGGACAGTCCGGACATCAGTCCCGAATATATCGGATATAACGGCTTTCCGCCGATGCTCATGTTCTACGGAACACATGAGCTGTTCTATCCGCATGTCATCAATTACATTGAAAAGCTGAAGGGATCCGGAATCTCTCTTACCGCCGTTGAAAAACCGATGTGCCACGACTGGGCACTCGTGAAGTATTTTCCGGAAGGAAGAGAAGCATTAAACAGGATGTGTGAATGGATCCGAAAATAAAAAAGATATCCGAATGAGACTTTACAAATAATCCGTTTCCAATAAAATAAAGATGTTAGCGGTTAGCCGCCGCTAACTAATAAAGTTATTTTTCAGGAGGATATAAAATGGAAGAGATCTTTAAAGGTATTCCGGAGATCAAGTATGAAGGCCCGGACAGCAAAAATCCGCTGGCATTTAAGTATTATGATCCCGACAGGATCGTAATGGGCAGGAAGATGAGCGAACAGCTTCCTTTTGCCATGGCATGGTGGCATAACCTTTGCGCAAACGGCGTTGATATGTTCGGCAGAGGAACGATCGACAAGAGATTCGGCTCAGAGACCGAAGGCACAATGGAACACGCAAAGGCAAAAGTAGATGCCGGAATCGAGTTCATGAAGAAACTCGGCATCAAATATTTCTGTTTCCACGATGTTGACCTGGTTCCTGAGGCAGATGACATCAATGAGACAAACAGAAGATTAGACGAGATCACCGACTATATCCTGGAGAAGACGAAGGGTACTGACATCAAGTGTCTCTGGGGCACCGCAAACATGTTCTCCAATCCCAGATTCATGAATGGTGCGGGAAGCACAAATGAGCTGGAGGTATATTGCTTTGCAGCAGCCCAGATCAAGAAAGCCATCGAACTGACTGTTAAGCTCGGCGGCCGCGGATATGTATTCTGGGGCGGAAGAGAAGGCTATGAGACATTGCTTAACACACAGGTGAAGTTCGAGCAGGAAAACATAGCAAATCTCATGAAGATGGCGCGTGACTATGGAAGAAGCATCGGATTTAACGGAACATTCCTGATCGAACCCAAACCGAAGGAACCGATGAAGCATCAGTATGACTACGATGCTGCAACTGCGATCGGATTCCTGCGTCAGTATGGTCTTGATAAGGATTTCAAGATGAACATCGAAGCCAACCATGCCACACTCGCAGGACACACATTCCAGCATGAGCTTAGGATCAGCCGTATCAACGATATGCTGGGTTCCATTGACGCAAATCAGGGTGACATCATGCTCGGCTGGGATACAGACTGTTTCCCGAGCAATGTTTACGATACAACTCTTGCAATGTATGAGATCCTTAAGAACGGCGGTCTTCCCGTCGGCATTAACTTCGATTCGAAGAACAGAAGACCGAGCAACACATATGAGGATATGTTCCATGCATTTATCCTCGGTATGGATTCATTTGCATACGGACTGCTCAAGGCTGCTCAGATGATCGAAGACGGAAGGCTCGAAAACAACATCAAAGAGCGTTATTCCTCCTTTGAATCAGAACTCGGAAAGAAGGTAAGGAGCGGAAGCGCAACACTCGAGGAACTTGCTGAAAAGGCTTCTGAACTCAAGGCGCCCAAGGCTCCCGTATCAGGCAGACAGGAATATCTCGAAGGAGTGCTGAACAATATCATTCTTTCAAACAACTGATCGCCCCAAATTGTCAAAAAAAGATGTATTGACACAAAACGGTTAGCAATGTATAACTATCGGGTTAGCAGGTGCTAACCGTTTTTGGAGGGGCAGTTTCAGGTGAAGTGGATCTATCTCGTAATTACCATTCTGATCGTGGCACTGATCCTCTGGAGGGTGATCAGGAGCATTGTTTCAGGAAAGTCATGCTGCGGAACAGGCGGGAGGGTTCCCGCGAAAGTTCATGCCAGGCACGACAGAAGATCTGATTATCCCTACTGCTACATATTGAACGTGGAGGGCATGGTGTGCTCCGCGTGCGTGAGGAATGTCGAGAACACGCTCAACAGGATCGATGGCCTGTGGGCGAAGGCCGATCTTGCGAAAAAAGAACTTACGGTTCTGTCCAAGGTTCCCCGCGATAAAAAGTTTTTTGTTGACGCATATGAAGATTCTACATATACGATAACGGGTTTTAAGGAGGTCAGGAACATTGAAGAGTCTTAACGAACTGAAACCGAACAGCGAAGGTATCGTTGCATCCATAGACGGTGATGCAAGGTATCTGAGCAGGATCACATCGATCGGCATTACGCCGGGCTGTCACATCAGGGTCTTAAAGAATGACAAGAACAGACCGATGCTCGTTTTTATGCGCGACACGATGGTCGCTCTCAACACTGAAGAAAGCAGAAACATCAAAGTAGAAACGAGGGACAACCAATGACAGATGGAAAGAAGACAATAGCCCTCCTGGGCCAGCCCAACTCGGGCAAATCAACTCTGTTCAACGGCCTTACCGGAATGAAGCAGCACGTCGGAAACTGGCCCGGCAAGACGGTCGAACAGAAGCAGGGCGGATTCACGCACAACGGCGAAGAGTACGTCGTAATGGACCTTCCGGGAACGTATTCGCTCTCCGCAAACTCAGACGAAGAGATTGTAACAAGAGACTATATCTCATCCGGAAAAGCAGACGTGGTCTGCATCCTCGCAGACAGCTCACAGCTTGAGCGAAGCCTTTTCATGCTCTCGGACTACGCAGGCATCAACGTGCCGTGCTTTCTCATCCTCAATCTTGCGGATGTCGCAGCTGATCAGGGCAAGACCATCAATGCTGACAAGATAAGGGCAAAGCTCGGTATCCCGGTTGTCCTGATGTCTGCAACAGACGTTAAGAAGTACGACAACTTTTTCGCAGCTCTCAATGAGGCGTTATCGAAAAAGACAACATTAGACATATCTTCTCTCGAAGCAAAGTACAGCAAGCTCGACGGTTTTGATGAACTCAAAGCGGAGATCCCCGAAAACCTGATCCCCAGCTGTTCATCGACCTGGATGGCGGTAAAGACGATCGAGGGCGACAAGGTCGTAAAGGCCAAGATCGAAAACAAGCTCACGGGCGACAGCCTCGTAAGATACAACAGCCACGCTGCAAGATTCGACAAGGGCGCTCTTCTTACCGGTGAATGCAAGTTCTCCTGGATCGACGAGCTCCTTTCTGATTCAGTCAACAAGGTCACGCAGACGGTAAAGACCAGCAAGCTCGACAAGGCATTAACAAACAAGACATGGGGCAAGGTCGTAGTCGTTCTGATCGTAATCGGCGGCCTTTTGCTGTCGTTCATCCCTGCGATTCCGATCATGCTCCTGGGCGGCATCTTTACTGCGCTCGCAGTTCCCGTAAGGGAAGCACTGACAGCCGCAAACGCATCACCGATCGTAACAGGCATCATATGCGACGTAATACTTCAGTCACTCGCAAACATCGTAAAGATGTTAGGTTTCGCTTTCGGTATCAACCTCGTTTTCGGTATGTTTGAAGAAAGCGGACTCATGGCAAGGATCTCTTATGTATTCGATAACACGATGAGCAAGATGGGCCTTCAGGGTAAATCCATCATGCCTTTCCTCGTATCATTCGGATGCACGATCGGCGGCGCTTCAAGTTCACGCGTCATCGATAACTGGAACCAGAAGGTACTTACTATTGCACTCGCATGGGCAGTTCCCTGCGGCGCGGCATGGGCGATCATCCCGATGCTCGCAGCAAACTTCTTTGGCGGTTATGCAGTACTCGTCATCATCGCGATCCTCCTCGTAATGCTCCTTCACATCTGGATCACTGCGAAGATCTTCGGCAGAAAGCTCGTCAAGAAGGAAGACAGATACGGCATCATCATGGAGCTCCCTCCGTACCACAAGCCGAAGTGGGGCGCAATGCTGAGATTCGTTCTCGGCAGAACAAAGGACATGTTCTTCAGAGTCGTTAAGGTCATCATCCCCGTATGTCTCCTTTTCTGGATCTTGAGCTATTCAGGCGGAAACATCGAGGGTTCCCTCCTTTACAAAATAGGAGTTGCGATCGAGCCCGTTACGAAAGTATTCGGAATGAACTGGCAGCTCTTCATGGCATTCCTTGCTTCATCCATCGGTAAGGAAGGCGCAGTCGGCGTTCTCACCGCGCTCTATTCACAGTCGGGAACGATCTACGGCGCAGTCAACGGAACAAATGCTGCAGTCGCAAATTCAACGCAGCTTCTGCTCTCGAACATCTCAGGCCCTCAGGCTCTGGCATTCATGTTCGCGATCACGTTCAACGTCCCTTGTGTAGTTGCTCTTGCTGCAACCTATCAGGAAACACACTCTGCAAAGTGGACTGCGATCATCACCGGTTACTACACGCTCGGAGCTCTCATTATCTCCTTCATCGTGTACCACATCGGACTTCTCATAATGTGAGGTAATTTCATGGATATGCAAGTGCTCCTCAGTAAGATCAAAAACGGCGAAGCAAGATCTACCGCAATGCTCGCGGAAGAGATGAACACGACGCCTGAAGATGTTACGAGGACACTTGAATATCTTGAGAGGATAGGAGTTCTCAGGAAAACGGAACTCGGCAAGTTCGAATGCGGCGGAAGCTGCTCATCGTGCAGCGGATGCTCCGGAAGTTCCGGCAAAGAGAAGGGCCCGTGCAAAGGCTGCATTCCAGAACAGGGTTTCGAACACATGGGCGTTCTTTGGGAAGTGAAGAATGGATAGTAAACAGGCAACTAAGAATATGGCGCTCGCGGGAATCGCGGGCGCCATAACATATGCAATAGGAAGCCTGATAGCTTTTTCGGGACTTCTTATCAATATGAAGACGGGAGGAAGCAGGTCTTGGTGGATGCTTGCAGGCGCTGTGCTTTGCGGGTTGTTCGCAGGACTATGCTTTGCAGGATATAAGAAGATAGAAAAATGATAACGGTAATACAGCTTATATTATTTTGCCTGCTGTTCACGCTGATGGTCAGATACTCCGTCAGGGGCGGTTCGGTAAACGGACTTTTCTACTACCCTAAGACCGTTCAGGAACGTGCATTTGAGATCGGTCTTTCCACAAGGGAAGAGATGAAGAAAAAACGCAAAGTGTTCATGACGGAATTCTATGCCGTAATGGGCATCGCTCTTGTACTGATAATCGCAGTTTGGAACAAGGTAACTGATTTCAAGACAGCATATATTCAGGCACTTCTGTTCCTTGAAGTGATGAACTGGTATGACGGCATAGTCATCGACAAGATCTGGGTCGGGCACAGTAAGTTCTGGATTCTTCCCGGATGCGAAGATCTTTCTTTCGTTCAGACATGGAAGCAGATGTTTAAGAAGCGCATCATACTGACCCTGATATGGGTCGCAGGCGCTGCGGTAGTAGCAGGAATAGTGGTGCTGATCTCAAGATTCACAACGCATTAAAAACAAAGGAGAACTGATATGGGCTTGTACAGAAAATTCGTAAATCAGACGAGAAAACCTGAAGGAACGCTCGGCAAGATGATGGTAAACGGCATGAACGGCGGCCACGCGAAAATGGCTGACTGGGGAATGTCGCATCTGCCCGCGCTGATACCTTCGCAGATCGCCGAACTCGGATGCGGAGGCGGAAGAAATGCGGGCGAGCTCTCGAAAAGATATCCGCTTTCAAAAGTCGTCGCAGTCGACTATTCCGAAGTCTCCGTCGCGAAATCGAAGGAGTACAACAGGGAAAGGATCGAATTGGGAAGGATGAGCGTCGAGCAGGGCGATGTTTCAAACCTTAAGCTGCCGGCAGATTCGTTCGATCTTGCAACCGCATTTGAGACCATATATTTCTGGCCCGGCCTCGAAAAGTGCTTTGCCCAGGTCTATAAGATCTTAAAGCCCGGCGGTTATTTCATGATCGTCAACGAGTCTGACGGCACCGATGACGCAAGCCTTAAGTATGAGAAGATCATTGACGGAATGAGATGCTATACGGTTGAACAGATAAGTTCAGCCATGAAGGCAGCTGGCTTTTCTGAAGTCACTTCCGATCACTTTGAAGGCAAGCCCTGGATAACGGTTATTGCGCGTAAGTAAGGAGAACAGCATTGAACTGGCCGAGAACGCTACTTGACGGAATAATGCTTTGTCTGGTCTTCAATCTGACCATTGCAATCCTTTGGATGTTCGTTCCGAATGCTTTCTGCAACATGCTGCCGGCCGAGATCAGGAAGGCATCACCGAAGAGAAAGAAAAAGGAAGTTATCATCCTTGCGAGCGTTATCTATCCGATCTATCCGCTGATGTTTGCATACATGATCGCAAGCAGCCACATGGCCGGTGTCAGCGGATTCTGGAATCTGTTCTGGACAGGCTATATCGAGATGTTCTTCGTCAACTTGGGAGACCTGATAGGGCTGGATTATTTCTTCCGCAAGATAAGCATGAAAAAGATCATGATACCCGGTACCGAGCACTGCAAGGCGTGGGAGACCAAGACCTGGATGAAGACTTTGGGTTTTCCGGAACACCTGGTAATATGGCCATTTGTCTTCTGTCCTCTGACCGGACTTATCGTGGCAGGTTTCAGCAGGCTGATCTTCGGAGTCTGATGTCAGACTAAGGTTCCCTTGAAGTTCTTTGCAGTGTCGCTTTCATCAGCGACATACCAATAGTCGCAGCTGTCGCTTCCTCTGGCAACAGTGTGCGTTCTGATGAGCTTCGCGTGAACGAGCTTCGGGATTATGTGATCCGTTGCGCAAAGGTATGGCAGAAGATCCATGTATCCGTTGGCTTTTGCGTAATCTGCAAGAGGGCAGCCGACGAGATCGAAATTAACGCCTTCTTCAGTGTTTTTCGGATTTATACGAACCCTCCACGTGTTGCCCCACTGTCCCTGAGAAAGCTTTTCCTCAACGAGCTTTGCATACGGGACATACCGCTTGTACATCGATTTCTTAAGAATCTTCATCTGCCATTTGCGGTTGACATTTATGAATATTCCAATGAACTTGTATTTTTCGTAGAGCTCGTTTGCAAGCTGAGTGATTGAATTGCCGTCTATCCTGTGACCTGAAGCTTCATAGAATGATATCGCGAGGATCATGAGATCCATGTTATGTGCCATCAGGTTCTCTTTGCCGCCTATGTCCGGAGCTTTGGCAAAGAGAACGGGAAACAGTTCATCAGCTTTCCTGATGATGGAATCGGCTTCATCGGGGTAGTGTTTTTTAGTGTATTTTATAAATGCTTTCTTAAAGCTTTTTGCCATTGATGCCATAAGATGCTCCCGTCTGAACCTCTGATTTTTCGAGATTATACAACAATCGGTTAGTTTTTGCTAACTTTTCGCAAATAAAGCATTGACAATGGTTTGCGAATAAAGTAATCTTTGTTAGCTAACAGCGATAACTAACGCAAAGGATACATATTCGTCATGCCAAGAGATAAGACATTAAGTCATGAGAAGGTAAACAGAGCGATCCGTGAAGAATTCCTTGAGAAGGGATTTGAGGGAGCGTCTGTGAGAAGTATCGGCGAGAAAGCCGGTATGACTTCCGCGGGCCTTTACCGTCATTATCCCGATAAGGCAGCGATGTTTGATTCGATAGTTGAACCTGTTATCAATGCCATAGAGCAGTGGGCAGCAGATCACAAGAAGAATGCTTATCAGCATGTTGAGAACCGCACGGATGACAGCGATCTTTTCGCTGAAACATTCCTGGATCTCATCAGGGATATCATCATTCCGCATAAAGTCGAGTTCAGGCTTCTTCTGACCAGTTCACGCGGCACAAAGTACGAGAACTTCGTAAATGATTTTGTATTAAGCAATCAGGCTGAGATGATGAAAATGTTCGACTATCTCAAGAGTAAGGGTTTCCCTGTTAAAGAGATAAGCGAAGAAGAGCTTCACATTCTGTTATCGGCATATCTGACGGCATGTTTTGAACCTGTCGTACACGGATTCAGTGATGAACAGATAGAAGAACATTTGAGTACAGTCCGGGAATTCTTCTTACCCGGGTGGAGAAATCTGATGGGAATGCAAAAAGAGCCGTGAGGCTCTTTTTTATTGCTTAGGCTATCAAATATCGGTTGATGATAGCTAACAAAAAACGAAAAGAATAACAAGGAGGAACATAAATTGAGTAAGGCACCGAAATACGATCACATGAAGCTGATAGGGCAGTTCGCCGGAGGACACAGACACCTTATCACGCTGGGAAGGATACTGGCAGGAATAAGTGCGGCAGTAACACTTGTTCCGTTCTACCTTCTCTGGAAGATAATCGCAGTTGCGATAGAAGGAACGGATCTTGGCAGGATCAACGGATATGCATGGGGAGCGGTACTCCTTACAGTAGCAGCTCTTCTTATCTATATTGTTGCGCTTCTCTGCACCCATGTAGCTGCGTTCAGAGTTCAGGCAAATATGAGAAGCGAGCTCATGAGAAAGATAATCAAGCTTCCGCTCGGTATCTTCGATGAGGACGGTACAGGTAAGATCAGAAGGATCGTAAGTGAATCAACCGCAGCGACTGAGACATATATTGCGCACAATCTCGCGGATAAAACTGTTGCGGCAGTAACACCTGTGGGATTGATAATACTTATTCTTGCATTTGACTGGAAACTCGGTCTGATCTGCATGATCCCCGCTGTCATCGGATTTATCTGCATGATGTCCATGATGGGCAAAGGTATGCAGGAGAAGATGAAGGAATACCAGAATGCTCTTGATACGATGAGCAGTGAGGCTACCGAGTATGTCAGAGGCATTCCGGTAGTTAAAACATTCGGTCAGACAGTTCATTCATTTAAGCGTTTTAAAGATTCCATCGACGGATACGGAAAATGGACGACTGCGTATACTCTGCAGCTGAGAATACCAATGATCTGCTTCATGACTTTCATCAATGCAATCTTCTTTGCTATCGTACTGGGAGCTTACTTCCTTACAAGAAATGGTGTCGGCAATGCGGAGATCCTTAATGTTATGTACTACATAATCGTATCTCCACTGGTTACTGTGACACTTACAAAGATAGCTTATTCAGGTGAAGCGGAGATGACGCTTATCGATGCTCTTAAGAGAGTCGATTACGTGCTTGGTCTTAATGCCCTTACAGAAACCGATAGTGAAAAAGTTCCTGAAGACAACAGCATAGTTCTTAACAACGTTTCTTACAGATACGCAGATGCCTCAAGAGATGCCGTTTCAGATATCAGCATATCTATTGAGCCCGGTGAGCACGTTGCATTCGTAGGCCCTTCCGGTTCAGGTAAAACAACTCTCGCAGAACTAATGGTGCGTTTCTTTGACGTAACTTCCGGCGAGATACTTCTCGGCGGAGTCAACCTCAAGGACATTCCTTCGGATAAACTCATGCAGCGTGTGTCATTCGTTTTCCAGGACAGCAGGCTCATAAAGACATCTATCCTTGAGAACGTGCGTATGGCAAGACCGGATGCATCAAAAGAAGAAGTTATGGAAGCATTAAGAAAGGCTCAGTGCATGGATATCATCGAAAAGCTTCCTAATGGAATTGATACTGTCATCGGCGAGAAGGGAACATATCTTTCAGGCGGTGAACAGCAGAGGATCACGATCGCGAGAGCGGTACTTAAGGATGCTCCGATCTTGATACTCGATGAGGCAACAGCATTTGCAGATCCCGATAACGAGACCAAGGTACAGGCTGCGTTTGAAGAACTCTCAAAAGGCAAGACGATCATCATGATCGCACACAGACTGAGCACGGTTACGAGTGCTGACAGGATATTCGTTCTTGATGACGGAATGCTGAAAGAGAGCGGAACTCATGATGAGCTCATCTCTTGTGGAGGTCTTTATAAGAAGATGTTCGATGAATACGGAAGATCCGTTGAATGGAAGGTAGGTGCCTGATATGGTAGAAAAGTTAAAGCATAAATATGCGCTCTCTACTCAGGGCGCCAAGGACATGATAAAGGCATGCATCAGTGTTACCGTAACCAACATGGCATTCATGATGTCTGCCGGCGTTCTCTATACGCTTATAAGCGATCTGTTGGGCAATAACCTTACTAAAGACAGACTGCCTTTCTACATTATCTGCAGCATTGCGATACTGCTCCTTATAGCCGTAACGAACTTTATACAGTACAACATGACGTTCCTTACAACATATAAGGAGAGCGGAGTAAGAAGAACTTCTATTGCAGAAAGGCTCCGCCGTCTGCCGTTATCTTATTTCGGCAAGAAGAACCTTTCGGATCTTACACAGAATATCCTGGGTGACTGCGCTCAGATAGAGACGGCATCGAGCCACTGGATCCCTGAGATAATCGGAGCTCTTATATCTACTACGATCGTTGGATTAAGCCTTTTCATCTTCTTCGACTGGAGAATGGCACTCGCAAGCTTCTGGGTAATCCCCGTATCTCTCGGAATCGTTCTATCGTGTTCCGGACTGGAAAAGAAAGCTGTAAAAAAGAATGCTGCGGTCAAGCTTGATATG
>R21__coassemble_239_pt1 | contig 46874 bp, 34 predicted proteins | sample R21__metabat2_high_PE_008 | metagenome-assembled genome bin R21
GCCATAGTCCATGGCTTGAACTGCTCCTGCTTGAGAACTTCATTGAGTACCGATCCGCGCTTGATCTGCAGCTGCGTATTCTCATCGAGATCAGAACCGAACTGTGAGAATGAAGCCATTTCACGGGCCTGTGCAAGAGAGATCCTCAAAGGTCCGGCCACCTTCTTTACAGCTTTTGTCTGGGCGGCACCGCCTACACGGGATACCGACAGACCGACGTTGATGGCAGGTCTCTGGCCCGAGAAGAAAAGCTCGGGTGACAGATAGATCTGACCGTCAGTGATCGAAATGACGTTCGTAGGAATATACGCAGAGATATCATTGCCCAAAGTCTCTACGATCGGGAGCGCAGTAATGGAACCGCCTCCCAGTTCTTCGGAAAGCTTAGCCGAACGCTCGAGAAGCCTCGAGTGCAGGTAGAAGACGTCACCGGGGTAAGCTTCTCTTCCCGGAGGTCGCCTGAGGAGCAGTGAGATTGCTCTGTATGCCTGTGCATGCTTTGAAAGGTCATCGTAAACGATCAGGACATCCTTGTGGTAGTCATACATGAACTTCTCGGCAATCGCACATGCCGAGAACGGTGCGATGTACTGCATTGCAGCTGAATCGGAAGCGGATGCCGCAACGATTACGGAATAATCGAGCGCGCCTTTTCTGGAAAGAAGATTTGCCGTAGAAACGATCGTACTCATCTTCTGACCGATCGCAACATAAACGCAGATGATATCCTTGCCCTTCTGGTTAAGGATGGTATCGATCGCGATGGCAGTCTTGCCGGTCTGGCGGTCGCCGATTATAAGCTCACGCTGGCCTCTTCCGATAGGAGTAAGTGCATCGATGGCGGTAATGCCAGTCTGCAGAGGCGTATTTACCTCTGATCTGTCCGTAACACCGGGCGCGGGAGATTCAACGGGGCGCGTATCAACATATCTGATCATGCCCTTGCCGTCGATCGGGCGTCCGAGAGGGTCTACGACACGTCCCAAAAGGCCGTTGCCTACAGGGATCTCAACAGTCGTCATGGTACGCTTGCAGCTCATTCCTTCGACTACCGTATCCTCACCGGTGAGGATAACGACGCCGACCTTGGTCTTTTCAAGGTTCATGGCAATGCCTGTGGCACCCGAAGAGAATGTAATAAGCTCATCTGACATGCAGTGACGGAGTCCCGTAACGCTTGCAACGCCGTCGCTTACGGAGTTGACCGTACCGATCTCATCGATCATTTCACTCGAACTGATCGCTTCTTCAACTCGCCTGTCGAATTCGGCATCATCCAACTGCCAGAGTTCCGCATTATCAAGGCTCGGACCTGATGTCTCAGGGAAAAGCGCAAGAGCCTCTTCGATCTCTTTCCTGACTTCTTTTGCGGAAAAGAGCTCTGATTCAAGGAGTTCCCCGTCTTCATTACGGATTTCCTTGTCTGCCTTACTGTGATCGAATGAATCAGTGACCTTGAAACTGTCAGCCCTGGTACGCTTGATAAAAGCATTCATGCGGGTGAGCTGGCCCTTTACGGAATAGTCGTAACGGTCACCGTGATAATAGATGATGAATCCGCCGACAAGAGCCGGCTTGGATTCGATCTTAACCCTGTAAGAAGGTATCTCGTAATGATGCGCAAACTTCGCGGCTATACGCTCAAGCTTATCCTGCGGGATATCTCCCGCAGTCTCGATACGCAGAAGCGTTCCCTTCGGCTTGGGTTTCTGTACGTTGTCAGGAGTAACGTTACTCACCCTTTCTCACCTCTGCATCAACAAATACATCTGTATGCTTCTGGGCAGAAGCCAAAAGCTCGCTTCTCGGAACAGCATCACCGATGACGTGCTCGGCGATCTCTACAGCAAGGTCTGTAATGTCATCTTTCATGTTTTCGAGGGCGACACGCTTCATACGCGCACAGTCATCCTCAGCTCTCTCGATGATGTTGGCTGCCTCGGCATTAGCCTTTTCGATAACAGCCTCAGTCTTCTTGCCGGCGTTCTCCCTTGCCTCTTCGATGATCTGCGCAGCCTGAGACTTAGCTTCATCGATGGTCTTCTTGGACTCGGCAATGACCTTGTCGGCTTCCTCCTTTGCCTTCGCAGCCGCATCAAGCTCGGCATTCAGGGTTTCCTGACGCTTGTGGATCATCTTGATAAGCGGTTTGTAAAGCAGGAACTTAATGATGAGAAAACCGACGAGCACGTTAATGATCGTCAGAACGATGGTCACCGCGTAACCTGCGAACTGGTCAGGGGAAAACAGAGAGGATTCCTCTTCCCAAGCCAGAATTTTCAGCGCTTCAAACAGCATATATACTGCTCCCTTCTATGTCCGAAAAGAATTAGCCCTTATCTGAACATAAAGATCAGGAGAAGTGCGACAACGAGTGAATAGATACAAAGTGTCTCGATGAAAACGATCGCTGCAAGAAGCATGGACTGGATCTTACCGATCATTTCGGGCTGTCTTGCGCCTGCATCAAGAGCGTGGCTGGTAGCCTTACCCATTGCAAAAGCGGATCCGAGCGCGCCGCAGCTGATAGCTATGCCTGCTGCGATAGCTGCAACTGCTCTTGTCTCTATACCTGCAATAACAGCGCCTGAGATGATAGGCATGCATGCCAGTAATACACTTTCCATTTTAGATTCCTCCTATATGTCCTTTCTTTTTTCGCAAAGTAATCAAGCGGCGGCCCGGGCCTCCTCAGTTTCCTTTTTCTTCTTGGGTTTCTTGAATTCTTCGGGGTGTTCTTCAAACTCGTGGCCTACCTCAACTATCTCTCCGATATAGCTCATCGTGAGATACGAGAAAATGACCGCCTGCAGGAGACCATCCGTTATATCAAACCAAAGTCCGACTATTCCCGGAAGAATGATCGGAACTGTTATAGAGATGAATTCCATGAATACGAAAGAGCCGAATACGTTACCGAAAAGCCTGAGAGCAAGAGAAGCAGGCTTGGTAATAAAATCAAGGATCTTGAACGGCAGCATTGCCTTCAGAGGCGTCGTGAGCGATACCCAGAAACCCTTGAGACCGACAAACTTGATCGAAATAGCGATAACGTAGATGATCGCAACAATTGCGCATGCGACCGGGAAACCGACGTTCTTGGCCGGAGGCGCGAATTTGAAATAGGAAATGCAGTTGCATCCGGTAATGATGATGCCGAACGTCATGATCAGCGGTGCAACCTCTTCGGCTTCCTTCCTGTTCATGCCGAAGCCCATTGCAGAACTGATGATAAGATCAACCAGCATCCAAAGGATGGTCTGCTTGGTATTGGGACGGATCGTCTCTTTTCCGACCATGAGGCGGAAAACGATAACGGCAGCAATGACAGCGATCCATGTGACTATGACCGCATCGGTAATAAGGACCTTAAAGTTCCCTATGTCAAAATATTTCTGGACCTGCAGGATACCCTCGCTGATCTCTGCACCTATATCACCTGGCTTAAACGCCTCGGCGAACTTGGTGCAAAATGCCTGCCAGAACTCTGATATCCAGCTTCCGGCAAAGAGCGCGACCTGTAACATATATAGATCCTCCCCCCTCTTACTCCGACATTTTACACCTAAAAGGAGCAAAACGCACCAAAATAAGAGGTTAGCCGTTCCTTACTTGAAATTTTTGTCCTCTAAAGCCTTGAGCTGGTTGACGCGTTCACCGTGTCTTCCGCCTCCGAAACTGCCCTCGAAGAAGGCATCGACCATAGCGAGAGCTACGGCCTGGCCGATAACTCTTGCACCGAAGGCAAGTACGTTTGCATCGTTGTGCTCACGGCAGATCCTTGCGGTGTACTCGTTGTGGGACAGAGCGCAGCGGATCCCCTTATACTTATTACATGTGATCGAAATGCCGATGCCCGTTCCGCAGATGGCGATACCCTTCTCTGCTTTGCCGGAGAGGATGTCCTCGGCAATGAGTTCTCCTGCCTCAACCCATGAATAAGGCTGGTCTGCAGTGGTAGCGCCTCTTTCAATGACTTCGATGCCCTTTTCCTTGAGATGAGCAACGACCTTCTGTCTTAAATCGTAACCTGCGTGATCAGAACCGATTGTAACTACCATATGTATGTGCCTCCGAATAATAAATATCAGTTGTGATGTATGTGCTTGAACTTCCTGGCGCCTGAAGCGAAGTCTCCAACGATGTCGCCGTTTCCGATCAGCTTATACTTGTAAGAAACCAGGCCTTCAAGACCTACAGGTCCTCTGGCGTGGATCTTTGACGTTGAAATGCCTACTTCTGCGCCGAATCCGTATCTGAAGCCGTCTGCAAACCTTGTTGAGCAATTCAGGAAAACGCTTCCCGAATCGACTCCGAGCATGAAACGCTCGGCAGCAGCCTTGTCTTCAGTGATGATGGCGTCTGTATGGCCCGATCCGTTGCGGTTGATATGGGCAATGGCCTCGTCAATGCCGCTTACGACCTTGACGGAACACTTCATGTCAAGATATTCGTGGTGCCATTCGGTTACCTTCTCGGCGCCAAACTTCTCAGATACATAATCATCACCGTAGATAGTGACGCCTGCGTTGCGGAGCGCACTGACCAGTTCGGGCAGGACAGTATCCTTGAGAGCCTCGTCAACAAGGAACGTCTCTGTAGCGTTGCAGACCGAGACATACTGGGTCTTAGCGTCCAAAGCGACCTTGATCGCCTTGGCGGGATCTGCCTTCTCATTGATATATGTGTGGCAGACGCCGTCGGCATGGCCGAGAACGGCGATGTTGGTGTGCTGCATGATGTACTGGACGAAAGCATTCGATCCTCTGGGGATGATCAGGTCGATATATTCGTCAAGACCGAGCATGTCAGCGATCTCAGCACGTGTCGTGAGGAGATTGAGCCATTCCTCAGGAAGTCCTGCAGAGACACCGGCCTCATATATGATCTCAGATAAAACTTTATTAGTAGCGGCTGCCTCGCTTCCGCCCTTGAGGAAGACGGCATTTCCGCTCTTGAGGCAGAGCGTTGCGATCTGGACAAGCGCATCAGGCCTGCTCTCGAAAATGACTCCGATAACGCCAATGGGGCATGTTACGCGGTAAAGCTCAAGTCCGTCATCAAGAGTCGTGTGAAGAGTCTGCTTTCCGACCGGATCTTCAAGTGTCTTAAGGCTTAAGATTCCGTCTGTTACATCTGCGAGCTTTGCATCTGCAAACTTGAGACGCTTGATAAGCGGCTTTTCGAGGTTAGCTTCCTCCGCGTTTCTGAGATCCTCGGCATTTGCCTCAAAGATCTTATCCTTTCCGGCATTTAAAGCATCTGCTATTGCCGTGAGGGCCCTGTCCTTCTGTTCGCGTGTCAAAAGCGCCATGCTGTAGGAAGCTTCGCGGGCCTTTTTCGCCTTCTCGATCAACTCAGACATAATGCTCTCCTTATTAATAATTTAGTGCTGATTATAGCAAATATTCGGCAGGATTAAACGTCTTTCCTTATGCACAAATGTTCATAATGTGCATAACTTTGTCGATAACTCAAAAGACAGGTTTTCAGGATTAGTCTGCCCCTCAAAGCAAGTAATACAAGCATTTTGATATTTTGTTACCATTTGTTGACAAAACAGTTACGAAATGATAAAGGCTCTTTGACACCCTAATAAAATAAGGCTTTACAGTGATTTTTCGCATATTTGTGCAACAGAGTGTCCACGAGAGAAATACAACTATTTTTGAAAAATTCCTCTTGACATGGCAATTCTCATCAAAGTTCATAAAGTGCTATAAATTGGTGTTATAATCTCCGCATGAAAATAATAATCACCACATTATTCGGACTTGAAGCTCCGACCCGTGACGACCTTCTCGCAAGAGGGTTCGACAAGTCCAGGTTAGATGTCAGAGACGGTGTCATCACGCTTGATACCGGCAAAGACGACTGGGCTTTGGACGTTGCCCGTGTAAACATGTGGGCAAGACACGCCGAAAGGGTGTTTTTCGAGGTAGGCGGTTTCAAGACCGGCTCTTCCGAAAACTTCACCGAGGACGGCGCAGTCTTTTTTGAATCCTGCAAAAAGCTTCCCTGGAACGATTTCATTCCGAAGGGATGGGCATTTATAGTCAACGGTTTTTCAAGAAAGTCCAAGCTCGACGGCATAAAGATGCTTCAAAAGCTTACAAAGAAAGCTATAGCAAGGAGCCTTGCGGCTTCCAGAGGCTTAGGCCCCGATGCTGTCATCGAAGAGGATGAACACCTTGGAACGATAAGCATCCAGTTTGCTTTGGTAAACAACTATTGCAGAATGCTTATAGACACGACAGGCGAAGGCCTTCATAAGAGAGGCTACAGGCCGCTTACGCACGAAGCACCGATCAGGGAGACTCTTGCCGCCGGCATGATCACATACGCAAGATACAGCCCGTTCGGAAAGGAAGCTCTGGTGGATCCGATGTGCGGATCCGGCACCATCGTCATTGAGGCAGCCCAGATGGCCGCAGGAATAGCTCCCGGAAGGTTCAGGCACTTCGATTACGAAGCACTTCCCTACATCGGAAAGAAAGCCTACAAGACGGCTCTGGAGGAAGCGATCGACAACGAAGACTTAACAGCACCCGATGACTGCTATTTCTTCGGCTCAGACATTGATTCACGAGCGGTCCGTTCAGCCATTGCCAACGCAAAAGCTGCAGGAGTAGCCGATTTCTGCAGATTTGATATTAAAGATGCCCGCGAGCTCTCTCCCGAATCGCTTGCTTCTTACACGGGCATGGAAAGACAGCTCGTCCTGACCAACCCTCCCTACGGCGGAAGGCTCATGACGCCCGAAGAAGCAGCTGACATCTACAGATTGATAGCCAGGAGGCTTCTTACCCCTTCAGGCCAGTGCAAAAAGGGCATAAGGCTCTCCCTGATCACTCCGGATGACGATTTTGAGGAAGCAACGGGCTTCAAAGCGGACAAGAGGGTTAAGCTCTATAACGGCAGCAAGATCTGCCATCTTTTCAATTACTATAAGCTCGGATTCCGCAGATAAGTATGGTCACACGCAAGATCGTTTTTTTCGACATGCACAAGATCGCTGATTCCGGTCAGGCGTTCAGGATCCGCGATATAGATGAAACTCACACGGAACTGGTTGCTTTCGGAAGATATCTTCAGGTCGCGGATCTCGGGGATAACGAGTTCGCTTTCTCATGCAGCGAAAAGGAATTCTCTCAGATCTGGGCATCTTTTTTTGATCTTGACCGTGATTACGAAAAAGCCGTATCTTCCATTGAACCTGAAGACAAATATCTTAAGGAAGCTGCAGTATTTTCGCGCGGCATCAGGATCTTAAAGCAGGATATATTCGAGACAGTAATAAGCTACATAATTTCGCAGCGTCGTTCCATTCCGTCAATAACGACTTCCGTGGAACGAATCAGCGCTCTTTGCGGAAAGAAGATTGCTGCGCCCGATCTTAAAGCTCCGTTTGTCAAACCGTTAAAGAAAGAATACTATGCATTCCCCTCACCTTCAGAGCTGGCTTCACTGAGCTTGGAACAGATCGAGGCAACAGGTGTAGGCTATAGGGCGCCTTATATCGCACAGGCCGCCGCAGGATTCAACGACGGACTGCTTGACCCGGGTTCTCTTACCCTTTTAGATGACGAGGCTCTCTACAAGGCTCTGACGGCCATGTACGGCGTTGGAACAAAGGTCGCGAACTGTGTGATGCTGTTCGCTTTTGCAAGGACATCCCGCTTCCCTGTCGATGTCTGGATACAAAGGATCGTTGACAGATACTACGGCGGAAGCTTTGATTGCTCGAAATATCCTGAAACTGCAGGCATAATGCAGCAGTTCATGTTCTACTACGAACGGCGCAGGGATAATCTTTAAACCCGGAATCTAAAACAGAAATAAAAAAAGTCCTGAACCATCAGGTTCAGGACTGTATGTGGTGCGGCCGACGAGACTTGAACTCGTATGGAGTTACCCACACGCCCCTCAAACGTGCGCGTCTGCCAGTTCCGCCACGGCCGCATATGCCGCTTTAAGCAGGCTCGATAATTATACTTTTCGGATAGTACAGTGTCAAGGATAAATTTTGAAAGATTTAATTGTTTTTCCGCGGGCCCGCAAAAGCCCTGAAATGCAACAGGGGGCTCTCTTTCGAGATGCCCCCTATTGATGCCTTGGTCGTTCGGCGATCAGTTAAAAGATGCCTTAATACTCTTTTTTCTTCTTTTTGAAGACTACGATGCAGATTCCCATTGCTGTCAGCGCAGCTGATACAAGAACTGCTCCGGCTACGTTGGTAGCGCTAATGCCTACGCCTGTAGCAGGTACTGATCCCTTGGAAGACTTCTTGTTCGGGTTAGACTTCGGGAGCAGGATGGTGATGTTGTGATCGTCGATCACGATATCACCGGGAGTTCCTGTAGGTACTACCTTTCCGCCTTCAACCTTGAACGGTGTCGAAGGAACGTTGTCATACTTCGAAGGTCCCTTAGGCGTGATCGTGTACTCACCGTCAGGAAGTTTGAGTTCAACAGGGCCGCCCTTTGTCTTGATCGTGATGGTCTTCTCACCCTTATCGGTTACATCTCCGCCGGTCGGATTGACGCCTGTAAGATCGACTGTAGGTGTCTTGGACTTGATCGTGATCTCGATGTCAGGTACATCCGTCCTGTCTTCCTTGTCCAGACCGTTGATCGTGACAGGTGTAAAGTACGAAGGATCTGCGCGGTCGATCATGACGATCCTTGAACCGATAACGAAAGTCTGTCCGTTGTACTTAAGTTCACCGGCATTCGTGATCTCGAATTCGATAGCATCAGCCGTCAGATACTTCTCAGGTGTAGTTGTCTCTTCGAGAACATACTTACCTACTCTAAGGCCCTCGATCTTAGTGTAAGAATCACCGCTTGAAGGGAATGTAACTGTATGATTGCCGTTGGAGAAAGCAGGAGTTACTACAGTGCTGCCCTGTGTGATCTTTACATTTGTGAGGTCGTGACCGTCTTTGCTCGTAACGGAGAGCTTAGCGCCTGCGATCAGGTTGTGTGCAATATCTTCCTTGCTGAGCTGAATATCGAAATACTTCGCAGCGTCAAATGCAGTGATGATATTGTTTACACCGTCAATGTCAACTTCCGTTGTGGATGTTGAACTGTCAACCTTTCCGCCTTTTACCGTGAACGTAGTCTTGGTGATTACGTTATAACCGTTAGGAGCAACAGTTTCTTCAAGAGTATAGGTTCCGTCAGGAAGCCATACAGAGAACTGATTGTCTGTTGTCTTCCATGTAATGGTCTTGTTGCCATTCGTAACCTCAACATTAGATCCGCCGGTATGAGTGAGCGTACTGAAATCAACAGCTGTATCAGTCGTGCTAAGTTTCATCGTAGCCCCCTTAAGCTCAGGTCCCTTCTTGGTCATATCTTGCTTACTGAATGTGACCTTTGAAGTATCAGGAGCCGGAGTGGTTATCGCCTTATCGAATGCTGTGATGATCTTGTTTGTATCATCAATGGCAGTTGTCTCGTCCGTAGTACCTGTAACCTTACCGTTTTCGACCTTGAACTTGAGTACCGTGATGTAGTCATAGTCCGCAGGCGCAGCTGTTTCCATAAGCTCATATTCACCGTCAGGGAGGCTTATCTCAAGCTGTGTCTTAGTTGATGTCCACTCGATGGCATTCTCATTGGTAACCTTGCTGATCGCAGGTCCCTGCTTCTGTGATGTCTGCCACTTTGCGTTATCCCATTTTGCTGCAGGACCGGATACAGCCGTAAGCTTCATGGTAGCGCCTTCGAGTTCTTCGGCATTGTCCTTATCCTTATCTGCGAAATCCTTCTTGCTGAAGACGATGTCGGTGATAATAAGTTCATCAAATGCAGTTACGGTATTTGTATTACCGTCAGCCGTTACTGTTGTTGATGATGAACTTACAACCTTTCCATCCTTGATCTCGAATGTGGTTGCAGTAATCACATTGTATCCGGTAGGAGCCAAGTTCTCCTTAAGTTCATACTTACCGTCAGGCAGGTTGATCTTAAGCGGCTTATCGCTTGAAGTCCATGTAACAGCCTTCTCACCGGTTACAAGACTTACATCAGGGCCATCTTTCTTTGCTTTCTTCCAGGCTTCTTCATCCCAGTTGGAAGCATCACCTGTTATTGCTGTAAGCTGCATTGTTGCTCCGGGGAGTTCATCGGCATTCGTTTTGCCTTTGTCTGCCATATCCTTCTTGGAGATGGTTACTTCAGAGCCTTCAGCCTTGTCGAATGCGGTGATGATGTTCTTTGTCGTATCGATCGCAGTAGTCTCACTGGTTTTTCCTGTGATCTTTCCATCCTTAATCGTGAATGAAAGTTCTGTAATTACTGCATAGTTTGAAGGAGGTGTTACTTCCGTAAGCTTGTAATCGCCGTCAGGAAGACCAAGTTCAAGCATTGTAGTTTCTGAAGTCCAGGTAACTGCCTTCTCGCCTACCACCATCTTAATAGTAGGGCCATTCTTTTTTGCTGCATCCCAAGCATCACCGTTCCAGCTGGTAGCGGGACCGGAAACTGCCGTAAGCTTCATAGTAGCTCCAACGAGTTCGGAAGCACTATCGTTGCCCTTATCAGCAAAATCTTTCTTGCTGAACGTCGTGTTTGTGATAGTAAGCTTGTCAAAAGCGGTTACTACGTTGTTCGTTGTATCGAGACTTACAGTCTCACTTGATGTTCCAGTAACTTTGCCGTTCTCAATCTTAAATGTAATAGCTGTGATCTCATCATATCCCGCAGGAGCACCATCTTCTTCAAGTGTGTACTCACCGTCAGGGAGACTGATCTTCAGCGGTGTTGTACCGGATATCCACTCGATAGCATTTTCACTGGAGATCTTGGTTACATCAGATCCTTCCTTCTTGGCAGCTGCCCAGTCATTTGCATCCCAATTGGTTGCATCACCTGATACTGCTGTCAGCGTCATCTTTGCACCGGTGAGTTCATCGGCATTGTCGTTACCCTTATCTGCGAAATCCTTCTTGCTGAAGACAATGTCTGCAGGTGTGGGGGTAGGTGTTGACTTAGCCTTATCGAAGGCTGTAACTACATTGTTAGTTCCGTCAAGCGTAACTGTCTCAGATGATGTACCTGTGACCTTACCGTCTTTGATCTCGAACGTCATATCGGTAATAGCTACATAGTCCGCCGGAGGAGTCGTCTCCGAAAGTGTGTACTTACCGTCAGGCAGGTTGATCATGAGCTGCTCTGTTCCTGATGTCCAAGTGATCGCAGCTCCGCTGACGGAGATAGCAGGTCCACTTACACGTGCAGCTTTCCACTGATCTTCTGTCCAGGAAGCAGCCTTGCCTTCTGTAGCTGTAAGCTTCATGGAAGCACCGGCAAGTTCTTCTGCATTAGCCTTGCCCTTGTCTGCCATATCCTTCTTACTGATGGCTGTCTTGTATGTCTTAGTAGCCTTGTCGAATGCGGTGACAATGTTCTTAGAACCGTCGAGGGTTACTGTCTCAGTTGATGAACCTGTAACCTTACCATTCTCGACCGTGAACGTAATAGCTGTGATCTCGTCATAACCTGCAGGTGCAGCATTCTCCTCGAGTGTGTATGTACCGTCAGGCAGACTGATCTTAAGCTGCGTTGAAGAAGATGTCCATGTGACAGCATTCTCGCCTGTGACCTTGCTTACTGAAGGACCTTCCTTTTTAGCCTTTGTCCAGTCTTCTGCTGTCCAGCTTGCTGCATCACCTGATACTGCTGTCAGCTTAAGCTTTGCGCCGGTAAGCTCATCAGCATTGTCCTTGCCCTTATCTGCGAAATCCTTCTTGCTGAAGACGACGTCTGCAGGTGTGGGTGTAGGCTTCTTCTCATCTTTCATTACAACAGTATCGGCTCCGGTCTCTGTGCCATAGCTTACCTTACCGTCTGTTCCGACTGTGAACGTGATGGACTCTGCAGTCTTGTATCCGTCAGGTGCTGTTGTCTCTGTAAGGACATACTTGCCTGCCTTCAGTCCCTTTACCAGAGTCTTGAAGTTCTCTACTGACTTGAAGGTTACTGAATCTGTTGTTGCCTTGAAGCCGGATGCTGTTGCTCCGTTCTGGGTTGCTGTTACCTTGCTGAAGTCAAATGTGTTGCCTGCTGCATTCGTGATAGTAAGAGTTGCTCCTGCAAGCTCTTTCTTGCTTGTTGCATCTACCTTGCTGATGTATACATCGAAGACTTTTGCCTTGTCGAATGCGGTGACAATGTTCTTAGAACCGTCGAGGGTTACTGTCTCAGTTGATGAACCTGTAACCTTACCATTCTCGACCGTGAACGTAATAGCTGTGATCTCGTCATAACCTGCAGGTGCAGCATTCTCCTCGAGTGTGTATGTACCGTCAGGCAGACTGATCTTAAGCTGCGTTGAAGAAGATGTCCATGTGACAGCATTCTCGCCTGTGACCTTGCTTACTGAAGGACCTTCCTTTTTAGCCTTTGTCCAGTCTTCTGCTGTCCAGCTTGCTGCATCACCTGATACTGCTGTCAGCTTAAGCTTTGCGCCGGTAAGCTCATCAGCATTGTCCTTGCCCTTATCTGCGAAATCCTTCTTGCTGAAGACGACGTCTGCAGGTGTGGGTGTAGGCTTCTTCTCATCTTTCATTACAACAGTATCGGCTCCGGTCTCTGTGCCATAGCTTACCTTACCGTCTGTTCCGACTGTGAACGTGATGGACTCTGCAGTCTTGTATCCGTCAGGTGCTGTTGTCTCTGTAAGGACATACTTGCCTGCCTTCAGTCCCTTTACCAGAGTCTTGAAGTTCTCTACTGACTTGAAGGTTACTGAATCTGTTGTTGCCTTGAAGCCGGATGCTGTTGCTCCGTTCTGGGTTGCTGTTACCTTGCTGAAGTCAAATGTGTTGCCATCTGCATTCTTTATGGTCAGTACTGCTCCTGCAAGTTCCTTCTTGCTTGTTGCATCCACCTTGCTGATGTATACATCGAAGACTTTTGCTTCATCGAATGCTGTTACAACATTGTTTGTTTCGTCAAGATCTACACTCGTTCTCGAGTCCGCTTCTCCAATCTTGCCGTTTTTTACATTAAATGTTGTTACCGTTATAACTTTGTATCCGTCAGGTGCTGCTGTTTCCGTGAGGCTATATGTTCCGTCAGGGAGCTCTACCTTGAACTGGGTCGATGTTGTCTTCCATGTGATCGTCTTGTTTCCACCGGAAACTGTTACGTCACTTCCGCCTGAATGTGCGAGCTTGCTGAAATCTACACCGGCTGTTGTCGTGCTAAGCTGCATCGTAGCACCGGTGAGTTCATTTCCGCCCGTTGTTCCCCTTGCTGTCATATCCTTCTTGCTGAAGGTAACTGTTGCAGGTGTGGGTGTAGGTGTTTTCTTATCCTCCATTATTACTGTTGTTTCTCCGTCTACGGTCCCATACTTGACCGTTCCGTCTGCTTTAACAGTAAATGTAATGCTCTCTGCCTGCTCGTATCCGTCAGGTACTGTTGTCTCTGTCAAAATGTAAGTACCTGCCTCAAGTCCGCTTACCAGTGTCATGTAGTCCTTCACAGTTGTGAAGCTTACCTGATCTTTGGTTGCCTTGAAGTTCTTTGCTGTTGCACCGTTCTGGGTTGCAGTTACCTTGCTGAAGTCGAATGTGTTGCCTGCTGCATTCGTGATCGTAAGTGTTGCTCCTGCAAGTTCTTTCGAATTTGCAGCATCAACCTTGCTGATGTTTACATCGAATGTAGAAGGCTTTTCTTTATAGTTATTAACAGTAACCTTAACGCTTTCATCAGCACTGGAAGGAAGTGTTACAGAACTCTGACTATTGGGATCAGTAACTGTAATCTTCCAATCTTTTCCAACAACAACAGTAAGAGGCTTCATTCCGGTGAATCCGTCCGGAACACTTGTTTCAGTTAATGTATATGTTCCTACAAGGAGATTCTTCCACTCATAGCCAGATGAACGGACTTCACTATAGTCTTTTCCGTTGCTGAGCGTGAATTTTGCGTTTTCAGAATGAGGTGCATTCTCAGTAGTACCTGTATAAAGATATTTCTTATTTATAGTCAACTTATTAAATACACTTACATCATTATCAAATCCTGCAAATCCGGACTGATGGATTTCACGGCCATCATTCTCATATGATTTTGCAATAACGTTTCCGTCGTGAACAGAAGCCATATAAACATCTGAGCCGGGTGCAAGAATCGTACCAAGCTGATGTGTTGCTTCTTCAAAAGTAATTTTGCTATATGATGTTTTGAAATTGATAATGATATGGGTTGCAGCAGCAAGTGTATCTTTTGATTTTGCTGCATCGTGCTGATCATTATACTTAATACGGATATCCGAGTTATGCTGGCTGGGTTTTGTCCTGAACAGGATCTTACCATCGCCATCACTATCGATTACGTTTACTACGATATAACCCTTGTTGTTTTCTGAGATAAACCTAAATCCATATGTATCAAGCTGTTCTTCAGTCAGGTTGATGTAGTTCATTCCATCATGAAGTTTGATTTCATACTGATTGCCATTAGGAGTATAGTTGCTTAAGAATATATCCTGCTTTGAATATAAACCGTCAGACCAGTCTCCGATCTTTGATAAAACACCGGAAACATTAATCTTAGTGGAATAATCAACAGATCCGCCGCCGGAAAAATAAGTACGATCTTCGTGGCCTTGAACTACAACCTGTCCGTTAGACTTCCTTACGATATTCCATCTATGGTTATCATTATCGTATACACATTCAAGATTCGGACCAAGATATAAAGGTGTGTCATTAGAAGTCTGTGCAATCAACTGCTTTTCGATCAGATCTTTATAGTCTTCAATCGCCTTTTCATCAAGCTCGATATCGTTTAAATAGAAATAGTTATTGCCATGGTGAACATTATCATTGATCAACGAATTAGTAATATCCATCGGTTCGTTAATCATTCTTACAAGCTTGTTTGCAGCAACAGAGCCCTCCATATGGTTATGCTGATAGAAAGTATCAACAAAGATACAGAAACCCCTGACTCTGTCAAAAAGCTCTTTTCCGGTAATGCTGGGATCGAATGTCTTGGCAAGATCCACTTCGTTGATCTTGAACTTTTTGGCATTATCATCATTAAGTTCAGATTCACTCATGTAGCAATTGGTTGCAAGACTATCAAGATCATTTGCAATAACCTTACCTGCGAGAATAGCAGCTGCCTCAGATGTGGAGCCTGCTACTACATAGTAATCAACAGACTTACCATAGTTGGACTTAGGAAGTTTAACTCCCCTGTCATCCATTGCGCCTGCTGTCAGGACACCCTTGAGGCCTGCGGGAATGTACTTGGATGCATCGGTGCCGTTGTTGCCGGCAGAAGCTACAACCTTGATGCCGTTGGATACTGCTTCATCAACGAGAACTTTGAATGCCTCATACTGGCCGAGGTCACGGAGTGAGATTGCCATGAGGATGACTTTGCAGTCAGCATCGATGGCATAACGGAGAGCTGCATAAACATCAGCTACCTTACCGGTACCGTCATCATCGATAGCCTTGATTGAAATGATGTAAGCATCATCAGTCTGGGAAAGAACAGCTGATGCCATGGAAGTACCATGGCCGTTCTTGTCTGCTCCTTTGTCACCCATGACGGAGACTTTCTCGTTTGCAAGATCGGAACCTGTATCGATGATAGCGATCTTTGTCTTGGCATTCGGATTGATTGTAACATTGTTACACTTGATCTTTTCACCGCAGAGTTCAACGCTTCCGTCGATACTGAAAGTGATGTTCTTGCTGTTCAGATACTTAAGTGCAGCATCGTAATTATCGAGGCTGTCGAAAACCAGGACATACGATCCATCATAGAAAACGCCCCTTGCTCCGTTGAGGGATGTAAGGTCGGCGTTGGTGTCGATAATGAGTCTGTATTTTGCAGGGAGGTTTGCAACGATGCTGACAAACTCTTCAGCATCTTTCGCGACAGTGATCTTTGCCGTGGGAGCGGTTTCAGTGGCAGATGTTTCACTTGTCTCGGAAGTTTCAGAGGGTTCTGTCTCCTCAGTAGGTTCAGTTGTCTCTGAAGATTCAGCGGTTTCGGATTCAGAAGGCTGGGATTCCTCTGAAGTCTCAGCAGGCGAGGAAGTCTCTCCGGATTCTTTCGTCTCAGAAGGTTCAGTCACTTCCTTACTCTCGGAAGGTTCCTGCTGCTTTGTCTCTTCTGAAGTTTCAGCTGCAGTCGGTTCAGAAGCTTTTGTTTCTTCCGGCTTCTCTTCTGCTTTTGTCTCAGCAGGTTCATCAGCCTTGGTTTCAGCCGGAGTCTCTTTTGCGGATGCCTTGGTCTCAGAAGTCTTTGCTTCAGTTTCCTTAGCTTCAGTCTCCTTTGCTTTGGTTTCCTTAACCTCGGTTTCCTTGACCTCAGTTTCCTTAGCCTTAGTCTCTTCAGCTTCAGCCTTGGTTTCATTTACTTTTTTAGGCTCTTTGGATACCTTGGTCTCCTTTGCAGCTTTCGTCTCTTTTGCTGCCTCAGTCTCCTTTTCCTCAGGAGCCTGTGACTCGACAACGATGCCGGTCTCGGGTTCATGTGCAGTAGCAGCTACGCTATACACAAAATTGGGTGACGCTATGGCCACCACAAGTAACGAAGCAACAAACGAAGTTAACCTCTTTAATACCGCTCTTTTCATTTCTTCCTCCCAATAAAGAATATTTCACCCTAATTTATAAATAATATAATAGGCATAAGCATAAATTGCAACATTTTATTCACAATTTCTTCATTTTTTAGGACAAAAAACACGATTTTGTCCTGCTTTTAACCAAAATGTAAAAGAGGCTTCCACTCAAAACGGAGTGAAAGCCTCAAAAAATCTTAACTGGAAAACTATCGTTTGGACAAAAGAAGATCAGTTGGACATAAGATAGTAGATGACTATCAGCGCAATGATCGCCAGAGCGATCGCAGCAATGACCTTAGGTACGGATACAGGCGACTTGCCGGCGATCTTACCGGTCTGGCCGTTGACTACGAAGTTGTAGACATGTCCGTTAAACTAGTAATATGCGATCCAGATAGGCGCCAGAACGTATTTAAACGTTACCTTGGCGAAGTCAGTATTGAAGTTTACCTTCTCGACCGTGTCAGCATTTTCTCTCTTCTTCTCATACTGGCCGATTTCATACTTAAGAGTATTCCTGATCTGGTTCTTTGCGATCTGCCAGCCGTCATCCAGGCCGACTGTGTATCTCTCGGCAAGGAAACCTGCGATGAATTCAGGAGAGTACGGACGGATCTTCTTGAAATCAAAGTTCTTTACGGCATTGATGTAAGGGTTATCGGTCCTCTTGCTACCGTATACAACCTCGTCATCTACGAACTTCTCGTAGATGCCGGAGAAATGCTTATATTCATAATATGTCTCAGTCTCGCCCTTTGAGTTGGTCCTCTCGTGTCTGTATCCGAGTTCGACCTGATACGGAGATGTCGTCTGTGAATCGTATGTCCAGAAAGGGAGATATACTCCGCTGAAGTTCTTAGCTTCGCATGACTTCCTTGCGGCATTCGGAGCGAAGAACTTGCCCTTGATCCAGCTCTTGAAAAGCTGTGAAGCCTTATCCTGTGAGACTTCAAACGGAACGACGCCGCCAGGAGCCATCGCATCCGCCTGATCGTCAACAGGCATTACCTGTGTCGATCCGCAGTAAGGGCAGCATGCTGCCGTATCTGTAGCATCGAAAACAGTTGTAGCGCCGCAGTTCTTGCAGGTTAGGGATTTTCTCGCCTGACCCCAGTCGATGCTGGCTCTCTGGGTAGCTGTCGTAAAGTCGATCTCCTCAACGTCCTTTGCGACATCTTCAGGCTTGGGGAGCTGCCTTGAGTATCCGCAGAACTTACAAGTCATGGAGAGCGTTTCGGGATCGTAAACGACTGTGGCGCCGCATCCCGGGCATTTCTTGTCTGTCGATTCCATGGTGGAGCCGACTGCGACCTCATTGCCTTCAGCATCGAGATATGTCTTTGCAGCTGCCTGAGGTGCGGCAGCTGCCTGCAATACGGCTGCACAGGAAGCTTCCGGATCAAATAATCCGTCAGGGCCTACAGGATAGTCAGAAGCAATACAGCGGTTCCAAAGAGCCATTCTCTGTGCCCAGTCAGAAGCAAGTCTTTCCTTCTGGGCAAGGGCAGTCTCGGCAGCCTTCTTTGCATTGCCTGCAGCGATACCCGCCTGCTGCATCGCTTCCTTCTGGCCGAGCTTGTCGAACTTCATTACTTCACGGCTCTGCTGTTCCTGTACTGACTTGGCCTGAGCAATTTCGGTATCCAGGACGCGCAGCCTGTTCTTTACCGCATTCCCCTCGATCATATATTGCTGACCGAAATCAACATGGTTCGTGATCCAGGCACTTGCCAGAGCGGATGCCTTGCCTGCAAGCTCCGAATCGGGAGTCGAGGTATCCAGAGCAGGCGCTCCTTCCGGGTGTTCTGTCAGAAATCTGACTGACAGCTGCTGCTGAGCTGTCGCAACCCTTGTCTTGAAAGAATCCGGTATCGTACCGTTATTGATAGAAGCATATTCTTCAGGAGTTATATATATGAATGCCCCCAAACGCTGCGCATCAGCAGTTGAGATCGGTGCTCCGGGAATGATAGTAGGCATAATTAGACCTCGCAATGTTTTATTTGTTGTAGTTTATCACAAACGGTTCAATAAATAATAAATGCCACGGAATAAGGCTTAAGTCCCACTGTCGTGGAACCGTTTTCAAAGCCTCCGAATATGATGCTTTCAGAAAGGGGCGGATGCCATCCCGATACCTTATCCGTCACGTTAACACCGGAATAACTGTCGTTACATGTAACATACAGCGGTTTTTCGGATCTGTTCGCAACAAAGACGATCTTCTTTGCGCCCGTTCCCTGATGCCCGAAATAGTCTCTTCCCTCAGAAAGATACCTTTCGAAAGCAAAAGCCCCCTCATCGGCCAGCAGTGTCTTATAAAAGCCCGTGCGGAGGCACGTATGCACCTTGCGCAGGCCCGCGATTCGCTTAAAGAATGCAAGATTTTCCTGCTGCTTGGCTGTCAGGCGGTTCCAGGGATAAGTCCTTCTGTTGAAAGGGTCCTTATAGCCCTGCATAAGCACTTCGTCGCCGTAGTAAAGGCAGGAAGCTCCTATGTAAGCATTCTGGAAAGCATATGCCATCCTGGCAAGCGCTGCGCACCTGTCGTAATCTGCCGCATCGACCTCTATACCGCGCTGGATCTCACGGTCGTCGGTCTCTACGGGCTTGCCGAGCATGGTCATTATCCTCGGAACATCATGCGATGATACGAGGTTCATCATGCAGTAGTATGCTTCATCCGGATATCTCTCGCGGAAGCCTTCAAATCTTGAATCGGCGACCTGCGCGGATATATAACCGCAAAGGAAATCCAGAAGGATATGCCTGAACGTATAGCCCATTACCGAGTCATGGGTGTTGCCGAGCATGAAATCACGGTAAGAACCGTAGCTGCATTTGTTGGATGCGTCCTCCCAGACTTCTCCGACCAGCATTCCCTCGCCGTTCGTCTTGGCCTTTAGGGTCGATCTCATCTGTCTTATGAAGCTGTCGGGGAGCTCGTCGGAGACATCTAATCTGAAGCCGTCAGCGCCCCTGGAGGTCCATGTATCGACTACTCCGTTGTCACCGAAAACGAAATTTCTGTATGAAAGGTCATTCTCGTTGACATTGGGAAGGTCTGGAAAGCCCCACCATGAGTCATAACAGATGTTTCCGTCCTCGTTACGGTAAAGGTTGTACCACGAACGGTAGCGGCTCTCCGTGCCGTCTCTGTAAGCCTCATAGGCGCCTTCGCCTCCGTAACGGCCGAACTTGTCGAAATAGATCGAATCTGCTCCCGTATGGCTGAAAACGCCGTCAAGGATTATCTTTATCCCTGCGGCCTCAGCCTCGCACGAAAGCTCGTTAAATGCCGCCACTCCTCCGAGCATCGGATCAACGTTCAGATAATCCGCAGTATCGTATCGGTGCGACGACCTTGCTTCAAAGATAGGATTCATATAAAGGATATTTATGCCAAGTTCTTTCAGGTAAGGCAGCTTCTCCTTTATACCGCGCAGAGACCCTCCGTAGAAGTCACAGGCAAGATAGCCAGTCTCAGGCTTTCCGTAGATATCGACATCCTCATACCAGTCTTCGTGATAGACTCGCTCGGGACGCGGATTAACTTTCTTCATTGCTTCAGCCGAAAAACCTGAATCCCTGGCAAACCTGTCCGGGAAGATCTGATAGATATTCGCACCCTTCATATAATCCGGGGTCTTGAAATCCTTGTTGTAAACGGTTATCTGGAAAGCAAACGGATACTTGTCCTCATCTGCACCGACGCGCGGCGGCTCATGGTAGATCGTGCCTTCGCCGTTTGCCGTATCAGATGCGGCACCGTAGTAGAGCGTGAGCTCCGGAGCCTTCTCCTCACTGCCCTCGCCTTTTTGTGACAGCCATTCGGGGAGCTCGTCGGAATCTCCCGCTATCTTGAACCTGAACCAGTAGAACAGGACCGACGGCTCGTGGGGCATCATGAGATTTACGTGATACCTGGAAGAACCGGCGACACGGTACATCGGCTCCTCGTGATACGAGAACGAATAAAGTCCGTACGTGTAGCACAGCGTAACGGCCGAAGCATCTTTATAGCAGTCGAAAAACAGCTCGGTATAAGAAGACACGGGCCTCGCCCCGAAAGGCGTCCTGTACTCAGGAAGGCGCGATGCATGAATGCACCGCGCCCGTGAAATGTTATTCAGATTGTCTGTCCCGGAAGACTCCATCAGTCTTTCTTCTCCTCGGGTTTAACTTCTTTAGGAGCCTCAGGCTTTTTCGCCGCCGGCTTCTTTGCTGCGGACTTTTTAGCCGCATTCTTCTTGGCGGGAGCCTTTTTCTCTGCTGGCTTTTCGGCCTTGGGAGCTGCTGCCTTCTTCTCGGATTTGGGCTCCTTCTTGGGAGCGGGTTCTTCTTCCTTAGGCATAGGGATTCCCGTGATCAGTGAATACAGGCCCGCATATTCGCCTGCACTCTTCTTCCAGGAGTAATCACCCTTCATGCCTGTCTCGATAAGCTTGTTCCATACATCCTTGTGATGACGGTAGAGGTCAGCTGCATACTTGGTTACGAACAGGAACTCGTGTGCGTTGATGTTCGCAAACGAGAATCCGTTGCCTTCGCCCGTATATTCGTTGTAAGGCGTTACAGTGTCCTTGAGGCCGCCTGTCTCACGGACAACAGGAACAGTACCGTATGCCATGGAGACGAGCTGTGAGAGGCCGCAGGGCTCGAAAAGGCTCGGCATCAGGAAGATGTCCGCGCCTGCGTAGATCGTATGTGCAAGACCGCTGTCGAAATCGATGCATGCGCACATCTTGCCGTGGTTGCGGTTTGCGATGTCCGTAAGCGCTCTCTCATAGTACGGATCGCCCGTACCCAAGATAACGATCTGCATTCCGTCATAGAGCATTTCCTCAAGAACGTAAAGCAGAAGGTCAAGACCCTTCTGGTCGACGAGACGGGAGATCATGGCACAAAGAGGCGCACCCGGATTGACATCTAATCCCAGCTGCTCCTGCAGAGACTTCTTGCATGCTGCCTTGCCCTTCTCGTAATCCTTGACGGAATACTTCATCGGGATCTTGCCGTCTGTCTTCGGGTCGTATTCCTGCTCGTTGATGCCGTTTAAGATACCGGAGACCTTGTAAGCATACTTCTGCAGCGTGCCGTTCAGTCCTTCGCCATAGTAGTCGGTCATGATCTCATACGCATAAGTGGGAGAAACCGTCGTTACGGAATTGGAGAAAACGATACCGGCCTTCATGAAGTTGATGGCCTTGTCCTTGATGCAGAAATCATCTCTAAGATAATCGTCGGGAAGATCGAGCATCTCTCTTACGACGTCAGTCGAATGAACACCCTGATACTTCAAGTTGTGGATAGTGTAAACGGTCTGGACGTTGTTGTGATATCCGTGCTTCTTGAAGTGGCAGTCGAGCAACATGGGCATCATACCGGTCTGCCAGTCATTGCAGTGCAGAACGTTAGGCTCGAAGTTCATAAAATCGCCCATGAAGTCTAAGACCGCGCGCTGGTAGAAGCAGTAACGCTCTATATCGAAAACATAATCAACATAGATCTGGTCAAAGTTGAAATAGTACTCATTGTCCACGAAATAGAAAGTGACGCCGTTTTCCTCGAGCGAGAACAAACCCGCATAGAGTGAACGCCAGCCCATATGGACCATCTTCCAGCCAAGGAACTGAAGCCTGTCGTTGTACTTGACCTTGATCTTCTTGTACAGCGGAATGATGACTCTTGCATCTACTCCCTGCTTGTTCAGCTCAACGGGAAGGCTTCCTACAACGTCAGCCAGACCACCGACTTTAACAAACGGACTGCACTCGGATGAAGCGAGTAAGACTTTGATCGATTTTTCCATATCAGATACCTGCTCCCTTTCCAATTACGATGGGGTAATCGGGATGTCCTACGAGACGGACTCCCGGCCTGACGAAGGCGTTCTTGTCAAGGATTACGTTCTCGAGATGGCAGTTCTCGGAAATGTGCGAGTCCTGCATGATGACGCAGTTCTTGACCGTCGTGTTCTTTGCGATAGTAACGCTTCTGAAGAGGACTGATTCCTCAACCTTACCGTAGATGCGGCAGCCGTCTGACACGATCGAATTGCTCATGTCAGCGTTGTCGAAATAGAGTGTCGGAGCTTCGTCCTTAACCTTTGTGTAGATCGGATCGCCGCTCCAGAACAGATTGTTTCTGACTGAATCGTTGATGAGTGACATGGATGCGTTGAAGTATGTCTGAACGCTGTTGATCCTCAGCGCGACACCGGAATACTCAAAGCCGTGAACCTTGAGTTCGTCAAACATCTTAACGATGGAATGGATTCCGAAATGCTGCTGGCCGTGTGCCATCTGACGTGCGAGGATGTCGATCAGGAGGTCTCTTCTGAGGCAGAGGATGCCGAGAGAAGACTTTGTCGAAGCAGCCTTATTGGGATTGTAGAGCATGTCTCTTACAAATCCGTCCTCATCGATATCGAGGATGTATGAAGGGCTGCCGTACTTCGTGCCGTCACGGTTATACATTACGGAAATGTCAGCTCCTGATTCCTCATGAGACTTGATGAAAGCATCAAAAGTCGTGTTGAGGATGACATTTGCGCCTGCAACGATGATGTATGTCGTTCTTGACTGTCTCAGGAAGTCCATGATGCCCGTAAGCTCTTCGTCGGAGTTGATTCCGGTTGCCTCAGAGTTAACGTACGGAGGCAGGATGTGCAGACCGTCGTTCTTACGGTCAAGAGACCATGCTCCGCCGGTTCCGGTGTGGTCCATCAGCGACTTGTACTTGTTGTAAGTCAGAAGTCCGATGTTCTTGATACCGGTATTGACCATGTCAGAAAGCATGAAGTCGATGATCCTGTATCTGCCGCCGAAGGGCATTGCGGAAAGAGCACGCGGATTGGAGAGCTCACCTAATGAAATCTTTTTGTTGTCGGCTAAGATCAAGCCCATTGCATTATTGAACATATCGTAATCTCCTTTTCCTCAAGCTCACACCCTGAAGGTGGATTCGATGACGCTCTGATCGTCAGAGACCTGAACGTCGGTATCGATCATGCTGTTGCCCGGAATGACCGCGCCATCCTTTATCTTCAGACCTCGCTCGAAAACACAGATGCCTTCCGAACAGATCTTCTTGTTGGTGTAAGCACCTTCGCCTTCTACGAATGCACCGGCAGTAACGTTCTTTCCGATGATCGTTCCGAAGTCAACGATGCAGCGCTCTATATGTGCGCCTTCCTGGACTACTACACCCGGCATCAGGACGCAGTCTTTAACAATGGCACCCTTCTCTACGATTACTGACTCGGAAAGGACTGAGTGCTCTACGTCACCGAAAATACGGCAGCCGTCCGTCAGAGCGGAATTCTTGACCTTTGCGCCGCTTCCGATGAAGTGCGAAGGCTTGACCGGGTTCCTTGAGAAGATCTTCCATGATCTGTCTACGAGGTTGATCTCCTCAGGCTTATCAAGGATATCCATGTTGGTCTCCCAGAGAGAACTAATCGTTCCTACGTCCTTCCAGTAACCGGAGAATCTGTATGCGCAGAGCTTTCTGCCCTGGGCAAGAAGGTTGGGTACGATGTTCTTACCGAAGTCATTGCTTGAGTTAGGATCATTTTCATCATCGATGAGAGCCTGTCTTAAGACATCCCATGTAAAGATATAAACGCCCATCGAAGCGAGGTTGCTCTTCGGCTTTGCAGGCTTCTCATCGAACTCTTCGATGATGTCGTCTTCCTTTGTGTTGAGGATACCGAATCTCGGAGCTTCTTCCCACGGTACCTCATATACTGCGAGAGTTGCATCCGCGCCCTTGTCGATATGTGCCTTGAGCATAGCGGCGTAATCCATCTTGTAGATGTGGTCACCGGAGAGAACAACGAGATATTTCGGGTTGTTGTCGTCGATAAAGCTCATGTTCTGATAGATGGCGTTTGCAGTTCCCTTATACCAGGAAGAACCGCCTGCCGTCTGATAAGGCGGAAGGATATATGCGCCGGCATTGTTACGGTCGAGGTCCCAAGGATGTCCGTTTCCGACGTATGTATTGAGAGCGAGCGGCTGATACTGTGTAAGTACGCCAACGATCTCGAATCCTGAGTTAACGCAGTTTGACAGCGGAAAATCGATGATCCTGTAACGGCTTCCGAAAGGGACTGCCGGCTTCGCGATCTTCTTGGTGAGAACGCCGAGCCTGCTTCCCTGTCCGCCTGCGAGTATCATCGCAACGACTTCAGTCTTAGCCATAATGATTTTACCTCCGGTTTATATCCTTAATTATTTTGCTTTTTCAGGTGCCTTGACGGGCTTCTTTGCCGCCGGCTTTTTTGCTGCAGTTTTCTTTACCTGCGCTTTTTTCGCAGCTGCGGGTTTCTTCTCTTCAACCTTCTTTGCTGCGGGTTTCTTTGCTGCTGTCTTTTTTGCAGCAGGCTTTTTGGCAGCCGGTTTCTTTTCCGTAACCTTCTTTGCCTTCTTCGGCTTGGGATCCTTCACCTTCATGAAGTAGATACCTGCGAGAGGCGGCAGGTTGACGGATACGTGATACGGCTTACCGCTCATCGGTTCGTCGATCGCCTCGAAGCATCCCATCGCGTCAGTTCCCGTAGGATAGCCCGATCCGCCGTGGCTCATGTCGTCCGTATTGAAAACAATGCGGTATGTGCCGAGCTCGTAGACCGGGATGTTGTAATCCTCAAGAGGCTGCGGAACCATGTTGAGAGCGACATAGATATCGTTCTCCTTCGGGTTCGGAGAAGACCTCTTGTATACGAAAACATTGTTCTTGATATCGTCAGCAGCGATCCATTCGAATCCTGCCCATGTGTGATCGTCGATCCACATCTGGGGATGCTCGATATAGAACTTGTTAAGTTCTGAATTGAAATTCTGAAGGAGCCTGTGTGACTCATAGTCGAGCAGGAACCATTCGAGCTGCTCATAGAATCTCCACTCGATGAACTGACCGAACTCGGCGCCCATGAAGTTGAGCTTTGCGCCCGGATGGCTTATCTGATAGAGCATCATGGTACGCAGAGACGCAAACTTTCTCCAAATATCGCCCGGCATCTTGTCGATAAGGGAATGCTTTCCGTGTACGACCTCATCGTGTGATAGGCTCAGGATATAGTTCTCTGCAAATGCATACATCATCGAGAAGCAGAATTCATCGTGATGCCATCCCCTCGCATAGGAATCAGTCGAGAAATAATCCAGAGTGTCATGCATCCAGCCCATGTTCCACTTATGCGTAAAGCCCAGACCGCCTTCTTCAACGGGATGTGAAACCTTGGGCCATGCCGTGGATTCCTCAGCGATGAGCATCGCATAAGGATAGTTCTTGCGAAGCGTGGAATTGAGTTTCTTGAAGAACTCGATAGCCTCGAGATTCTCATTTCCGCCGTACTTGTTAGGAATGTACTGAGTGCGTCCGTAGTCGCGGTAGAGCATTGATGACACCGCATCAACGCGGATACCGTCGAGATGGAACTCATCGATCCAGAATACCGCATTGGAGATAAGGAACGAAAGGACTTCGTTCTTGGAATAATCGAAAACGTAAGTACCCCATTCACGGTGCTCGCCGATCCTGGGATCTGCGTACTCGTAGCAGGGTGTGCCGTCAAATCTTACGAGGCCTTCAAGGTTCTTCGGGAAGTGCGCCGGAACCCAGTCCAAGATGACAGAGATACCGTTCTGGTGGAGCACGTCGACCATGAACTTAAAGTCTGCGGGCGTGCCGAATCTCGAAGTGACCGCATAGTAACCTGTTACCTGATAACCCCACGAATCGTCAAGCGGGTGCTCCAAGATCGGCATCAGCTCGATGTGCGTATAGTGCATCTTCTTGCAGTAATCGGAAAGATCGATCGCAAGCTCTCTATATGAGAAGAAGTTTCCGTCAGGATGACGGCGCCATGAACCCAGGTGAAGCTCATAGATGTTGATCGGCTTGGGTGCCAGCGCATCGGTACGCTTTCTGCAGAACTCGTCGTCATTCCAGATATAGTCATCCGGATCGTAGATTATCGAAGCATTATTGGGTCTTGTCTCGAAATGCCTTGCAAACGGGTCGCCCTTCTCATAGATGCGGTTATCTGCACCTACTACTCTATACTTATAGCGGTCCCACTGCTGTGCACCGGGAACCTTCTGCTCCCAGATACCGGTCTTGCCGAGCATAAACATCTGGCTTTCATTCGGATCCCAGTCATTGAAGTCGCCCATTACGCTGACCATTCTCGCGTGCGGGGCCCAGACTCTGAAGATAAATCCCTTACCGTTCTCATCCTCATACGGATGAGCGCCAAGGAATCTGTAGCTCATGTAGTTCTCACCCTTGTTGAACAGATAAGCAGCATCCATATATGTGCTTTATTCCTCCCTTGCGGATGTAGTCCGGCCGCCTGCAGAAAACCGCGGGCAAGCCGAATAGCGCGTCAAAATGTCAACGCTTCTTTATTATATACTAAATTATGGGAATTGCCAACCGAAAACACAAAAAAACGCGGGAAGATTTCCCGCGTTTTGTGCAATTTTACAATTTGTTCACCCTGAAGTTTTTTCGCGAAAATACAAGCCGCGCGATTATATAAGACGACACAAGAGCCGTTACCGCAGTGCCCGCGGTCATTATCACAGATACCGGACTCAAAAAGTCAGGCAGTGACAGGTTGTCGCTGATGATAACGGAAATTCCCTCGATCTGATGCCCGACCGTATAGTCCTTCAAGATCTTGAAAAGAACCGCACCGCCGTTTGTCAGAAGAGTTCTGACGACGGAATTGAAACCTATGAAGATCGCAGCGGCAAATCCGATCAAAAGACCTTTCTTGCCAAAGAACATAGACAAGGGAACCATTATCGCGATTATGATCATCGCAATCGAGATAATAAGCGAGACCGCCAGAAACGAAGGCAGATGAGCCTGCCCGCGTGTAAGAGCCAGAGCCAAAAGCGTCACGACGGATGCCGAAACAACCGACGCCGCCAATGCAAAGAGCGTATTCACATACTGTGCAGTCACGAGATGCTTTCTTCCGCCCGGAAGCGACAAAAGTTCATCGATCTCCCTGTCAGAATTGAGCGAAGCGACCGGAGACAAAGATGCGAAAATGCTTATGTAAAGAATGGTTACCGCAACCGGAACCGTAGTTGTCTTAAGGCTTACTGCGAAGATCAGAGTTATCAGGATCATCATCGCATAGCCGGCAGCCAGCCTCTTATGCTGCTCGAAAAAATAAGTCAGATAACCTTTCATTTCTTATCCTCCTCATTCTTTCCCGCAAGTACGACCAGACACTGGTCGAGCGTTCCGTCTTCAACTGCCAGGGCAGGATAGTTTTCGAGATAGTAACGCTTCTGCGATACCAGAACATCTCTGCCGTATGGCGCTTTCTTAACACCCTTGACGTATTCCTTATCAAGCTTTTCAAACTGTTCTTCGGTGCATTTGACCAGACCGTAATCGTCTGTGATCGTGTCAGTATTCTCGTGAAGTACGATCCTTCCCTCATCGATCATGTATACGTCATCCGTAAGTCCTTCAAGATCCTGGGTTATGTTTGAACTCAGTATTATCGCCGCATCCTCGTGTCTTTCCATGTAGTTCCTGAGCTCATCAAGGATGCCGTCCCTTGCGACAACGTCAAGACCCGACGTAGGTTCATCGAGAATGACGAGCTTCGCGTCATGCGACATGGCCGAAACAAACCTGAGCTTGGCAAGCTCACCGGTGGAAAGATTACGGATCTTCCCGCCCTGAGGAATGTCAAACCTTTTGATCAGTCTGTCATATTCAGCAGCATTGAAATTCTTATATGCGGCTTTCAGTATCCTTCTGACAGCCGACACCTTATATTCACCGCTGAAGAAGATATCCGTATAGGCGATGCCTATCATTGATCGCTCATCTTCCGTCAGCCTTCTGTTATCTTTTCCGAAGATCTCTGTCTTCCCCCCTGCTCTGACAACATCAACGATAGCTTTAAACGTAGTCGTCTTGCCGGAGCCGTTTCTTCCAATAAGTCCGGTGATCATTCCGGGTTCCACTGTCAGGGAGACATCGAGATTGAAACGGTCATACTTCACCGAAGCATGCTCCATACAAAGCAGCGCCATTCCTACTTGTCCTCCATGATCATATCGAAAATGCTCCTGATGTCGTCATCCTTAATACCCGACTGGCGTGCCTTCAAAACGGCCTTGGCCATGTCCTTCTCGACATCACGAACCTGTTCCTCATATATCCTGTCCTTGTTGGTCTCGGACACGAAAGTGCCTTTGCCGTGGACAGTGGTTACAAACCCCTCTTCTTCAAGGGCGTCATATGCTTTTTTCGCCGTAAGTGCGCTTATCCTCAGGTCCTTCGACTGCTGTCTTACAGACGGAAGCAAGTCGCCGGGCTTGATATCCCCGACGACTATCGCTGCTTTGATCTGATCGACGATCTGCTCATAGATCGGTACCATCGACGAATTGTTGATGATTATGTGCATCGCGTCTCCTTTCACGGCATTTGTTTCTTAAATACAGCGGACCGCCGTGGGTCCCTTTTTCCATTATATCCCACGACGGCCGTTGTTAACTTGGTTTATGCTGCGATCGCAAGTTCTTCTTCAGTTGCGATTCCGCCTGCTATTGCCTTCTGCCTGAGTGCTGCATACAACTCAGCATATGTTGTTTCCTTATAAGGAGCGAGGAAGTAACCACCGATACCGAATGTAAGGATTGCGAGGAGATCCCATCCGATGAATGAAAGCTGGAGTACGAAAGCTCTCCACTTTTCGCCGCTCATTGTCTTCTTGCTGATCTCGAAAACTCTGCTTGCGGAGAGTTCCGGATTTGCTGCTGTAATGTAAGGAACCATCCAGTATGAGTAGCTCTTGATGATGCCCGGGATAACGAAGAGCATTGACCACAGGAACTCATACAGATCCTTGAGGAACATGTTGCGGATAGATGCCTTGTAGTGACCGTGTGTGAAACCGCCGAAGATGTTTGTGAACTTGGATGTGCCTTCACGCTGTCTGTTAAAGAAATTGTATCCGCCGACTCTTACCGGGTTGATAACGAAGATATCAAGGAGTGTTCCGATAACGCAGATGAAGAACATCAATACGGCAAATACTACTGCAAAGATACCGAGTGCTATGCCGACCGCTTCCCTGCCTTCATCGAGATTGCTGCTGAATACTATCGATCCGTCACCGTCCTTGATAACGAGCTTACCCTTTTCGTAAGATACGCTTCCGTCAGCATCGCCGATATTGAACTCATTACCGTTAAACCTGACTTTGCCGTCACGGCCGTTAACGCTGAAAGTCCTGCCGTTGATCACGACCTTGGCATCTCCGTCCTCTGAAGTGATCTCTCTATCGTTGATATATATCTTGCCGCCATCGATCTTAATGCTGAACTTTCCGCCTTCGTCGAGATCAACATTGAATTCACCGCGCTTGCCGCTCTCTTTCTCCTGATCCTTGTTGTCGCTGTCCTTATCCAGCACGATCTTCGTATCACTGTCATGTTTCGACTTGTACATCGAATTGGAGAAGCTTGAAATACCGTTGCTCGCTCCGCTGAACGCTCCTGATCCCGCACCTGTTATCGTGATAAGCACCAACGTAACCAGGAATGCCTTCCAGTAATTCTTGGAAAGGATCTTTTTTGCATTTTCCTTTAATTGCTTTCTTGTCCACATAATCTTAACCTTCTTCTTTCCTTATGGTAATCTCTCCGGCTGCCGGCGCTTATTCCCGTCGCCTGCATGCCGGTCCTTTTATTCCGGATGACCGGGTTACCGGTTTCTCCCTTCCATCCGCAAACAGTGTATAACAGTTTATAACTGTTGTCAACTGTTTTATGGTGTTTATTGCAAACTTTTTTCAGAATGCCCGAAAAGCCTTGTGTTCAGGCATTTGCTGCGTTTTATACTGTTTCCTTTAATATAAACACTGAGACTATCAGTAAAGGACCCGATTTCTATGTTCTGCTCTATGTAAATGGGGTCAACATAGACAACAACATAGACTTTTCGAAAAACCAAGCATAAAAACAACCCCCGCACGAGCGGGGGCCGTTAAGAGCGATACTACAACAGTTGATTACTGAGCGAAAGCTGCGCCCTTGTCGAAAGCTGCCATGTTCGTAGGAATAAGGCCGTGCTTTCTCTCAGGAAGGATCTCGTAAAGTGACTTCTCGAAAGAGTCTCTTGTGAAGCATCCTGTTGCAGTTGCCATGCAGCCCATCATCGTGATAGGAGCAAACATCATCTTGCCGAGCTCGGAAGCGATGTCTGAAGCGGGCATTGCGATAACCTTGATGTCTGTTCTCTCAGGTCTTGTCTTGATGAGGGAAGAATCGAGGATCATGAGAGCTCCTGACTTGAGCTGCTTCTCGAACTTCTCCATTGAAGGCTGGTTGAGGCAGATAACTACGTCTGCATCATTGACTACGGGTGAACCGATAGCCTCGTCGGAGATAACGACGGAGCAGTTAGCGGTACCGCCGCGCATCTCAGGGCCGTATGAAGGGAACCATGAAACTTCCTTGCCTTCGTAAAGAGCAGCCTCAGCTGCCATCTTGCCTGCGGAGAGGATTCCCTGACCGCCGAAGCCGGCAAAAATTACAGAGAAATCGATCATTTCTTCACCTCCCCAACGTTAACGCAGTTGTTTGCGGTAGCAGGTGTGCTACCTGAAACATACTTACCGTTCTCATCGAACTTGAGGTCCTCACCCTTGTAGCATCCGAGAGGATACTGGGTCATCATGTTCTCCTTGAGCCAGTCCATAGCAGCCAGAGGCTCCTTGCCCCAGTTTGTAGGGCATGTGGAAAGGATCTCAACGAGGGAGAATCCGAGGTTGTTCTTCTGAACATCGAAAGCCTTCTTGAGAGCTCTCTTTGCGTTCTGGATGTTCTTGAAATCAGTTACCGCAACACGCTCAACATATGCAGCACCCGGAAGCTGTGCAAGGAACTCGGAAACGTTGATAGGATATCCCTGTGTCTCAGGATTACGTCCCCAAGGTGATGTTGTGGTTACCTGGCCTACGAGTGTAGTAGGAGCCATCTGGCCTGATGTCATTCCGTAAACAGCGTTGTTAACGAAGATTACTGTGATCTTCTCTCCTCTTGCAGCAGCGTGAACGATCTCAGCTGTACCGATGGAAGCGAGGTCGCCGTCTCCCTGATATGTGAAGACGAAGCTGTCTTTGAGGTTCCTCTTGATACCGGTAGCAACAGCCGGTGCTCTTCCGTGAGCAGCCTGGACCATGTCGCAAGCGATGTATTCATAAGAGTTGTATGTGCATCCGACGGATGCAACGCCTACTGCTGTCTCAAGTGCATCCTGCTCGACAAGTGTCTCAGCGACAAGTCTGTGGATGATGCCGTGGCAGCAGCCGGGGCAATAGTGGAAAGGCTTATCTGTAAGGCCTTTTGTGGGTTCGAAAACTACAGCCATCAGAAATTACCTCCTTCTGTCATTTTTCCCTCGTGGATGGCAACGATCTTGTCGAGGATCTCCTTCTGCATCGGGAGGTTGCCTCCGAGCCTGCCATGGAAGTAAACAGGCTTCTTGCCGTTAACGCCGAGCTTAACGTCTTCGATCATCTGACCTGCGTTGAGCTCTACGTCGAGGAATGCCTTTACGCTGGGCATGTCAGCTGCTTCGGCGATTGCCTTGTAAGGGAACGGCCAGAGCGTGATAGGTCTGATCATACCTACCTTGATGCCAAGCTCTGCAGCCTGGCGGATGACGTTGCGGGAGATACGTGAGCATGTGGAGAATGCTGTGATAACGACCTCAGCATCTTCCATGTTGATAGCCTCATAACGTACTTCGTTTGCCTCAACGATCTTGTACTTCTCCTGGAGCTCGAGGTTCTTCCTCTCGAGGACATCCGGATCGATGTAGATGGAAGTAACTGTGTGGTGGAAGGAGTCGCCCTTTCTGCCGCATGCAGCCCAGGGCTTCTCAACCTTAACGATGGGCTCCTCGTCACGGAAAGCGACAGGCTCCATCATCTGACCCAAAGTACCGTCACCCATGATCATGCATGTCATTCTGTACTTGTCAGCGAGGTTGAATGCCTCAACTACGAGCTCATAAAGCTCCTGAACGGAAGCAGGTGCGATGACGATGTTCCTGTAGTCACCGTGTCCGCCGCCCTTTGTAGCCTGGAAATAGTCGCCCTGTGCAGGCTGGATTCCGCCAAGGCCCGGGCCGGCTCTTACGATATTGACTACTACTGCGGGAAGTTCAGCGCCTGCAATGTAGGAAATACCTTCCTGCTTGAGGGAAACTCCCGGAGAGGAAGAAGATGTCATAACTCTGAAGCCTGCAGCAGCAGCACCGTATACCATGTTAATGGCTGCGACCTCTGATTCGGCCTGAACGAAGTTACCGCCTGCCTCGACCATCTTCTTAGCCATGTAGTGCATGACTTCGGTCTGAGGGGTAATAGGATATCCGAAATAGTTACGGCAGCCGGCTCTTAAGGCTGCCTCGGCAATGACTTCATTGCCCTTCATTAAAACTCTTTTCTGTGCCATAGATTCCCTCCGAAACTTAATCACGCTCAACGGTGATTACGACATCCGGACACTGCGTAGCGCAGAAGGTGCAGCCGATGCACTCTTCCGGCTTTACGCATGTAGCCGGGTGATAACCCTTAGCGTTAAGCCTTGTCTTGTCCAGTTCGAGGATTTTCTTGGGGCACGCAGCGACGCAAAGTCCGCAGCCCTTGCACAGATTCTCGTTAAAAGTAACTTTACCTTTAGCCACGATGAACCTCCTCCATTATCACAAACGCGATAAACGCGCATAAAATAATTCAAAGTATTATAAACATTATGGGAGAGGCTTGCAACTATAAAAACGCTTTGATTATCAGGGCCGTAGCATTATTCCTTAAGCTGCAGCCTGTTCACCGCATATTTGAGGAACCCATTCCCCAAAAGGACGTTTAAAAGGACGAATACAGCCGCACCTGACGCGGCTCCTCCGAAGAGCCTGACCGCATCATTTTTAAAAATGAACATAAAACCGATAACAATACCAAACATTACAGCAGACGAGATCAGCGTCACCACAAGGTTTTTCACATCAAACTTGTAATGCTGGTACTTTCTTGCGGCACCATAGACAAGGACAAACACCAGAATCTCAGATATCAAAGAGGCTATCGAAGCTCCGAAAGCACCGAATCTGGGAATCAGGATAAGGTTATTCACAAAATTGACCGCCATCGTTATCAGGTAAGAGATCATCAGGTAGGACTCCTTACCCGCGCACATCATGACCTGATAGCAGATTATGTCCCCGATACATTTAAGCGGGATCATGAAGGCAAGAACTGCCAGGCAATTCACTGCATCGCTATAACCTTCGCCGAGCCACAGCGTTATCAAAGGTGATGCTACGGCTGCTATGCCAAGACAAGCCGGGAACGAGATGAAGATCATAAGATCCGCGCCGAACTTGGTGAGCTTATTGAACTTGGCTCTGTCGGCGGCAAAATAGTAACTGAGGCGCGGCAGGAAAACAGCTGTTATTGCTATGGCCGTTGCAATGATAAGACCGACTATCTTCTGGGCATATGAATAATATGCAACCGAGGCATCCTTATCCATTATTCCGAGCATAGTAATGTCCATTCTCGCATACAGTTCAGTAGATACCGTACAGAGCGCCAGAAAAACAAGCGACTTGATGTGAGGCTGAATATTGATGTCCCTGAAACTGACAACAACGCGGCGACTGGCATAGACGATGTTGAAAAGATGGTAAGCAAGACCCGATAAAACACTTATCAAAGCATACTTGTATACATCTTCAGGCGAATGGATGAAAACGATCACAGCGATTAGTCCAAGCAATTTGACGACAAACGAACGGATCGCGATAAGCTTGAATTCTTCAGTCCCCTGGAAGTACCAGTCGACATTGATGAAATTAATGATGACCGCGAATCCGCAAACGAAATAGAGCAACTTATCCGAACTGAAAAGGCCTGTCAGCACCAGGCAGGCAATAAAGATAAAGATGGCCGCCATTGTCAGGACAGCGTTTACGACCAGCATTTCAGAGAACAGTTTATCCCTTGCCTTTTTGTCATCTCTTCTTTTCGCGGTCTCCCTGATCGCATATGCCTGTATTCCCAAAGAACCTAGAAGGACGAAGTACGATACATTATTGGCAGCTGCGGCATAACGACCGACGCCTTCCGGAGTAAGCATTCTGGCAACATAACCGGAACTTATAAGCGGGAATATGATATCCAGCATGCGGTAGAACGTGTTGAACACAGCGTTCGTTGCAAGCGACCGCTTCTCTCTTGTTTCAGTCATTGAATTCCCGTCATCAGGTCTCATGATCGATCTTTCTCAGCATGTCCTTGTACCGGTCGTAAAACCTCGCAACCGTATACTCTTCTTCATAGAGCTGAACCTGTGCCGCTTCTTCGGCTCTTATCTTTTCAGGCTCCGTCTCCATTATACTTCGAACAAGTTCAAGAGCCTGTTCATCAGTTCCAAAAGTATATATTCCGCAGTCCTCCCTGCCTGCGAAAATTTTGTTTCCGCCGGTCAGTGATATGAGCGAGCATTTGCCGAAAGACATCGTCTCCAGAAGAGACAGATCAAAATACGTCTCACGGTTGGGAAGGAAAAACAGATCCGAAGCATTCACATAAGAAAACGGATCATCAGTCCATCCGATCTCTATCCAGTCAGGAGAATCGGGATGTTTTACCGCTCCTTCACGGCCGCAGCACAAAACGGTCACGTTACTGAGCTTTCCGAACAGGGATACAAGTCTGTCATACCCTTTAACGCTTATGTGTCTTCCGACAAAAGAAATGACAAACCTGTCTTCGGGAATATTCAGTTCTTTCCTTATCTCTTCTCTCGACCTGCGCACACTGATCTTCGGGACACCGGTCGGAAGATAAAGGATCTTCTTTTCATCCCTTATCTCAGGATAAGCATCCCACGTATGGTAATAAGGTTCCTCGGCATACTTGCACGGGAACACCAGATAATCCGCGTTTCTGAAAGAATACTCCGCAAACTCCTCTACCCTGTCGAAAAGATCTTTATGTTTGAGATACTCATCGTGATCCAGCGTATCCTCAATGTATTCCCTGTAAGGCATTTTCGGAGTATGGGAAGTAAGAAGGACCTTTCCCTTAAACCCTTCAAGGTTTTTCTTTTGGGAATACATGTCGATAATGCTGTGGAAATGGATCACGTCATACCCGCTCAGATCAAAAGGGCCTTTCTTTCCGCTCTGATACAAGACTTCTTCGATCCATGCTGCGTGATCTGACAATTCCTTCCGCGGAGCACCTAAGCAGTGCATCTTGTGCATGACTTTATATGAAAGCTTTGGATCGAAATCCTTCTCATTCAAAAAGACAATTTCATTGTCCGACAATTCGTCCCTGCGTTTCTTCAGGTTGTACAGATATCCTGACGGACCGCCTGACGGACTGATGTATTTTTCAAAAAAGTATATCAACGTCTTCATTTGCAAATACCCTTAAACCGTTTGTCCTGACCCGAAAAGCCTGCAGAATGCTTTTACCCCGAACAAAGACAGTATCATGCCTTTTATCTTTGCCTTCATTCCGGAAGAACACGCCCATATCCTGCGGCGCGGAACATCTTTCCTGCAGTCATATCTGTAAACCTCATAAGATGATAATATCCAAAGATATTTTCCGCTCCAATGAGAAAGCAGGCTGTTCCTGTCATCAGCATCGCTGATCTGCCCGGAATAAAAATCATAAAGCGAATTCATTACATGCACCATTGCTTTGGCATGCTTTTCCTGAAACTCCGAAGCTCCGCTCATGATTGAGTTTTCCCGAAGCCTGTAGCAATAGATCTTTTCAGGCAGATAGCTTACTTTCGATGCACCGGCCAGAACCTGCGGTGTCCAAAGTTCATCTTCATGTATGAGTCCGGGCTCAAAAAACAAACCGTTATTCAAAAGATAATCACGCCTGCACGCCATGAGCCAGGCAGTAACCGCAAATCTCCCGTGGTCATTTATCTGCGATATCATCGCTCTCAATCCTGACATTTCAGCCGCCTTATCAAGGCCTGAATGCCCAAGGAGAACATCGTATCCCGAATCAGTAACTGAATCGTCTTCACCAACAGTGAGTCCGTCAAACATTATCACTTCTGCACTGCTCTTCGAAACAGTTCTGATCAGAGCATCAAAGGCATCTGGGATTACCATGTCATCCGGATCGCAGAAAAAAACATAGCTGCCGGACGCCTTTTTCAAGCCATAGTTCCTGGCATCTGAAAGCCCTTCGTTCTCCTTGTGATAACAGGATATGAAATCATATCTGTCCGCAAAAGATCCGGCGATCGAACCGGAATCGTCAGTAGAGCCGTCATCAACGATAATGATCTCGGTTTTCTCTATCCCTTCAGCCGCCGTTAGGGAATCAATGCACCTGCCAAGATAACTCCCGACGTTATAGACAGGAACTATGACCGACAGGCAAACGCCCTTATTTGTATTTAATCTTGAGTAATCCATAATACAAAGCCGAAAAATGCCTCAGGACAAACAGTTTGAATCCCGTCTTAAATCCAAGCTTCCCTTTTATCTTATCAGATGTTTCAACAGCTATCTTTTTTAATCCGTCCAGGTTCTCCCGGCCCGAATCATCCCTGATGATCTGAGTTGTCAGATCAAGCGCGGTAACAACTTTTCTTCTCATGATCTCAGAGGCCAGAGCCAGATCACCTTTGCAGATATCCAATTCCCTGTCCAGAACGGTGAAATACTGCATCTTGCTGCCGTCAAAAGTCCTGTTCGTAACAGAGTCAGGATTCTGATAATAGTAATAATGCGGATTGTTGCTGCAGGCAATCTTAGAAGCTTTCATGCAGCATTGAAAAGATAAGAACGCATCTTCCTGAATGGTAAGAGTCTCATCGAAACGGATGCCGTTTAACAATTCACTTTTGAAAAGTTTTGCCCATGCCGCGAGACAGATCTTTCCCACCATTCCGGAAAAATAGGCATGCATGATCTCATCATGACCGGCAAAAACAGCATCAACCGTTTCTTTCTCCTGTACAAGAGTTCCGTTATCGTACCAATAATACAAAGAACACTGTGATATATCCGCATTCTCTTTTTCCGCAAGCTCTACGAGTTCTGAAAGATAATCAGGATCTATCCGGTCATCGGAATCTATAAAAGTGATATAATCGCCTGTCGAAAGTTCCATGCCGTAATTGCGTGCTGCTGATACGCCGTTCCCTTTTGAATCAAATACACGGATGCGGTCATCATCTTTCGAAAACGTCATTGCTGTCACAACGGTATCATCAGTTGATCCGTCATTGATTATAAGGAGTTCCCAATCCGTAAACTTTTGTGAAAGAACACTTTCGATGCATCTTCTGATATAAGCACCGGAGTTCTTTACAGGCATGATGATCGATACGGTCGGATGCATTTTAATTCACTCGTTCAGATGTATAATGATTTCATGAAAGTAAGTATTATTATACCAATTTATAATTCCGAAAACTATTTGGATAAATGCATCGGCTCTGCCGTCAGCCAAACTTACAGTGATATCGAGATCATTCTCGTAAACGACGGTTCATCTGACGGTTCGGAAAAGATATGCCGTTCATACGAAGAAAAGGATCCACGCGTCAGACTTATAAACCAGCCAAACTCAGGTGTTTCGGCTGCCAGAAACGCTGGCCTTGATATAGCTTCCGGAGACCTCATCGCATTCATCGACAGCGATGACACTGTTGAAAAAGACTATATAGAATACCTTGTTGATCTTATTGATAAGTACGGATCCGACATGTCCTGCTGCCAGTATGATGATCTTGGAAATAAGCCGGAAGAACCTAAAAACATAACCGGCACCGGATCCGTTCTTAAAGAGTATCTTCTGTCAAACGACATCACCGTGTCGGTCTGCTGCAAACTCTACAAAAGGCATCTCTTTGACGGCGTCAGAATGCCTTTGGGCAAAAGATATGAGGATAATTTCGTCGTTTATAAACTCTTAGCCGGATGCGGCTCGGTCACTATAGGGTACGAAAAGAAATACAACTACTATTCAAATCCTCAAGGCTTCGTCAATGAGCCTTTCTCAAAGACACAGATGGACATCGTGGAAGCAGCGCTCGAGCAAAAGGATTTCATTGACAGCAGCTATCCTGAATTGTCTTCACTTGCAAATTCCAGGGTCATTTATGCCTCCAACCGCAGCCTTTTAAAGATGGCTGATTCAGGTACCGTTGATGAAGACTGCATCAGCAGGCTCAAGCCGCTCTATAAAGCTTACTGTAAGGATTTTCTGAAAGGTCCCAGTCAAAAGGCAGCAAAAAACTTCGCCAAGATGGCGAAGATAAGTCCAAAGCTTGCAATGAGGTTTTACAGACTTTTACGCAAGTGACCGGTAACCGTCTAGAAGAGTTTTCGCAGACATGCTCCAGGGATATTTCTCTTCATAGATTTTTCTGGACCTTGAACCCATTTCATGCCACTCGTTTTTTCTGTCTAAGAGACGGTCCAAAGCAGCAGAGATCTCTTCGCTGACTTTCCCTTCAGTTGCCTCTATCACTTCACCGATCCCGTTCTCCTCGATGTTCTTATAGATCGATCCGTTCCTTACCATAACAAGAGGTTTGCCGAGCATCAGAGCTTCATAAAACTTATTGGGCGCGGAATACTTATTGTTTGCAACGGAAGGGGTTTGGAGCGCGGTCATGATATCGCACTTCTTTTCGAGCGCAAGGATATCGTCATAAGGCAGCGGACCATAGTAGAAGATGTTATCGTGATTAGCCGCACATTCTTCAATGTAGGGCCTTAACACTCCGTATCCCGCGACATGCCACTCGATGTCACTCCTGGACATCATAACTTTTGAGGTCTCCTTAAGAAACCTGTCGAAAACGAGCATACCCGCATATACGACTTTGGGCTTTAAAGGATTCGAACCCAAAGCCAGTTCAAAGTCATCCCTGACCTCAATGTCTTCAGGCGTATTCTCAACAATGATGAGTTTTTTAGGCGACGAACCGCTGATCTGATGCTTTCTTTCATCGCTGCAGATGATCGTCATGTCAGCTTTGCTTATGTAATTATTCTCAAGGTTCCTGATACAGTTCTTCACTATTCCGGGCGCGTTATATGAGTCGGAATAGTAATCGAAGATATCGTAAACGATCTTCTTTTTAAACTTGCGGGCAGCCTTGTACGCAGGCTTTACAGTATCGAAATTCACAACATGTATCGCATCGTATTTGTCTTTGTTTTCAAAAAGCCATCTGTATGCCCTTTTCCAGAACTTGATCATAGGGCCGAGAATGCTCTTCATGCCGCCGCCGTACCTGGCAGCTTCAGGTATCAGATAGTAATCAAACTCTCTGCCGTGGATACCGTGTTTTTCATGTATCACGCCGTCACCTGACTTCTCGCGGTTCCATCCGAGCAGGAATACTTCATGCTCTTCCGAAAGAGCATACATCTCCTTTTCGACCCTGGAATCCGGATAACCTTTATCTGATCTGACAAAACAAATACGCATGCCTGAATTATAAACTAATTCCCGATCTAAATAACAGAGCCGCCTCAGCTGAGACGGCTCCGGAAATATACCACTGATATCTTACTTTGCAGCTGCAACTACCGCATCAGAGATAGCCGCCTCGTCACCGATGACAACTACGTTCGGGTGAAGCTGAAGGATGGATGCGGGAACCTTAGGTGTAACAGGACCGCAGAAAGCCTTCTCAACGATGCCCTTCTTGCCTGCGCCGGTAGCCATAAGAATGACTGTCGTTGACTTCATAATGTAGCCGATACCCATCGTGTATGCCTGTGTGGGAACTGCAGCGAGGTCGCCGCCGAAGAACAGTCTTGCATTGTCCTGGATGGTCTGCTCCTCGAGGTCGATGCACTGTGTGTTAACGCAGAAAGCATCAGCAGGCTCATTGAAGCCGATGTGTCCGTCTCCGCCGATTCCGAGGAGCTGAATGTCTAAGTGGCCCAAAGACTCAAGGATGGCATCATAATCGGTGCAAGCCTTGACTGCATCCTGCTCGAGTCCGTCAGGTACATATGTCTTGTTCTTATCGATGTTTACATGATCAAAAAGATTCGTATTCATGAAATATCTGTAAGACTGATCGTGATCACCGCCAAGTCCCCTATACTCATCGAGGTTTGCTGACGTGACCTTTGAGAAATCAAGGCTTCCTTCCTTGTACATGTCAACAAGAGCCTTATATGTTCCGATGGGTGTGGAACCCGTGGCAAGGCCGATCTTGCTGTCAGGCTTAAGTCTTATCTGCGAAGCGATGAGCTCAGCACATGCCTTTGATGCTTCCTCGTAGTTGCTTTTTCTGATTACTCTCATAGTTAGTTCTCCCGCTTTTATTATTTAGTAAAACGGCTCCGCAACAACATGCGAAGCCGTAATAAACTTTAATCTGCAATAAGTCCCTGTTCCTTGATAACAGAAATGACTTTGTCGACGTTCTGTTCACAGAGTTCATCCGTCTTTGCCTCGACCATTACTCGGATCTTAGGCTCTGTTCCTGATGCACGTAGAAGGATCCTTCCGTCACCGCCCAAAGACTTGGTTACTTCTTCAACTGCCTTCAGGACAACAGGATTCTTCTGTGCCTCTTCCTTGTCCTTAACAACAACGTTCTTGAGGCACTGGGGATACATCTTCATCTCGCCTGCAAGCATTGAGAGAGGAAGCTTCTTCTCGAGCATGGTCATGAGGACCATGAGAGATGTAAGGATTCCGTCACCGGTTGTGGCATACTTTGCGAAGATGATGTGTCCGGACTGCTCACCGCCGAGAACGAAGCCGTTAGCCATCATGTTCTCTGCGACATACTTGTCACCGACATTGGTCTTCTCGGTACGGATACCGATAGCCTCGCAAGCCTTGTAAAGACCCATGTTGCTCATGATCGTCGTAACGATGGTATTGCCGTCGAGCTTGCCGCTCTCCTTCATGTACTTACCGCACAGATACATGATCTGGTCGCCGTTGACTTCGTTTCCGAGCTCATCGACCGCAAGACATCTGTCAGCATCGCCGTCATAAGCAAAACCGACATTGAGGCCGTTATCAAGAACATACTTCTTGAGGTTCTCGATATGTGTGGATCCGCAGTTTGTATTGATGTTAAGACCGTCAGGTGTGTTGTTGATGATATAGACCTTTGCACCAAGCGCCTCGAAAACAGATCTTGCAATGTTCCAGGAAGCGCCGTTTGCACAGTCGAGTCCGACCTTCATTCCGTTGAATGCCCTGGTGGGAACAGTCATCAGATAACCGATGTATCTGTTACGGCCGGAAGCATAATCGATAACATTGCCGATAGCCTCGCGTTCTGCGAGAGGGATCTCATCGATCTCACCGTCGATATAAGCTTCGATCTTCTCTTCGATCTCTGCCTCGATCTTCTGACCGTTGGCACGCATGATCTTGATACCGTTGTCATAGAAAGGATTGTGTGATGCGGAGATCATGATTCCGCAATCGAAACCGTCAGTCCTGCAGCAGTAAGATACCGAAGGAGTTGTGGTTACGTGAAGCAGATAAGCATCTGCGCCTGAAGAGGTAATTCCGGCGGTAAGAGATGCTTCGAGCATGTAAGAACTTCTTCTTGTGTCCTTACCGATTATTATCCTGGCTCTTCCGTCCTCGTGTTTCTGACCGTAATACCAACCAATATAGCGACCGACCTGGAAGGCTTTCTGTGCTGTGAGCGCCTTATTAGCCTCGCCTCTGAAACCGTCTGTTCCGAAGTATTTTCCCATAAGAACAAGACCTGCCTTTCTATGAAGCTTTTTATGATTGAAAATTTTAACACAAAAACTTACTGATTATTATTATTTTTTATTAGAAGAAAAGAGCGGGCTGTCACATGTATTCAGAAGGCCCAAAACCAGCCAGAAATGCGGAGCAACACTGATAACGCTGGTGTTAAAGCAAGCCTGCGCTGCATATGTCAGGAACATGGCGAGGAATATCCAGTTCAAAGCTCTGGAAGACTCATCTTCGCCCTTGAATATCTTTTTGACATTGTTAATAACAGCACGAAGATAAAGGAAAACATAGAAAGCAAATGCAAACACACCCTGTGTAACGAGAATGTGGATAAGCTCATTGTGAGCTTTATCCCTGAAAAATGCCATTTCGACATTTCCAAACTTCTCATAAAACACTGCACGGAAATTATCAAGACCGATGCCGGTCGCCCAGTGATTCTTAACGCTTTCAAGACCGTATTTCCAAAGCAAAAGCCTGTTAGAACCCAGACCCTGCTCAACCGTGCCTTCCATTTCCTGCTTCGTTCTCTCGATCCCTTCTCTTACCATATCTGTGCAGTTATAAAGTACGGCAAACATAACCGCATAAAGGACAAAGAGGAGCAGGAGTCTGGCAAAATATCTCTTAAGTGCCGTTCTGTCCATTTTGCTCTTTATCATTATCAATCCGGATATCACATAGAATGCAGCCATTACAGCAAATCCCGGCCATACAAGTCTCGACTTGCTGCCCATCATTACATAGAATCCGAATCCTGCAAACACAATAAGCAAAAGCCGTAGGATCTTGTTGCGGATAAACTGTTCGGAAAAAAGATATACTCCGGAAATGCAAGCAAGCATGAAGACTGCCAGTCCGCCGTAATAATTTATGTTGGGAGTTAATCCGTATGCCGCACCGATACGCCAAGCGAGAAGCGAAAAGGCAATCTGGATATTAAAGGTCTGAAAGAATGCAAAAACGCCATGGATGATCTCAACCATCAACAGGACAAAGATAAGTTTCTTACGGTATTCTGATGATCTGATATTTGCACCAGAATAAAACATGCAGAAATAACCGAGAAAATCCGCCGGATTCTCGCTGTTAAAGAAATAACCGTATGAATACATTCCGGGATTGGTTGAAAAGACAGCTGAGATCACCATAAAGAAGACCAGCAGCAGATACAGAAAATCCGACAAATACCATCTGCCGCGTGTTTCAGGAGACGTAAGCTCAACAGTTTTATATAAAAGTACGGCAAGAGTTCCTAAAATGCCGAATGCACCGAAAACAAGCGGGTGGAAATATGATGGCAGGAAATCCTTAGAGTAATGGGTAAGGACCTCGGCTAATATTTCGCTTGCCGGCATAAGAAGCATTATCTGTGCCACAAGAAAGAACAGTGTCTTCTCTGAAGCAAAACGCCTTAATCCTGTTGTCTCCAATCTATGCCTCCTACCTTAAATGACTGTACTTGATTATTCCCCTAACCGCATAACAGACCATATAATACGCAGACTGAAAAAAGCCGAGTCCGATATATCTGTACGTGCTCAAGTTTAACATAGCTGAATGCAATTTGTTACCCGTCATAGAATGTTTATGGATCCTGTACGTCAGGAGCGGTTCATCAATCCCGCTTGCATCGTGACCGTCTTTCAAGATCAAAAGCCAGCAGGCGTAATCTTCATGCATATCCCGTTGATCCTCGGAAAAAGGAGAATACTTCAGAAATATCTCTTTCTTTATCACAACGGATGAATTCGGTATGACATTCTGCTTTAAAAGGCGCTTATAATCCACTTTGGGCGGCACATGCATTACCCAGGAGATCTCATTTCCGTCACTTCCGATAAATCCTGAAGCACAATAAGTGAGGACGCTTCCGGTTCTTTTTTGCAGCAGCATCTGCTTTTTCAGTTTATCCGGATCCCACAGATCATCACTGTCAATAAAAGCTATCCACTGCCCCATAGCAGAACGCACGCCTCTCATGCGTGTCTTTAACACACCGATATTAACTTCATTACAAAGGACTTTCACCCTGCAGTCCTTCTGTGCATAATTCTCAGCTATTGTCCTTGTACCGTCAGTAGATCCATCATCAATAATGACAAGTTCGATCTTGTCATAAGTCTGAGCAAGTACTGAATCAACAGATTCCGCGAGCGTCCTCTCCGCATTGTATGCGGGAAGTATTATGCTGATCAGGGCGGATCGCTCAATATTCAATTTCTATCCCCTCAAACATAAGACACACCGTGCCTATATTAGATTACGGCAGAAGCATCACCCAAATTGCCACTATGATCCGTATCTTTTTCATTATCAACTAAAACCACCATAAATTTCAACAATCTGACATAAATATCTTGAATCTTTTATAAAAAAGGCCATCCCTTTCGGAATGGCCTTTAATCTGCTTATCTTTTGCCTTTCGGCTAATGTACAGCTTACTGGAGCTGTGTACCGCATTCAGGGCAGAACTTGGATGTCTGTCCGGGAGCCGGCTGCCATCCGCACTTAAGGCAAGCTACAGGAGCGGGCTTCTTGGCACCGCAACCCTGGCAGAAATTACCCTGGTTGCCTGTCTGGCCGCATGAGCATGTCCAGCCTGCTGCTGCGGGAGCTGCCGGAGCGGGCTTGCCTGCACCGCAGTTCATACAGAAGTTACCCTGGTTGCCTGCCTGACCGCAAGAGCATGTCCAGCCTGCGGGAGCTACTGCAGCACCAGCTGCGCCCATTGCTGCGCCGCCCATTGCTGCGCCTGCAACAGGAGCTCCACCCAGAGGAGCACCGCCCATAGGAGCGCCCATAACGCCGTTGTTAGCCATTGTCATGGCAGCGACACCGAGCATACCGATACCAGCGCCTGCACTGCCTGCACCAGCTTCGTTAGAACCTGCAGCTCTGATACCGTCTGCAACAGCACGGCCCTTGTAAGCGTTGAGCGCAGCCTGGTCTCTGCCGTAGATCTGCTCTGTCTGGATGCTCTGGATCCTCTGACGTGTCTCGTCATCAGGTGTAACAGAACCGATAGCGACTGCCTGAACGACAACGCCTCTTGTCTGGAGCCAGTCCTGATCGAGGACCTCAGCCATGTAGTTACGGAACTGACCCTGATGTGCAGGGAGCTGTGAGAACTTGATGGCAGGGCTGTCCGGAGTATCAATGCTGCACTTGTTGAGAGCCTCGGTAATGTGATCGAGGAACTCAAGACGAGGCTGGAGGGGCTTTGAAGGTGTGCCCATGAAGTCGTCGTTGGTGTAGACATCAGCGATATTACCGGAGATATTCCTGAAGAATGTTACAGGGTCCTGGATCCTGTAAGAGAATGTACCGTTAAGGCGGATGTAAACTGTCATGTAAGCAGGATCTTCGTAGCTGACAGGAGCAGGTGTACCGAAATTCTGGTTCCTGATCTCGAGCAAGTTAACGAAGTAAACTCTCTGCTGCTTGGAGAGCTCTCCGCCCTGCTTCATACGTGTCCATGCATCAACAACCGTCTTCTTGATGTTCTCGCCGAAACCGCCGGGAGCAAATACTGAAGGAGATGTTGAAGAATCCCATCTGTAGTAGCCGGCAACCATTGTAAAATCAACGATCTGTCCGCCGTCTACGAGCAGAAGTGCTGTTCCTTCGGGTACAGCAATGACTGAACCCTGTGAAATAATCTCTGAGCTGCCTACGTTGCGGCCCTTCTGCATACGGTTGGCACCCTTCTTAACAAGGATGTTGTCGCCGAGAGAATCGCAGGTAAAGAACTCAAGATACTGATCTCTAACCTCATCACCGACCGTTCCGAAAACGGTACCGGCAACGTTCTTAATCAAACTAATCAATCCCATGATATTATTCCTCCTGATATTTCTTTACGGTCCTTGCGACCGCCAGTAAAATAATATCATTTATTTGACAAAACAACAATATTTTACATACTCAATGACCCCGAAAACGAAAAAGCCCCGGGAAAGATATCCCGGGGTTTTTGAAGGGGGGGGGGTAAAGGATGAGTATAAAGACTGTTTATATCAATAGGAATGAAACAGGCTCTATTGTCAAATTGTTTATACGAGAATACCAGACTGTAGATTCTGACCTTCTCCTGCTATCGAAATGTCCTGATTCTGCATATACTGCTGTACTGCAGCTTTGGCTGCAATATGAGTCTGCTTTTCAGGTACAAGATGTGCACAGCCTGCCAAAGAAACTGACATTATCAAAAGTGCTGCTGTTGCTGCAAGTGTTGTTACTACTTCTTTCATGTTCATGTCCTTCCTTCAATACCCTGTGGTTTTGTTTGATGGCCCCATTATCATCATGGAAGGCACCTGAAACAATCAGCAATGAAGGGCGTTTCTGATGCTTAAACAACACTTTGGATGCCAGGCGTCGAAAACGGACGAAAAAACATCCGGATAATAACAAAGGGGCTCCGCAAAGGAAGCCCCTCGAA